>JADMIO011089280.1_pt1 | contig 100674 bp, 91 predicted proteins | sample 8958161 | NCBI WGS metagenome assembly JADMIO01 (sample SAMN16585339, study PRJNA669376) | soil metagenome | isolation source: Crop rotation soil | place: USA: Cullars Rotation, Alabama | collected 2011 | reverse complement strand
GCCGCGACTTCAAGTCACGTGAATTCCAAGCTTCGGATCCCACTGTGCTGGAAAGAGCCGTACGCGAGGCTGTTGAGCAGATACTCGGTGTCCGCAAGGCTGCCGGTGACGTCGCAGGAGATGCGGCGGCTGTGGCCGTATCCGCTAGGGAAGAGGGGCGCGATGGAAAGGCTGATGAAGAACGGGTGGCCGATCTTCGCCGGACTCAGATCCTCGACGATGCGGCGCATTCCGGCATTGTAGGCGGCGATGCCCGTTGTGATCGCCGGATCGGAGTGGACGCCCTCCAGGGCGCCCATATTGATGAAGTCCAGCTTGATCAGATCGAATCCAAGCCGCACGAATCTGGCGAGGTTCCAGTCGATCCACTGGCGCGCGCCGGGATGGGTCGGATCGATCGGGTGGCCGGAGTCCAGCTTTGGCAGCGGCGCGCCATGCGGATCCTTGAGGACGATGTCTGAGAAGCGATACCGGTTGTCCGTCCCTGGAACGGCCCGGTCGAGATCGTCGCCCCAGAAAGTGAACGGGGTCCAATAGATTCCTGCCTTCTGCCCGTTTGCGTGCAGATGCCGCGCAAGCTCGCTCAGCTGCTCCTCGCTGAGGTTGTCCCAATACGAATCGAGACCGATAGTGGGTGCTCCAGCAGCATTCAGCCCTGCGGTCTGCAGCCGCTCATGGACGTAATCCGCGATCTTGAGCGTGCGCGCGAGATCGACCTTCGTGCCGAATGCATACCAGCTGTTCCAGCCAACCGGAGGTGAGCCTGCCCAGCGAAGCGGCGGATGGCGGACTGCATTCGCGGCAGCGTACTGCTCCAGGCCGTCGCGCCAATCCGTGAAGTGCCCCACCATAATGACCGGCGAAGCAATCTCGCTTCCGGAGACCATGCCGTGCGGCTGGGAATCGTGTGTCCAGTGTCCGGTTGCGCCCGCGGTCACGCGCACGCTGCCCAGTGACCTGGCTGTGAAGCCGCCCATCTCCAGCCCCGTTTTCCAAACGTCATGCATTACTGAGCCGATTACAAACCCGTGGCGGCTCACATTGTCATAGATGGCGGTGACCTCGTGGCTGGTAGTGGCCTGGTCCGAATTGTAGCGAACGTGGCTGTCGTTGTCGAACGGGACGAACAATGATTGTGGCCGCTGGCCGGAATCGAGGCGAAGTTCTGAGCTGGATACAAGAGCGCGGTCGATGATGAGAGGCGACAGATGGTTGGATCCGATTTCCTTTGCGCTCACGACGCGGAGCCCAACGGTGATCCAGAGCTGATCGGGATAGACCGTCAGCGTCTGCACCAGGTCGGGCACGCCCTCTTTGCGATGGCGCACGACCAGTGAGCGAGCGCGACCGAGCGGATCTGCGCTTTGATCGGTACGTAGCCGCTCATGAAGCGGATAATCGACGGATTTAAGCACGCGCCCGTCGGCGAGCTGAGCCTCGCAAACCACGCCGCGGACCGCTGCGCCGCCGCGCCACACACACGACCAGGTTCCTGAGCGCAAATCGAAATCGATGCTCAGAAATGCGGACGTGAGTCTGGTGGATGAGCTGTGGCGCTCACCGGCGTATACATTGGAACCTATGAGCGCCGTGCCAAGGAGCGCGAGCACCAGTGGATACATCTGGCGATGGAACCTTTTCAAGGCGAAGTATAAGTGAGTGGTCGCATGTGTGACGTTCAATGTTACGCGTGGAAGAGCGAATGGACCTGAAGTGTGACCAGGACAAGTTCACTTCTGGCGAACATCACCGGCCAGGAGCGACTTCGGGGCCTTCAGTTTCCACGCGTCCAGAATACGCTCCGTCAGCTCTTCCCGTGAGACAATCGGCAGCCGGATGAGCACCCACGGGTAGGGCCGATAGTGGTCGGTGAGGAAGAGCGTGTCCGGGTGCGCCTGAAGCAGCGATTCGCGCTCATCCCAATCAATGGCGGCAACGAGCGTCTCTTCGTCTTCACGCAGTCGCAGGATCAGCTTTTTCTTGACGAAGAGCGCCGGCGTTCCGTAGGAAGTCCCCTCCGCAACGCCGGGCAGCGTAAGAGCGATCTGGCGAACATCATCATAGTTCATTACGATTAGCTCGTAGGCTGCCGAGGATAAGTGCGCCTGTCACAAACAAGGAGCGAGGCGCCTGTCTCACCGCTGCCTCCTGCGTTGAACGGCTGTTAGCCCGGGTCCGGCGCGGCGCGCAGCAGCTCATCTGGAGGCAGGTCGCCGTCACTGGCGCTTGCCGCGCGAAGGAGGCCGTCCGTGTCTTCGCCGATGCTTCCTGCCCGTAGCAGAGTCTTCCCGGCGCTGCGACGATCCAGCTCGGCGAGCACGGCTCTCGCGCCGATCGCCACAGAAGCATCGAGATCGGTACGACCTGTCAATCTGGAGCAGCAGCGCTGAGCGTCGCCGAACCTCGCCAGCCTTGAGCGTCGCCGGTTAGAGCGCTCCAGCACGCCGTTCAGCGCGTTGAGCCTGGCCGCGCCCGTGAATGCGGGTTCTCGAAGGATAGCGAGAATGAGCCTGTCCGCGTCCTGCTTTGCGAGGTAATTGCCGATGGTCGCGCGGACGGACATACTCACATCCTCGTACGCGCAGCACACGCGCGCGATCGAAGACTCATCGTTGAGGCGAATCAGGATGTCCGCCGCACAGATGCGAACATACGCCAGGTCATCCTGAAGAGCCGCGTGGACATGCGCAATATTTGTCGCACCGATCTTAACCAGCGCATCGATCGCCAGCTCGCGTACACTCACCCTGCGCTCATGCAGCGCCTCACAAAGCGCAGGCACAGCCTCGGAGCCGATCTTAATCAGCGCGTGGGCAGCAAAAGACGCCGCTTCGTCGCCGGTCTTGAGCGCTTCCAGCAGCGTGGGAATCGAATCCGCGTTCCCAAGGCGCGCCAGAGCGAAGGCCGTCCGGCTGCGCACGTACGGATCATCCTCTTCCTTCAAGGCGAGACAGAGCGATACCGCCGCGCCCTGGTCTGTCATCAGCTCCAGGGCGTCGGCGGCGGCATGGCGCACGTGCCGGGCATCATGACCGAGCGCTGCGCAGGTCGCCATGGCGGCAAGCAGTCCAGCGTTCCCCAGTGCGCGGAGCACTGACCGCGCTTGCGATTCGGTGCAATTCAGCAGAATTTCACAAAGTGCCCAGATGCCATCCGGCACTACTTGCGCCAGCTGCGATGCGATCTGCGCCTGAGCCTGCGCGTCCGCTTGCCTGAATCTCCCGACCAGCAGATCGAGAGCCGGATCACCGGCTACAGCGCTGCTGACCCGATTAGCGAGAAACCGCTGAAAAGACGTTTCACGCCGCTTCGGCGGCGGATAGACCAGCTCCGGTTCAGGCATCGCCGCCGATGGTACATTGCCGCCTCTCTGTGCAAGCCCCTGAGCCTGCAGCGCCGAGCGTACCGCCTCTCGAACCGCAGCGTCAGGATCATTCTCGGCATCCGACAGCGCTTGAGCGGCTTCCGGGCAGGGAATCGATCCCAGCGCCGCAGCGGCAGCCTTGCGCACGAGCCACATATCGTTTCTCAGAGCGTGGGCCAATGCGTAGACCGCGTCGGGATGCCGGATACTGCCGAGCGCCGCGGCGGCTCTCGGCCGGACTGTCCAGTTGTGATCCGCGAGGGCAGCGCACAATGCCGGCACCGCTCGCTCGTCGCCGACCCTGCTGAGCGCGCTCGCCGCGACGGCGCGCACGTTCCAATCCGGATCGGAGAGAGCTGTGCACAGCGGCTCGACGGCTCCCCGGTCATCGAGCAGCCCGAGCAGCTCGACCGCGCGAGCGCGCTCTTCTCGATCGGAGCTATGGATCCGGCGAACTAGATGGTCGAACTCCGGTGTGTTATGTGCCATTTCGTGATCCCGGGCCTAGACCCTGTGCGTGTCGTTTCAAATTCCGTGAATTGGCTGCTATCTTTCTCTGCCGCGAGCGATAATCCTCTGGCGAATTTCAGGATCGAAAGGGAACCGATGGGGCGATATCAAATAGAATCGTGTTTAGCTGCTGTACAACTCACGGCAGATAATCGGCGCAGGGGTACGCGAACATGGACTCTGAGTCGCAGCTGAAAAAACGATGGGAGTGGTGGGTGACTGCGGCGCTGATACTCGTCGCCTGCCAGACCTGCGAACTGGTCGCCATGTATACGCATCGCGGAAGCGCGAACGAAACGTTGTGGTATCTCTCGATGGGGATCAATCAATTCCTCGCCTGGGTGATTATGGCGCTCGGAATTGCCTGGTCGTTGTGGAAGCGTCCGTTCTTTCGACGGTTCCGCGGAATCGGCTTTGCGGCGGCGGTCGCAACACTGCTTCCCACTTACCTGATCACAGCCTATCCCTCTTCGCACGACGGATTTCCAAGTAGAGTCTCCTTCCGCGTCCCTTTCGATGGGCCGGTCACTGTGGGGCATGGCGGCGCGACGGCCGATGTGAACTATCATGTCTCCGCGCCCGATCAGCGCTGGGCCTACGATCTCTTCGTATCGCAAAACGGGAATGCGCATTCCGGAGATGGAAGCAAGCTGACGGACTACTACTATTACGGCCGCACCATACTCGCGCCCGCCGACGGCAATGTCCGGCGCGTCGAAGACGGACATCCCGACCAGCCTCCCAATACTATGGGAGGCAATCCGGCGGGCGGGAACGAGGTTGTGATCGAGGTTGCGCCGCATGAGTTTCTGTTCCTCTGCCATTTGCAGCCGCATTCCATTCGCGTGAAGCCGGGGCAGGAAGTGAGACAGGGCGATCCGATCGGTTTGGGCGGCAACTCCGGCAACACGTCGATGCCGCATCTGCATATTCATCTGCAGGATAAGCTGGAAGACAACACCGGCGAAGGCATCCCGCTCGAATTCCACCATTATCGCAGCGGCGGCAAACTTGTCGAGCACGGCATACCACACGGCGGAACCAATTACGAGATCATTGAGCATGTTCCGTAGTCGGCCATTCGAGCGTGTTTTTATTTAAAAGTGCGAACGGTTGTCACGATATTGCGCTGAGGGTTATCCGGGGATTTGGCGGGCGCGGAAGAGGAATTCGCCACGATTGCGACGCACTTGCAGCGACGTTTCTTAGAAGTACGTTGGGTACGCGTCGATCTTAGACTGCAGCCGCGCTGCAAGGTACGGGCTTGCCGACCCGAGCGCCTCCAGGATCTGCCTGGCTTCTTCCCGGTACTGCTGCTTCTTCTCGCGAGTCCAGTAGTGTGGTGGCGCCTGCAGGTTGCAGATACGATCGCCGAGCTTGACGACTTGGACGGCGGACGGCTGCCTCAGGATGCGCTTCAGGCTGTCCGCCATTTGAAGGTGTTTCTCCAGCGCAGAGTTCTTCGTAAGCGCGAGTACGCCGTCCGCAACGGAGTGCCCAAACCCAGCCTGAACTTGCTCGAAAGTGGTATTTGTGTCTTCGATGACATCGTGCAGCAGCGCGCACTGAACGGCGAGATCCTCGTCGTGACCCGGCTCGTGGCGCAGGCAGGCGATGACTTCCATCGAGACGATGCTCAGATGCATTAGGTACGAGATCTCGGTGCCCGGCACAAGCTGCCCAAGATGTGCCTTGGCGGCGAAGTGATAGGCTCTCAAGTAGGTGTCTTGGGACCAGGGCGGCTGCGGCATCTGTCAATCCTTTGCGGTTCCGGTTCAGAGTTCCGGGTTCAAAGTTCAAAGTTGAGAGTTCAAAGTTGCGAGTTGGGGCTAGGTTTTCTCTTCATTGGGAGATTCGGAGGAGTGCAGCTCCGCCATCAGGGCCGCACGTTCCGCCTGGGCTTTGCGGATCTGGGCGCTGCGCCGTCTCTGCTGCCACTCCGGACTCATCAGCCGGTTCGTGATCATCCACGCCAGCCAGATCACGAATCCAAGGGCGGGCAGCGTGGCAATCATCAGAACAAGCTCGTAGACCTCACGTCCGCCATATTCCTCCATTGGCGTGAACCTCCGGCCTCACCGTTACGGATGCGTAATCGAAATTCCTGCTTCGCTCGCAACACGACTCAGCAAACGACCCTTGCAGCGCAGACTATGCCGCAGCGAACGCCCATTTTGGGCGCGCCAGGACAAATATCGACAGTCAATTGCAATTCTTTTGCCATCGCACTTGACACGCAGCTTTACTTGGAATTATAGTAAATGTGCGCGCTGCATAGCAGTTCGTATGCTCGCCTTTGCCCTCGGGTCCTGTCGCCCGGGAAACTCCTTATCGTTCAGAATGCGATGGATAAAGACGCGTTCGACCTGGACTGTCGAACGCGGAGGGAGGCCGAACAGTGTCTATGCCCTGCGGCAAATGTACGATTCTTTCCCCGAAGAATGATGAAGATCTGGTTCGGCTTGCGCGTCAGGGAAACCGGACAGCCACCGAAGTCCTCCTATCGCGCTACCGACCTCTTGTAGAAAGCAAAGCCCGCGCTTACTTCCTGCTCGGCGCGGAACACGACGACGTGGTGCAGGAAGGAATGATCGGACTCTTTAAGGCGATCCGAGACTACCGCTGCGATCGACTCGCTCTCTTCCGTGGATTTGCAGACCTCTGTGTGACACGGCACATTCTCTCCGCCGTCAAAACCGCTTCCCGCGCTAAGCACCTTCCGCTGAACTACTATGTCTCGTTCCACCAGAGCGCCTCGCCCGATATGGATCGGGAGATGACCCTGCTCGACAGTCTGGCCGACCCCTGCGCCCGCGACCCGCTCGCCAACGCGCTGGGACTGACCGGCGCGGCGGCCCGCGTGGCGGCGGCGCGCGCGCTGCTCTCCACCCTGGAGGAGCGGGTGCTGGACGGGTATCTGGAAGGCAAGAGCTACCGCGAGATGTCGACGGAGATGAGCTGTGTTCCGAAGACCATCGATAACGCGCTGCAGAGAGTTAAGCGCAAGATCGAATCCAGCTACGTCAGCGAGTAGGCGATCCTGCGGAGGCGAAGCAAACGCCCGATAAGTAGGGTCGGCTGCCTGCTTGGTTCGGCGAACGAATAGGCGGAAGTAAAAGCGGGGCCAGCGTTTGCCGGCCCCGCATTCTCATGCTTGGTGTTCTGTGTGACTAGAAGGAGTCAACGCTTTCGCTCGTCACGCCCTGGTCGCGGGCAATGTGCTGCGTTGGGTCCGGTGTCAGGCCCTGATCGCGAGCCACGTTCTGCGCGGTATCCTTTGCAGCGTCCATGGCCTGGCCGGCTACGGTCTTCACCTTCTCCGTCACTTCCTGGGCCTTACCCTGCACCTGCTCCACGAAGCGGTCTCGGGTCTCGCCCATGAGGCGATGCTCCTGCGGCGACTCCGGGATCATCAGCCCGACCGCAGCGCCGATGCCGAGCGCGACCATTCCGACCGGCAGCGGGTTCTCCTGCAGCGCGCGAGAGAACGTGCCGCCCGCCTGCGATTTCCACTCACCCGCTCGCTGACGCGCCTGGTCGGCAAACTGCCCGGCCTTGTCCTTCGCGGTATCGACCGCGCCGCCGATGGCGTCTCCGACTTCCCCTGCCTTCTGCTTAACGTTGTCTACGGCGTCTCCGACGGCCTCGCCAACCTGCCCGGCTTTGTCTTTGACGGCATCGAGCGGGCTGCCGGAACCATTCGACGGCCGGTATCTGTCATCCCATTCGTTGTAACCATAGGAGTTGCTGCGGCTGCGGAAGCCCACATTGTCGTCCTGGTGCTTCAGGAGCAGCCAGGCGATACCAAGAGCTGTCGCCGCTGCAGGGATCGGATTGCGCTCGACCGTTTCGATGAAGCTGATACTGGCGCTTCTGGCGTTCCCCATCGCTCCGCCCACGGCGTCCTTCGCGCTGTCGATCACGTCGCCGGCTTTGTCCTTCACAGCGCTTGCGGCATCCCCCACGGCGTCCTTTGCCTTGTCCACAAAGTTCGCCGGTTCCGAGCGATAGGAGTCGGTCGCATAATCGTACCGATACCCATTAGAGCGGTATCGATCGTAGCGCGATGCGCTGTCTTCGTCCCGCTTCTTCATGTAGAGCCATGCCGCGCCGAGCGCGATCAATGCCGATGGGATCGGGTTGTTCTTGACCATGTCAAGGACAGACGAGCCCGCGCCTTTGGCCGTATCCATAACGCCTCCTATCGTCTCCTGAGTCGCGTGCGCGACGTTGCCTACTGCGTCCTTCGCCTCATCCAGCACGCCGCTGACGGCGTTGTGCCCGGCTTCTTTCGCGTGGGACGTGACGTCTTCAGCAATAGAATGCACCGTGTCTTTTGCCTTCTCGGCAAGGTTGCTTGTAATCTCCTCTACTCGGACCTTCGCCTCGTCCATCAGGCCCTTGGGGTCCAGCTTATCTTTGATGGCGTTCAGCGTCTCCGCCATGTCGCCGCGGGTCTGCTCGATCTCTGCGCGTGTTTTCGCGACCTCGTCCGACTCTTGCAGATCATCGGATCGAAGGTCGTCCGGGTCCGTTGTGTCATATCGGTCTATGTCAGCCATTTTTGATTTCCTTCAGTGTCTCCAGCGTCTGCCGGGGAACGAGGTCCTGGCCTCGGATAGCGTCCAGGCCCTTCTTTACGAGCAGGCCGCCGATCGCGGCGACCACCACTCCGACGATCAGAGCCGACGCCCAATACGGCAGACCGAGCATCGCCAGGATCAACACGAGAGCTGCAACAATGGCCAGCACCCCGGAATATGCGAGCGCGCCGCCTATGGCGAGCAGGCCCAGCTGCTTTCCGATATTGCCGGCTTTTTCGCTCATCTCGGCTTTCGCCAGAGTGAGCTCCTGGCGCACCAGTTTCGTGATGTCCTGCGTCAGGTCGCCGAGAAGCTCGCCAAGCGAGCGATCCTGCTTAGCCTGCTGGGCTTGTTGCATCATAGTCATTTCGCACTCCTTGCGGTGTCATATCCATAGGAACAGGCAATGAGCGATCTGGATTTTCCCAGGCTGTAATCTGCGCGGCTCTGCCGGAGCTCTTTAAGAAGCGAGCTGCGATGAATCCAAGAGCGGCGGCTCCTGCGAGGAACAGCATGGGCTCGCGCCGTCCGAAATTCTCGACCTCGCCGATCATTTGATCGACGCTGGTGTTCCGAAGATAGCTGGCGGCCTTGTCCGTGACTTCCGCGGCATAGTCGGTCATATCGGCCACTTTGCCGGCGCCCGACCCTGTTCCCCTCAAATTCTCGCTCGTCTGCAGGACCGCGGTGGCGACGTCGCTCAGACCCTGTGCGACGGCTTGCTTCCGGTCCTCCGCCCATGACTTCGTCTGCGTCTTTGCCTGGTCCAGCACCTCACCCGCCTTTTGCTGGGTCTGCTCGACGACCTTCTTGGCCTGCTCCTTCGCCTGCTCCATCACGGGCTGCGGCGTCGTTGTGTTATCATTGCTGATAGTAGGATTGGCGTCGATTGTCTGTGTTGTGCTTTGGTAAGCATTTGTGTTAAAGTCTGACATTCCACAACTCCTTGGTTGGTGGGCACTATCTCGGCGGTACCGGGCGTAACCGAGCCCGGGAGCAACACTGCTCCGTAGAGGCCTGCTCAGGGGGCATCCAGTATTGCGGAAAGCGCCGAATCCACTATGTTTCTTGAATGCAAACGAGACGTATGAACGGCTGCATATGTTCCGTACATGCAATTGTTCCAGCACGATCGCCGGCTCGATGCGCGCAACATTTCCGCGCTTCTATCTGTCACTCAGACGGTGAGGCGATTTATCAACAGCCAAGGTCTTCGCGATAGAGACAGAGAACCTGTGGGAGGAACCTATGAGCCTGAAGTGGCAGTGCGAATGGAATGAAGAGGGACACTACTACGAGCTGAAGAAGGGCGTTAAGGTCCCGGTGCGCCTGTTCCTCTCGGAGAAGCTCTTCCAGGAGAGCGAAGAGGAGATCTATCGCCAGGTTGTGAACGCGACAGAGTTTCCAGGCGTCAAGGATGTCGTCATCACGCCGGACGTTCACACCGGCTATGTCGTGCCGGTCGGCTGCGTGATGGCAACCGACGGGACGCTGTGCCAGGCGCCGGTCGGATTCGACATCGGCTGCGGCATGCTGGCATTCCGCTCGACGGTCGGGCGCGGCAAGGCGATGGACGAGAAGCTGCGCAAGAAGTTCTCCGAGCGCGTCATGGACACGGTCGGGATGGGGACCGGCAAGGGCAGCGGCCATTCGTTCAGCGAGAAGAAGTTCAACGAGATCGTTCGCCACGGCGCGAGCGCGCTGGGCTTCCGCCGCGAGAATTCCGAGCGAGACTTCATCCCGGTCAGCGACGATTGGGACATCCCTGAGACGCCACTGAATCGCGGCATCGGCCAGCTTGGCAGCCTGGGCGGGGGCAACCACTTCTGCGAGCTGCAGTACGACCAGGAGGACCATCTCTGGGTGATGGTGCACACCGGCTCGCGCGGCTTCGGCCACGGGCTGGCGACGCACTTCATCCACGAAGGCAAGGAATACCTGAAGAAGAAAGGCGTGGACGTTCGCGGAGGCGCGGAGGCGGTCTACTTCGAGCCGGACAACCCGCTCTACGACGGTTACAAGAACGCGGTCGCCGCGGGCGCGAACTTCGCGATCGCCAACCGCCTGCTGATCTGGGAGGCGGTGGGCCAGGCGTTTGAGAAGACCTTCGGCCAGGAACCGGAGCTGATCTATGAGATCAGCCACAACCTGGCACAGGAGGAAGAGGTCCCTTCGCTCGGTGGCAAGGCCTGGGTCCACCGCAAGGGCGCGACTCGAGCGTTCCCGGCGGGCCACCCGATGCTGAAGGGCACCAAGTGGGAGCAGACCGGACATCCGATTCTGATCCCGGGCAGCATGGGAGACACGAGCTACATCCTGTACGCGGAGCCGGGCGCAGAGAAGAGCCTCTACTCGGTGAACCACGGCTGCGGCCGCCGGCTGTCTCGCTCCGCCGCGAAGAAGCAGTTCTCGCAGAAGGATGTGAACGAGCAGATGAAGCGGCTGGGCGTCATGGTCAATGCGGGCGGCAACGTCCCAATCGACGAATCGCCCAACTGCTACAAGCCGGCCAAGGATGTAGTCGGCGCGGTGGTGAAGGCGGGCCTCGCCCGTATCGCCTACACCCTCACGCCCATCGCCTCGCTGAAGGGCGTGGACTGAGCGCGACATATGGTCAATCGGTGTGGCGCTTCCTAAGCGCCACCTCGATCGCATCGTTGAGAGCCAGGTCTCGGCCATGCTTCCAGGCGGCGTCGAACGCGCGATCGTCGGCAGCCGCAGTACGGACTGCATCGACACTATGCTTAACGTGCGGCCGTTTGATGGGCGGCAAAGGCGCCCCGATCGCCTCGCGGAGTTGGTCGGCGGCTGCCCACAGGGTTACAGCCTTGAGAGCATCACCGAGTGCTGCCATTACTTCCGCCAATCCCTCAAGGGTCGCGGCTATGCCGCGCCGGTCGCCGACCTCCCGCTTAAGCGCAAGGCTTTCCTGAAGCAGCTCCTGTGCGGATGGGATCTCACCCAGGCGGAAGGCGGCCAACCCCAGGTCCGTCAGCGCGGTCGCTATTCCCTCGCGATCACCGAGCTCCCGCCGGATTGCCAGGCTCTCCTCGCAGAGAGCGCGGGCGGCTTCGTAATCATTCTGACAGTACAATACAGTGCCGAGGTGGCCGAGCGAGAGCGCAATAGCGCGGCGGTGGCCAAGCTCCGTCTTAATCTTCAGGCTTTCCTCCAACAGCGTACGGGCGGACATATAGTCGCCCTGATCGCGGGCGACGAGACCCAGATTGTTCAGGGAGCCGGCGATGCCTTCACGGTCGCCTAAGTCCCGCCGGATCGCCAGGCTCTCATTGTGGAGCGAAAGCGAGGCTGGATAGTCCACTTGACAGTGTGCAACGTTCCCTAGGTTGTTTAGCACAGCTGCGATGCCCCACCGATCATCAAGCGCCCGCTGAAGAACAAGGCTTTCCTCGCAGAACTTACGGGCGGACAGGTAATCTCCTTGCCTGCACGCCAGATGTCCGGCGGCATTCAAAGCTTTGGCGCGATCGGCGGTTTTCCAGTCCAGGGTCCGGCCCAGCGCCCGCGATAGCCGCTCCAGACCCTCGGCCCAGTATCCTCGAACATCCCAGAATCGGCACAAGGAGGCCGCCAATCGTAAGCCCAGATCTGCACGACTGCTGCTTTCCCCAGCCCACTCCAAGGCTGCTCTCAAATTGCTGTGTTCAGCCTCCAGCTGGTCTAACCACACAAGCTGATCGGGCGCCTTCAGCCCAGTTTCTGCGGTTTCTGCAAGCTTAACGCACCAGTCCAGCCGCCGCTCCTGCATGGTGGACATCAGGCTGCTTCCTTGCAGTCTAGCCTCACAATACTCGCGCACCGTTTCAAGCATCTGGTACCGCATACCGGTCCCCAATTCGGTAGTGCGTACTAGCGAGCACTCCCTTAGATGCTCCAAATACATCAGAGCGTTCGGATCCGCGCAGACAGCCTCCGCCGCTTCCAGCGTCCACCCACCGCGAAATACCGACAGCCGGCAGAAAAAACCCTGGATATCTTTCGGCAGCAGCTCATAGCTCCATTCCATGACCGCTCGAAGCGTGTAGTGGCGGCTCCGTGCATTCCGCTTTCGGTCTACCAGGAAGTCGAATCGATTCTCCAGCCTCTGCAGCATCTGGGAGGGAGCGAGCGTACCCGCCCGCGCCGCCGCCAATTCGATGGCGAGCGGAATCCCTTCCAGCCGGTCGCACAGCTCCGCCACGGCAGGCGCGTTCTGGCGCGTCACCTGGAAGTCTGGCTTCACCGCCTGGGCGCGGTCCAAGAAGAGCTTGACGCTCTCGCACATCCTCAATCGTTCTGGCGGATGTTCGCCATTGGGAGTCATGAGTGGAGACAGCGCGAATTCCCGCTCGGCCGTCAGGCTCAAGGAGCGGCGAGACGTTACCAGGCACGTGAGCATGGGGATACGCTCCAGGAGTGTACGCACGATCCGGCCAGCTTCTTCCACGAACTGCTCCAGGTTGTCCAAGATCAGCAGTGAAGGCTGGCGGTTGAGCGCTTCTACCGCCTGGTCAAGTGGGTTGAGCGTGGTGGAGCGCAAGATGTGCATGGAGGCTGCAATCGTCCCGGCAATCAGCTGCGGATCGTTCAAGTCCACCAGTGTCACGAACCAAACGGCCCCGGCAAACGATTCCAGCATCCGGCTGGCAACTTCCAGCGCTAGTCGCGTCTTGCCCGTGCCGCCGATGCCGGTCACAGTAACTAGCCGAGCATCGCGGGACAGCAGCATGGAAGAGACCTGTGCAATTTCCGTATCCCGCCCGAAGAAGCGGGTAAACTGGGCCGGCAAGTTACTCTGATAGCCGGACTCGATATTGAGCGGTGGGAACTCGGTCTGAGGCATGCCATCCCACCAAACTTGGTAAAACCGGTCAGGGTTGTGCGAATCGCGCAGCCGATAGAGACCGAGATCCGTAAGCCGCACACCGGCCGGTAGATCCCGGTTAATAAGCATCGCGAACGTTTCCGAGGCCACGATCTGTCCGCTGTGCGCAGCTGTGCGGATACGTGTCGCATATTGCAATGCCGATCCTTGGTACTCACCGTCCGCCAGCTTCACCTCGTCGGTGTGCAGCGCCAGCCTCACATGAAGGGTCGTCGTGTCGTCGTCCGGATTCCGACTGGGGTTACTCTGCGCCTTCTGGCATTCCACCGCACTGGTCAGAGCCGCAGTCGGCAGATCAAAGGCGGCAAGAATTGTATCGTTGGTTTCGTGTACGATCTGGCCCTGATGATCGGCGATAATATCTCGCAGGACCGTCTTGTAGGCGGCGCAATCGAGCCAATCTGCGCCTGTGGGCGGTTCCTCACGGTCGGTCGCACCGGACACGTCAACGGCGAGGAAGGTGACGGCGCCGCGAGGCAGTGGAAACCCGTGCAGGGACCTCAGTGTTTGTATGGTGAAATCCTGCGGCAAAGCCGTCGTTCGCTCGATCTCTTTTGCCAGCGACAGGGTTGTCGAAGACGGCTCCGCGCCCAGCTGATCAAGAACCTGCTGGAGAGCGCGGAACTGCGCCAGCGCCTCGGTCCGCCGGCCAGCCGCTGCGCAGAGCCGCATCACCGCGCAATGACTCGCCTCTCGAAATGGATCGACGGTCACGGCCCTTCGCGCGTATTCGGTCGCAAGCAGCAGATCACCCGCATCCGCCAGGCGCTCGATCAGGCTCTCCACGGCCCTGACATAGAGGTTCGCAAGCCCGCACTGCTCAGTCAGCACCCAATCCTCGTAGAAGCCGGGCAGCAACTCGCCACGATACAGATCGGCCGCGTCACGCAGCGCTGCAATCTGTTCCGGCTGGCTAGCGTCTAACTTTGCCAGCCGCAGCGCACGGTGAAACGCGCCGACGTCGGTTTCAACTGAATCTGGGCAAATGCCCACATGTGTCTTCGTCGCCACGATCACCGATCCAGTGGGCACTCCTGGCGGCTCAAGCTGGCGGCGCAGCATCGAGAGCGCCTGGCTGAGGCTGGCGCGTCCGGCGTCCAGCGGCGCGTCTCGCCAGAGCATGTCGACGAGTACGTCACGCGAATGGAGTTTGGGATAATAGGCGAGATAAGCCAACAGCGCAGCGGCTTTCTGCGTAGGAAATCGGTCGATACTGCGCGCCTCTATCAGGACGCGAAATCCGCCTAACATTTCGACCGTCAGCACCGCACCCATGTCTTCACTCCGTCAAGCGATCGGTTCCCTTAAGCGCGGGAAGCAAACGTTTTCAATCCGTGCGCGTTAGACAGCCCATCGTCCTTCGCTTGGACACTCCGTACCTAATACTACCCGCTGGATCGCTTAGAGCGCGGTGCCATTTAGTTATCGTAAGTAAATTCTGACTTAGGGCATCGTGGATTTCCTCTTGCTGCTAGTACTCGATGCTGGAGCGCGTCTGGACTTTCATGGACTCCATGTCGAAGCTGACGGGGAATGGGACCCATTTGCCTGAGCGTGGGATCCATTCCGATTGGTCGCCTTGCAGGTCCAGGCGTACCTGCATGTCCTGCTGCCACACGTTCAGATGCCCGTAGTGCGGCATCTTGGGCGAGAAGTCTGCCCGCACTTCGATCACCTGATTTCCGTTGCTGGAATACCCGAAGGTGACGTTGAACGAGTGGTCGGAACCGGTCGTGTTCACAAATCTCTTGCTGCCGAGGTCCAGCACCAGACTCGATTGAATGTGTCGCGGTTCCTTCATTTCAACCGCGTTGCCGGCGGTGAAGTAAGCGGTGTCCACGTTGATGTGCAGTTTGGACTCCGGACGGACCATGCCTAGTGTCACCTTAAGCGATAGATTCTGGCTCGATCCTTCTCTCTCCAGAGTGTACGCGGCGAGCAGGCCGAACAGCGCTTTAATCTGACGATCGAGCCCGGAAGTATCGTTGGTGGACCAGTCTTTGAACGGGCCTTCGGACCACGGTTCTGAGCCGGAGTCCAGCCCATGCCGCCAGCCGAACACACAGTGATGCGCAAATTTCTGCAAGGCGGTATGGCCCGAGAAAACAACAAGAAGCGTTCCCACCGCCACTGCAACCAGTCCCACGCCTGTCCACGCCGTCTCCACTCCGAACAGTGCCAGCCCCGCGCCGATTGCGATCATTGCGGAACCTGAGCCAACCACGAGATAACCGCCCGCGGCCGTCGTATCGCCGACATCCAGACGCCGCGACGCATCGTGGAACGCGACGACCGCGTCGATGACACCCGTGACCACCGCGATTCCCCGCAGAGATTTGGAGGAAAGGTTCAGCGCCGCCTCGAACCCGGTCAGCACTTTGCCTAGCGCCGAAGCGGCGTTGAGCACGTTCCACACATTGAATCCCTGCTCCTTGAGATCCTGAAGCGCGAGACCGAGCTTGATTGCATCCAGAACCCGCCCGTACTTCTGGATCGCGTTCTGAATCCGATCGACCGCGTCTTTCGGGATACCCTTGGACCAGTGCGTCGGCTCCTTGGTAATGATCGTCTCCAGCACAACGTCTTCCTTGACCGTGACCGATCCGGTTCCGGGTGGATTGGCATTCTGGCCCGGTTTTGGCGGGGGAGGCGCGGTGTGCTGGGTGGCATTCGGATCGACCGGTCCGGATCCGCCCTGCGAGCTGTCGGATCCCGAAGTGGAAGTTACGCGAAACGGATCGTCCGGACCACCAGTGATGGTGGGGTCGAGGCCGGTCCACTGTCCGGGGCTCACAGCGTCCGCGGGTTCAGGGCTGACCCGGATTCCCACTTCAGCGTCGATCGGAATCCAGGCCGGAACGTCACCGCTGAGCCCCACTGTCTTGGAGACCGTCACTTTGTGAAGCGTTTTGTTGATGTAAGTCACTTCAATCGTGTCGAACAGGAAGGTGGAAGGCACAATCTGGATTTCGCTGTTCGGTACCCGTGCTTTGATCGACTGGTACTTCGTCACCAGAGACGGGAGCGCATACTTTGTGTAGTAAGGAATGAACAGCTCCTTGAACATCAGGTAGAACGGCGCAGGCACTTTGCTGAAGAGCTTGACCGCCGGGTGGCTCGCCTCTTTGTGTGTCATCACCAGATCCATCACGAAATTGCTCTTATTAGAGACCGTCTTCTCAAGCCAACTGTAACCCGGCTTGCTCTCCATCATGCGATCCATACAGGCGGCGTATTCGGTAATGAATCCGGCAAAATCATCGAAGTGGCCGATCGGGTCGGCGCCCGGAAGCGCGGTATTGAACTTCACCGCAAGAGCCATGAACTTCGAATCCATCCACATGGCAAGGTGCGTCGCCGCGGCATCCACATCGCCGCGTTTCTTTGCCGACTTTTTTTCGTAATCCTCCACCGTCCAGTCGACTTCGTTGGGCCTCAGCACATCGGTCAAGTCCTTCTTGACACTTGAATTGTGATCCATCATCGACTTGAGCGTCCGCGCCAGCAAGTACTTCTTCTGGCGGCGGAGCGTCCGGTCGCGCTGCGCCGGCTCGAGATCGGCGGTGGGCACGAAAAACGCCACCGCGATATCTCGCAACTGCTGCATCACGACGTTCAGACTCATTCCGTGCAGCAGGGCGTCCATCACCGGCACATAGACCTCGCGCCCATCATTGGAGGAATGCTCGGACTCCTTGCCGTATTTCACGTCCTCATCATCGAGAATCCACTCGGTATGGACGAGAAATGTGGCGTCGATGCTCAAATCCAAGATATTGATGATTTTCCAGGACTCGAGAGTCTGCAGGTCATTTATACTTTGCAGCGACAGCCTGGACCCGCTCAGCCAGAACGAGTGATAGATGCGCCGGCCGTTGCTCGTATGAACGAAGGCCAGGTACTCCATCTTGTTGCCGGCGGCGAGGATCTCCTTGACTGGCTGGCGATCCTGCCGCTCCTTGCCCATCGACTTCGACATGTCCGCTGGATAGTAATTGCCAGCGTCGTCGATCCAGTACTCCCCAATCCACAGAATATCGAAGCCAAGCCGCTGAAACACATACAGCCAGCGGTTACTGACCGGCTCGTACGCAAATTCGACTTTCGCGATCACGTCCGGATCGTGTCGATTGAAATCACTCAGCGTATCCAGGTGAGCAAGCTGCGTTCGGATTCGAAACGGCCTGCTCTTGATGACGACCGGCTGCTTCACCGGCCCCTTCTTATCGCCCACCACACTCCTCCTTATGTCAAATCAGGCCGTCGCGCTCCTGGCTTCCGTGCCGTACCACTTCGGATCCAGAGAGTGATCCACCGCATCGTGGATCAACAGTGGATCGCCAGACACGAGCTCCGGCTCAGGCAGGAGTGCAAACAATTCATAGTCTTCATTGGATGGCTCTTCGGTCTCATCGCCGTGATTGTCTAGAACGCTGAAAGGCACCTGGGCAAAGAGCAGCTGCTCGGGGCCAGTTTTCAAGCGATGGAAGAGCGTATAGGTTCCTTCGGGCACCACCTCTGTAAACCGCAAAGCCGTATGGATCTCATCGACTCGAGTCGCCTCGGCCCGCTTCAGCATTCTATCGTAGAGTCCTTGATCGCTCACCAGCCGGAAGCTATCCTCGACATCGTGAGCGTATCCGGGCTCGTCCAGATATACCACGACAGTCCCGAGGAGCCGCAGTACCAGTGTATTGTTATGCGAAAGCCCTAACGCGGTACGGGCCACGCAACGAAATTCGCTCATCGTTCTCTCCTGTTCGGTCGGCTGCTTTCTCGCAAAGATGAACCGGACCGCCCCGTGCAGCGCTGCCGATCTGGAGGGCGGAGACGGCCGCCGACATCCTTGGCGTCAATGGGGAGTATGACTCGCTTGGCTTTCAACTCCCTTTCATGGGCTGCGGCTCACTGCGACCATTGCTTGGATTTGCGCCTCGATTCACCCTGTTTGTTCAAAGTGTGGGCAGCGTCGCCCAGATTGCTCCGTTCTACAACTCAACCAAAGTTGCAGAGATTCTTCCTGCGCTGGTATGACGCGGAAATGTGTCGGTCCGACATATATAGCGATATAGAGGCGTTGTTTTTCGATTGCTTCGTCTCTTCAGGGGAACCGCCGCTCGGGCGGTCGCATTGTTTCGTCGCTCTAGGAGAATCCTGAAAACTGGTTGCTACGGAGGGAGCACAAGGATGGAACCGTTTGAATGGCTATTGCTTGGCGCCGGGCTCGCGGTAGGCGCGCTGCTTGGATCGAACAGCAAATCTGTCATGCGAACCGCTGCTCGGGGGTATCTGGTGGTTGATGAGAAGGCTCGCGAGTGGGCTGGAAATATGCGAGAAGATTTCCAGGATGCGATCGAAGAAGCGCGGTACGAGCGTGAAGAGGCCGATGATGAGGCGAGTCTGGAAGAAGAGCCGAGGCGCACCAGAGGAGCCGCTCGAAGGATTACGTCTGGATCGCGATCCCGTCGAGGCGGCGATTCGGACGCCGGTCACAACTCGCGCCGGAGGTCTGGCGCGCAATCGGAACAGTCATCGCACGCTCCCGCCTCGGAGAGCGCCTGATTGATCACGAACAGCAATGCCGAGGTGAGCAGGGCCTATCAAATCGTCTCGGCGATACCAGGACGCGTTCGCGTGCAGCTGCCCAGGCAGCGCGGAATTGGTCGAGCGCTGGAACAGATCGCGACACGGCTGAGAAGGTGTAAACCCGTGCTCAGTACGCGTGTCGCCGCAGATGCCTTGAGCGTCATCGTCCTATTTGACAGAGACCGGCAGTCGCTTGACCCCTTTTTGGACGATATTCAGACCGCCTTGAGGGACTGCTTGGTTGTGACCTGCAGGCGCCCTGCAAAGTCCCAGGTGCGCCACGGCCAAATCGAAACCATACGAGATGTGGGCGCCTCTTCGTTAGGCGCGCCACGGTCTCTGCTGCTGCCAACGCTCGCGGTCGGCATCTCCATCGTAAGCGTGGCGCCTCCTGTGCTCATGGGCGCCGCTATGCTGCTTGCCGCGCTGCCCATCGCCGTCCGAGCGGTCAAGGGTCTTATCCGGCGACGAGCGAATGTCGAACAGCTAGATACGGCAGCCCTGATCGTGCTCGCGATTCTGGGGGATTATCTAACCGGCAGTTTGATCGTATGGCTCGTAGCGCTCGGGGAGTGGATCCGTAATCAGACCACGCGTCGATCTCGCCGCGCGATTAGCGAAATGATGTCGCCCGCATTACAGCGTGCCTGGGTCGAGCGCGACGGCGAGCTCATCTCCCGATCGGTTCAGGAGCTCAAACCGGGCGACACGATCGTCGTCTATCCCGGCGACCAGATTCCGGTGGACGGGGTGATCAAGCGCGGAAAGGGCCTCGTCGATGTCAGCGTTTTGACGGGCGAAGCGATGCCGGCCATCAAGGCGGCAGGAGATGCCGTGCCGGCACTCTCGTGCCTGATCGACGGGCAGCTCGCGGTTGAAGTGAGGCACATCGGCAAAGATACCCGCGCCGGCAAATTGGCTGCAATGATCGATAACGCCCCACTGTCCGACACGAGGATCCAGAACTATGCGGCGATTGTGGGCGAGCGCCTTGTCCTTCCCATCCTCGGGCTCGCGCTGCTGACCTATCTCATTACGCGCGACCTGCTCCGCGTGGCGGCAATCCTCATTCTCGATTTTGCGACAGGAATTCGCGTCGCGGCCCCGACGACGATCCTGAGCGCCATGACGGGAGCCGCGAGGCAGGGGCTCTTCATCAAGGGCGGCCGGGCACTTGAACGCCTGGCAGCGGTCAATGCGGTGGTATTCGACAAGACCGGCACGCTCACAGCAGGCGCGCCCTACGTCACGCAGATCCACTCTCTGGCGCCCGGGTATTCCGTGCTGGATATTGCCTGCCTGGCTGCGTCTGCCGAGGCCAACTTGAAGCACCCATCCGCGAAAGCGGTCGTCAACGCAGCTCTCGATCGCGGCCTCGGCATTAAGCCTTCCAGCAGCATGAAATACACAATCGGTATGGGCGTGGAGGCCGAGATCGATGGCGTTGTTGTCCGCGCGGGCAGTGAACGATATATGCAGGTGAACGGTGTCGATACAGCGGCATCCGCCGCGTTGGCAGAAATACACAGCCGCTCTGGAGATTCCCTTGTCTATGTCAGCGCGAACGGGGACCTGATCGGGCTGCTGGCCTACGCAGATCCAATCCGAGCGGAAAGCGGGCTGCTGCTGGGTGCGCTGCGGGCGCGCGGCGTGGAAGAGATCGTCATGCTGACGGGCGACAACGCCCGAGCCGCGCGAAGCGTCGCAGAACAGCTCGGCATCACACACTTCATCTCCGACGTGTATCCGGAAAAGAAGGCCGACGTGGTGGATTCCCTTCGGCAGCGGGGCTATACGGTCGCGGTGATCGGAGATGGAATCAACGACTCGCCTGCATTCGCGCGTGCCGACGTCGGTATTTCTTTTGCCCACGGCGCTGATGTTGCGAAAGAGACGGCCGATGTCGTTCTCCTGGACGGCGGGCTTCTTGGAGTGCCCCGAGCGATCGACCTCGCGCGTGGCGCGCTCAGGATCTTGAACCAGAACCTCAATGTCATTGTGGCTCCCACAGCCGGAGGATTGGCCGCATCCGTATTCGGGTTAGTCAGCCCGCTCGTGTCCACGATCATCAGCAACGGCGCAACCGTGGTCGCCGGTTTGAATGCGATGCGCCCGCTTTATTACCGTGGAAGCCCCGACCTGCTGGAGCCGCGGCCGGCGAATCCGAAGAGGAGATAATCGTATGGCGCGTTCTTCGAAACCCGGCTTCCGCATCGTATCCGCGATCCCCGGCAGAGTCCGCGTCCAGTTCGAACGGCTGCAGGACCGTTCAAGTCTGCTTCGCGACGGTCGGAACCGGCTGCAGTCTGTTACCGCCGTGTTGGACATTCGCGAAGCGGCGCATGCCAGCAGCCTCATCGTTCACTATGACCGAGCGTCTGTCCCGATATCGCGCTTTGTCGACCAGATCGTTGCGATCATCGAGGGCGAGCTGGGCGCAGTCGCGGTTTCGCGCGGAGCCGGCACGGAGCGGCGACCATCCGATCGCACTCGGACCGGAAGTTCTTCCACCGTTCTTTCGAAAATCGCGAATGTCGCACGCGCGCTCTGGCACAGGGCGCCCGGCCAGACCGAGATATTGCATCCGCTCAATCTCGCTAACGATCGACCATCCGGGTTCAAACCGCTCGTTACCGCAACGATTGCGATGGCATTCGCCGCGTTTGAGGCGATACCGCTGGCGATCACGGCGACTGCCCTGGCTCTCGCTACCATCCCGATCGCCAAGCGCGCTGCCAAGGGGTTGGGCAAGCGGCAGCTCACCGTGGACGAGCTCGATTTCCTAAACATCCTGTTGGTCGCGCTTGGCGGGCAGTTCCTAATCGCGAGTCTCATTGCCTGGCTGGTGAGCGCCGGAGAAGTCGTACGCGGTAAGACGGTTGGCTATTCCAGGCAATCCATCGCGCGGCTGCTTCCTCCAGGCAGGAAGCCACTCACACCAGAGGATAAGAGCCCGATCGAACACCTGTACACGGTCGAGCTCTCCAATTCGCTGTATCAGGATGAGGCGATGCGGTGCGGCAACGTCACCGCCTATCCTCTGTTTGTGCTCGCAATCGTGCTGGCGATCGCAACCCGCGATGTGACCATGATCATTAGCATTCTCAAGCCGCGCGCGGACTACACGGCCGGGCTTCGGCTTGGCATTCCCGTCCCGATTCTGAACTCGTTGATCGCCGCACGCGGACACGGGCCATTCATCACGAGCGCCGCGGCCCTCGAGCAGCTTACTCTGCTCGACGCCGTGCTCGTGACTGCGGACGCCGAGCGTGGACGAGCGGATGATCTGAAAGCGCTTGAAACCGCTCTCGCTGAGCGGGGTATCCGTCTGCTTCCTCTTGACGATCCGGGACCAGGCCCGGCTGGGAGTCTACTGCAGCAGCTGACTGCCTCCGGTTTCAGCGTCGGCGTCATCGGCACGTCAAGAGATCAAGCTGACTTTACTGGCTCCGGCCTCAGGATCATGCTGGATTCCGATCCGAACCTGGATACGGCAGGCGCAGATGTGTATCTCATGGAAAGCGGGCTTGCCGGATTGGTGACCGCGGTCGACATCGCGTTCGAGGCGGCAAGAATCAGTAAGCAGAACACCGGGCTGTTCGCCGGCGCCGCACTCACCAATCTCGTGACCGGCGCGCTGAGACTCGCTCCGCCGCCCATTTCGAGCCTGATCAACGCGGTCACCATGTCGGCCGCCGCCGCCAATTCAATCCGGCCGCTGCGAGCGCTCCCGCGGTCCGGCGACGTGCGGCGGCTGCGGGAAGTGCTGCCGGACAATCCTGCAGCGCATTGATTTGAGTAACGCAAAGCACTCGAACCAGGCTTCAATCCCCAATGAATCGAGTGGGAGGTGGAAATGGACCCGATTTCCATAGGCATTGAAATCGAGCTTGGCGCGCTGCTGTTGGCGGCTGTGGGTGGCATCGCGACATGGATGACTCACCGGCACCAGAAGGCGACGCGCCGGCAGCGCGAGCTCCACCACCGCGAGGCGACTCAGATGCAGCGCGAGCAGCATCGTGAGCGTCTCGCGATGGTGCGCGCCACGGCGAAAGTGGCCGAAGAGGCTATTGATGTCTGCCAGGATGAGGAGCCGCGTCCGCCCGCTCGATCGCGCACGAAAGCTCGAGCGGCTGCACATAAGGGCTGACGAGTCTAATCCGCAGATAGGGAAGGGCTTCCTCCACAGATTACACAGATTTTCACCGAAAAGGCGAGAAGGGCCTTATCCGCAGATCACGCTGATATGCGCAGATTAAAATGCCCTGCACGTGCTGTTGTGTATTCCGTCAATATCTTTCTGTGCAAATCTATGTTTTCTGTCTAGAAAGCCTCATTTGATCTGCGTTCATCTGCGGATCGGGCCTTTGGCTGGTTTATTACCGAGGAGGTGCGTAGCCTGGCGGTGGGGTGACGACTTCGAAATCGGAGCCTTTGACGCGGCGAAGCTCTTCGTGAAGGACGGGGATGCGCTCGTCCGGCGCGATTGAGACGGCCCAATCGATGCCGTTGTCGGCGTTGATCATGCCATAGCGCTTCAGCCCTTCGAGGATAGTCCTCACTTCCGGGGAAAACGTGGACGTATCGAAGTCCTTGCGCAGACGGAACCGCTCACCCATGCGCGGCAGGTTCTCGTCGGTACGGCGGCTTGCCTGGTGGGTGGCGGGGTAAACGTAGGCATGCCGCGTCCGCGTGAATGTAGCGCGAAGAGCGTGCTCGATCCTTCCGCGCTTCAGCTCGTCGTAGCGGACAATGGCGGGGAAGATCGGCAGCCCGGCGGCATCCGAGCTGGTCCAGCCATCCGAGCGAAGCTTGTTGGATGCGAGGTCGAAGATCGACGCTTGCTCCGCAGTCCAGCCGGCATCGGTCTTCGTGAGGCGGTAGAACTCGTACAGCTTCCGGTTCACCGGGTCCACCACAATGCCGTGCCGATCCGCTCCCAGGTCCGGCTTGCCGCGCTGCACATCGTCGAGCGTGAGCGCTCGCTTGGACGCGTCGCCCCGCTTGAAGTCGGCGGGCCAGCCCTCGATCGTCGCGTTGTCCGGCACCGGGTACGGCCCTTTGTCCGATTCTCCGGCATACTGCGTCAGCCTCACGTCCACACGCTTCTGCCCCGGCGGCACCAGCACATAGCCCATGTCCGTGTTCCCGCGCAAAGGCTTGCTCGCGCCGATCGCCTCAATCATCGCCTTCGAATTCGGCGCGACCGGCCATTTGTCCACCGGGATATTCCATGCGTTGTTCGGCGGGAATACCTCCAGCGCAGAGACGATCGCGTCCGCCTCCGGCGTGTTGAACAGCACCGGCTTGTCGAACTTCGGCATCGTCGTCGCGTGAATGCGTATGAGTCGCTGCTGATCGATCGTCACGCCGGGCGGGTCAGCGAGGACAGCGGTTACAGCTGCCAATGTGATGACAATGCTGAGTGCGCTACGCATAGCAAAAGGCTCCTTCGCCGGCGGTTCGCAAATTGATTATGGCTGCTAAATTGTTGGCGACAATCTCGCGGTTAATACGCGCTTTAGGAATTGAACGTCGTCAGGCATACCCTATGGCTGGAACCGCGGAGGACCAGCCTTGAGATGTCACGTAGCCCAGTAGATTCACGTCTGCCTCATCAAAGCCCACGGTAACGGCCCTTCGCTCAGCGCCGCCCAGGAGCAAATCCGGAGACAAAGTTTGCATGAGCAAAGGGACGGCCAAACAGGCATAACCCAGACACAGCACATATTCACCGAGCTCCACAGCGTCCGGTTCGGAATGCAGAACGGGCGCCAGCGTCTTCAGTATCTGAGAGTTGGAGTACCGGTTCTCCGGCAAATAGGAATCGTCCTTCCAGCACGCCCAGCCTTCGTTCTCCGAAGTATACTCCTCTACCGAACCTGAAACATACAGAATATAGATCGGAACGCCATCCTCAAGCGATTCAAAGAGGCCGAACCAGAATCCTTTGACATTTGGAGACGGGGGTTCAGCTTCCAGCACTTGCCAGAACCATGTCCTCAGCGCGGCGACGTCCGCCTCATAATCCAGGGAGCGCAGACCGTCCCAAACCGGGCTAGGATATCCTGTGTCGCAGTAGTCCAACAGCGAGTTCATGCCAGTTGTTACGGTCGGAGCTGTAGCTGCGATCTGAATCAGGCTGTCATGTACCGCGTAGATGTTCACCGATTCTGGACCTTATCTGCATTCGCTGTATTGCTAGACTTCCCACTGATTACTAACTTGCAGGACGCGTGACATCCGGCGGGCGACCGGTCTGGCGCTCAAACTCCATGTCGTACAGAATGCTGGACGGATCGCTTTCGCTGCTCATACGCCATCCAGGGATAAACGTAAGGCCGCGTACTCCAGCCGACTCAAACTTCTGCTTGAAACGCTCTGAATAGTATATTTTTCCGTATTCGGTTCGGACGACATCAACATCGTCCATCCCAGCCATATCCAAAATCACGTGCCGATAGCTTACCGAGATTATCTGCCCACAAATGTCACAGCGGGTGCATTGATACTCGCAGACAGGAGCAAATTTGGCCGTTAATGTGGGGAGTAGTTCGTAAAATGCGGTTTGCTCGACGGATTGTTTCGCCGATTTCCGATGTGCTGAGACAGGATACACATGAATGTCTTTCATCGGGCCTAACTGCCGGAGCAGTCGATCGCTGAACATGTAACTACCCGGTATCCACATGACGTCAGGGATTTCCTTACGACACGTGTAAACAATGTCAACGGGACCCAGCCGCATTGCAGGGCTAACCGGCATATGTGAGCACGCCGTTCCGGAGGTCGCCTTTGCGACCAGCTCCGCTAGCGTCGCCCATTCCTCCGGCGAAATCGAATCGCTATTCCTCGCACGCTTCAGGTACTTCTCTATCCCCGGTATAGCCGTCGCGCTTATGGGCAAGACTTGCCCGCCACCGCTATAGATCTTGTGGCCACATTCGGGGTTTTGAACACTTGGCAAATACTGCGCAATCGGTCCACCCACGATATTGTAGTAGACTTGATCCCGGCCTTCCGTGATCAAATAGAAATCCATGGCAATCGATCCTCAATATTCGCGACAGTGCGAGCGTCATGCCTGACAGTTGATGCCCCGAGTAGGGGCCGACGGAAGCCTCACAATGTTCATACTCACGATCGGCTGGTCTACTCTCTCCTCCAAAAGCTAAGCGAACGGGCTGTATGACATCTCTCGAACATTCGCTTTCGCAAGGACTTCTCCCTCAGCCTTCAAAAGAGACGACAAGAAGCCCGACCAATCGGAATCGATCCCGCGCTCACGCAAGTTGGTCCAATTCCCCGTAAGCGATGGAACCAATACGATCAAGATTTAGACGCGAACCAGCACAGAATACTCACCCAGAGCTGGCGGGCACGACGCTGGACGTAGCCAATCAGTTTCCATTGTGTTGATCAAGCAGATTTACAACTCCCCCATATCCTTGCGAACGCGCATGGTCGCGTGCCAGAAGGCCCTGAGCAACAATCGTTTTGTCGGCGCCGAACCGAAGGAGCGCTTTGACCATGCCCTCGTGGCCCAGATATGCGGCGCGATGCAGTGCGGTAAAACCCCGGTTGTCGGTTAAATTCGGGTTAGCGCCCCGATCAAGGAGCATCAATGCATGAAGCGGCTTCATCTGCTGAACGACCTGCATCAACATAGTCGCGCCCTCCGGGTCCTTATAGTCTATCTGCGCTCCATGATCCAACAGATAGATGACCGGTTCAGGCTTGTCCGAAGAAAGCGCCCAATGAAGCGGCGGCTGGCCATCGCGATCTGGTTGGTCGACCGAGACGCCTCTGGTGACCATATTTGCCATTGTCTGAATGTCCGCGCGAGCTGCAGCAATGTGCAGCAATGAATAGGAGCGCATCGGCCTGTTTGGAGGCGGTGGGTTGGGGACCTCTAATACAGTGGCAAAGTGCGCCATTTTTCCATAAAGCGAATAGCACCACATCGCCGCCTTTTGCGCGTCATCGGCAACAGACTCCGGTACTGGCGCCGGAAACGGAATAGCATCATCAGTGTCAAGAGCGTGACTTCGAACGAGGAAGTCGAATATGCGCAAGGTCAATTCGGGCGGCTCCTCATCAACGCCAAATGTACCGCGCAACTCGATTACCTCAATTGCGTTGGGTGTCTGTTTTACATAGGCGACGACCATCACTGATCTCAGCCAGCTTCGGACACATAGGATCTGATTCCGGTGAAAATAGAGCGCCCATTTGTGCTCCATCTCTCGCGGTATGAAGAGCGCGCCATCAACCAGCTCACCATCGGTAGGATACGTGAATGAGGCAGCAATGCTGCGCGCGGATGACGGTAACGTCCCCACAAAGCCTAATCCGTCTTCGTTACCGTATGACACGGCATTTTGAGCGCACCATAGGTTCGCCGTTACGGACTGCATCGTCTGCGTGACCGTGTGCACAGCGATCAGCGGCACGCCCCACGGATTACTTGATGCATCCAGTCGAGCCACGTCGGGAATCTCAGGTTTATCTGGTTGGGAGTTTTGAGGTCGTGTGTCGGAGCCTGCACCGAAGTTGAGGAGGTTCTTTATGCTTTTCCACATCGCTGCGCTCCATCTACGGGTGTTGCCCTTGAATGCGGATGAACTTCATAGCGAGGTTCGGCGGACACCTTTCCACCTTGCGTCATGCCGAGGTTAACGATGGTGCCCGCCAGCGCAGACACGATCGCATCTGCCTCCGGTGCGATGAACAGCACCGGACGGTCGAACTTTGCATCGTCGCAGCGTGAATGCGCGTGAGTCGCTGTCGGTCGACGGTCACGCCGGGCGGTTCGGCATAGCGTATGGCCGTGGAATGCATCACTAACAGTGACGTAAGTATGCTTCGTATGATCATCTCATGTTGATCTGCAGATCTAGTAGATCGAAGCGCGCGGTAACCGTTACTTCTCCCGCGACCAGTCGATCTCATCCAATATCTCTACGGCTTTCGGAAGGATTTCTCCCTCGGGCTGGAGCATCTCGGGCGAGCAGTTCCACCGGTGCCCGCCATCAGCGATCACCTTCACTGTCTTGCGATTGTACCTCGCAATAACGCCTTGGACTCTTGGGCGGCCGGCAGGCTGGAACGAAACCTTCTGTCCAATCCGGAAGTCGAGCATGTGCGCGGTCGCGTTCAGCTCCCGCAGCAGCTTGATCCGAGCTACCACCTGGCGGTTCAGCTCAATCAATTCCTGCTCGGTCAGGCCGTCGATATCGATTGGCATCGCGACTAACCTCTTATGACAGAATGAAGACTATTACGCCGACTCTCACCAGGAATTGTATTTGATCTCGAACTGAGCCCGTACATTGTCATTTCCAAGTACTACCGTTTGTGACTAGCGGTGAGAGATAATCTCGGCCACAACTTGAACAGAAACCGTAAGAACCATCAATCCTATGACCGCAGCGAGTGCCTTGACCCAATATTCAGCAATCATGTCACTAAATCGTTGTCGCCGATTTCTAGAGGGGCTAGTGATGACTGCCCAGGGCACGGCTACGATCAGAGGAACGAGAACGACGATTGCAACTTCAAACGTAAGCACGCGCGTAAACGCTATCCATGGGCTAGCGCCGTGCCGGATAGCATATTTAGCGGCACGCAACATTGGGAATGCCAATACCAACACGATGGCGATTAGGCCCATTGGAATCAGGCACTCATATTAACTTCCAAAGCCTCGCCGATAGCGGCTCACTCATTCAATCCTTCAAGTTTATTGCGGTACAAGGTCGCTTTGCCTAGGACTGTGAAGGGAATTTCCTGAGCGGCGAGAGCCTCCAAGGCTGCTTCAGGGACCACGTGCTCGCCAGTACGGAGCACGCGCCCGGAAAAGCGCCCGAGGAGGAAGCCCAGCGCCCTTTTCTCAGTTTCACGATCAGCGAATGTTATCGTAATCAATTAAATGTTCCTGGAGAACCAAAGTTTAGGGCCATATGGCAGACGGTTCTTCATACCTCTATTGTATGCCACAATGTGGACGTGGCGAAGGCAACCGAGCCACAAGGATGCTTGTAATCATTCGTCAAAATGTAAGAGATGTGCCAGCGGCACTCTTACTTTTTCCAAATGACGTAGCCGATCAATCCAATGAATAAGAGCGCCCATTCCGCCACGAAAGCGGCCCTCCAATACTCCCCGATCACGTATCGCCAGTCATCGGTGCGTCTACCTGTTAAGTATGCAATTCCTGCGGCGAGAATTGCGAGAACGAGTCCGACTGCAGCCATCGCACCTATAAATCCAACCACAAATGACAGGAAGCTAAATACTTCTACAACTGGATTAGTACCGTGCTTCGCGGCACGCTTCATCGCGGCTTGAACGATCGGCAACACAATTGCGATCATGATCGCCACGAGTGCAATGACATTCAGACCTTCATATATTCGCCCGCTGGCACGGTTGCATCTTGGCGGCATATGTCTACCTGCGCTTCTCCGGGAACAACCTACCGGGTTGGAGCTAGACTCTCCCCACCTCCGGGTGCGCCCAGGGCTTGCGGTAGGGGCGGCGGAGCAGGCGGTTGGCTTCGTCGTCCTTCACCACGCGGCGGTTTTCGGCGTCCCAGGTGAGCGAGCGCCCTAGCTTCATTGACATGTTGGCGAGGATGCAGCTTGCCGTGGAGATGTGGCCCTCTTCGATGTCCGCGACGGGCTTGCCGCGCGTGGCGATGGCGTGCAGGAAGTCCTGCATGTGGTGGCGGATGGCGGGCGCGACGTGCTGCTCCAGGTCCTTCTCGGTCTTGTCCTCCGGGTACTGCTCCAGCTCGTAGGTCACATCCTTATGGATCGGCTGGCCGCGGTTGGGGATGAAGTCGTAGCTCATCACGCTCATCTTAAGCGTGCCCTTATCGCCGTATAGCGTCGCGCCCCACGGGTACTTCGGATCGTCGGCGTCGCCCCAGCTGCGGTGCTGCCAGATCACCTGCGTGTCGCCATAGTCGAAGGTGGCGGTCTGCGTGTCGGTAATATTGGCCTTACTCTTCTTATCGACGTAGATGCCTCCGGTCGAGGTGATCTTCTGCGGCCAGCCGAGCCCCATGGTCCAGCGGACCATGTCCAGCATATGCACGCACATGTCGCCGAGGATGCCGTTGCCGTACTCCATGAACGCCCTCCAGCCGCGCGGATGGGCAAGCGAGTTGTAGGGGCGCAGCGGGGCCGGGCCGGTCCACATCTCCCAGTCCAGGTAGTCGGGCTGAAGCTGGTCCGGCGGGTTGGCGGTGGCTCGCATATGGTAGAAGCACTGCGTCTCCACCAGGCCGATCTTGCCCAGCTTGCCCTCGCGGACGATCTCGCGCGCCTCCACCAGGTGGGGCGTGCTGCGGCGCTGCGTGCCGATCTGAACAACCTTGTTGTTCTTGCGCGCCGCGGCCAGCATCGCCTCACCCTCGATCACGTCCACGCTGATTGGCTTCTGGCAGTAGACGTCCGCGCCCGCCTCGACGGCGGCGATCATCTGGAGCGCATGCCAGTGGTCGGGCGTTCCGACCAGCACGATGTCGAGATCCTTCTCCTTGAGCATCTGCCGATAGTCGCCGTAGGTCCGGGGCTTTTTGTGCGACTTTTGCCTGGTCGCAATCAGATCGGCCGCCTCCGCGAGCATTCTCTTATCCACATCGCAGATCGAGATGACTTCAATGGGAGCGACCTGGATCAACCGAAACAGATCGCACTTCCCGTACCAGCCCGAGCCGATTAGTCCCACACGCGGCGGGTTGTCCACGAAATGCCCCGCGATTGCCGTGCCAAGAGGCAGAGCGGCCGCGCTCTTCAGGAATTCTCGTCGATCCACTTTGTTCACCTTTCTAGAATGAGGGTTTAGGGTTTAGGGTGTATAGTGTTGAAACACCCGTCCAGCCCGCGAAGGACAATGTGTGTGGCAGTGCAGATCATAAACCGTCGAGAGCGCTACGACATCCGTCGCCCAGCACCCTAAACCCTACACCCCACACCCGCATTTCAACGCCCACCACGCTTCTTCCTTTCAGTTGCAGCTCTGCGGAATCTGTGATACAATTCAAATCAGCGCGATGCAGTCGCGTTCTCGTCCGCGAAAAGGGCTTAGCCCACTGCCTAACCGATTTGCGTGTCTTCGATCCTTCTTTCTGCCCGAGGCAGCGGACGCCGGGCGCAACAGAAAGGAGGACGTCATGTCCCTCGTTTTGCCGCCGAACCCCAGCCTGGAGCACCTCCGCAACCAGGCGAAAGCGCTTCTCAAAGCCTGCCGAGCGGGCGATCCCGGTGCGCTGGCTCGCTTCGAAGCCGTACACCAGTCCGCACATTCTGCCTCTCATCAGACATGGCGGCTATCCGACACCCTGTTCATAATCGCCCGCGAATACGGCTTTGCAAGCTGGTCGCGGCTCAAGGCGCACGTCGAGTCCATCGCCGAACTGTCCGCGAACAGGGAGCTTACCGGCACCGTGCTGGGAGCGGACCGCCAACCCATCTCGGGCGCGATCGTAACATGGATCGAGCTTACTATGGACCATCCTGCGCCGCGAGTTCGCAGCTCAACACGCTCGGATGACCGCGGACACTTTGCTCTCCCCATGGCAGGAGCAGACTTCAGTAACCCGTACCTGAATACGATACTGGCGCAAGGAGCTGACGGCCAGGTCGGATTCGAAAGCGCCCTCGAGACGCCCCTGAGCATCGCGCTTCTCCCGCACACCGACCTCCAGCTCACTATGATGGATGAGGACCGCGTGCCCGTTGCGAACCTATCGATAAACGTCGCTAGGATGTTCAGAGGAAAGACGCATGTGGTCGGGATTCCGTCGGAGATGCGCGGTTTATGGTCTGCCACTACCGACCGAGATGGCAGATGCGTCATCTCCGGCCTGCCGCGCGGCGTGAGGGTGCGGCTCGCGTACGATGACGAGACGTGGGCTGCCCCAACTCTGGAAGACGAGATTGATTTGAACACATCGGACGCGGCACAGACGGCCGCCGTGCGTCTGTTGCGAGGCGGAACGATCGAAGGCCGGGTCGTCCGCGCGGATAACGGCACGCCGGTCGCGGGAGTCCGAGTCGCGGCGCAAGGCGCGGTGCAGCGCGTGCTCGGCGGAACCGCCACCACCGATGCGGACGGCAAATATCGGATTACTCAGCTCGGCCATGGATTCTATAACGTTGCGCTCCTGCTCGATCGGAAGCAAGAGCAGCAGCTCACAGCTTGCGCGCTGGAGAAAGTGCAGGTTCGGCGGGGTGAACACCTGAAGGATCAGGACTTTGCGCTGATCGAGGGATCGATCATAACCGGGCGGGTCACTGACCGCCTGACGGGCCGTCCGATTCCTGGGGTGTCAATCGGTATCTATGGACCGGCGCGCCCTCGGTCGAGCGCCATGGTTCAGAGCGCAGTTACCGATTCCGAAGGCACCTATCGAGCGTGCGTGCCCCCCGGTCAGCAATTCGTCTACGTGCTGGGCAGAGGTCCGACTGAGTACCTCGCACCTCCGCCCGGCGTAGACATTACACTTGGCGAGCGGTCCGAGATTCGCCAGGACTTTACACTGACTCCCACGCCAGAGAACAACCAAATACAAGTGCGAGCGCAGCGCGTCTCTGGAGAAGCGATTGCGAACGAGCAGCTCGCAGTTCAGCTAAGGAATCGCGATGGATTTCAGATTGCGCGCGAAATCACGGCTTCAACCGATGTCGAAGGCCGTTTCGCTCTCACGACGCGAGAGGAGGCTCTACAGGTGAGCGCCCAATGGGTTGATATGCGATCCACATCCGTGGCCGGGACCGTCGGCGGCGAACCCGTAACGCTCGTTATGAGACAAACCACTCAATTAACGGGAAGAATCGTGGATTCTGACGGACAGCCTGTCGGTGGCGCGACGCTCACGCTTGTGGAATGGCGGGATGGCCGTGGCGCCAGTCGGGAGCGCACACGGGCAGATGGATTCGGGTGTTACTCTTTCGATGGCGTCATCCCGGGCGCGAGCTACTCCGTAGCAGCCGAAGCGCCCGGTTACGGGCAGAATCGCTCTCCGCAGACGCCCTGTGAGTCTGGAGCTTGTGTCTCTCTGCCTGATATTGTTCTGCCTATTGCGGATCGCGCCTTGTCGGGGCGCGTTCAAGACCAAAATGGAAGCCCGGTTGCAAAACAGGGGGTGCTTGTACAGGGAAGAAAGAGTAAACCCCAGGAGACGATCACAGATGAGCTCGGCCGTTTCTCGTTCGGAGGCATTGTTGATGAGGCATTGACGCTGCATCTTCGCGCCGACGACGGGATGTGCCACGACCGCACCAAGGCCTACGCGGGAGAAGAGGATGTGGTGATAATTCGAACCTATTAAGGCGTCAAAGCCAGCTGACAAATCGGCGGAACAGCGCCTGCGAGACCGGATCACTGACGGCCATCTCTTCGGGGTGGCACTGGAGCGCGATGAGGAGAGGGTGCTCGTCGCTCTCGACGGCTTCGACGATACCGTCGGGGGCGCGAGCTACGACTCGCAACGGCTCGGCAATTTGGTCGAGCGACTGGTGATGAAAGCTGTTGACGGCGAAGCGGCTGCCGGTCAGTCCAAAGAGAGCGGAGGCTTCATCAACGTGGATCTCGTGGCTCGGCTCGGGCCGCGCCGCCGTCTGGCGGTGAACGAGGTCTGAAGGAGATAAGGCAGGAATATCCTGAATGAGGGTGCCGCCGAGGGCCACATTGAGCAGCTGAATGCCCCGGCAGATCGCCATGATCGGCATGCGGCGATTCCAGGCTTCCCGAGCGATCGCAATCTCGAACCGGTCCTGCGCCTCATCCGTATCGCCTAGGTTGGGGTGATGCTCCTGACCGAAGAGTGTCGGCACGACATCGATCCCTCCGGGGAGCAGCAGGCCGTCAACCCGGTCCAGGTAGGCTGGCGCGTCGGCGGGATCTCCCACGGGCAGCAGGACAGAAAGCGCGCCGGCAGCCGCAACGGCGGCGCAATAGGCTTTGTTCACATAGTTACGGTGCGCCGCGCCGTCCTTAAAGAGATGCGCGCAGGTGATGCCCACGAGCTTCTTCATCGTGCTTCCTCGTATCCGAGCTTCTGCAGGATGTGACGCATCGCCGTGTTGTCGGCGGGCGCTTTCGCAAGAGATCGGCCGCGCTCGTTTAGAATGTAATTCGTGATGAAGGAAGATACGGCGCCGGCATAGCCTCTCCGGAAATGATTTTCCAGCGTGCGGACTCCGGCAAGCTCCCAATCGCCGGACGGCTGGCGAAGCACGGCCCCAATGGAGAACACAATGCCCTGCTCGACAAAGGCGGCGAACCCGTAGCCCTGTTCGTGATAGTGAAGCCAGGTTTCGTAGGATGGGGGCTCCACGCCGCGCGTGAGCAGCATCTGCTCGTATCGGTAGTAGTCGGCTTGCGGCGCGAGCCAGCGAACGCCATCAGTTGAGACGGGAGTGAAGCTCTCCGGCGTGCAGACGTACAGGATCGTGTCCAAGCCCACCCTAGAGCAGCCCGAGCTCGAGCTTGGCTTCGTCGGTCATGCGGTCGATCGTCCAGGGCGGGTCCCAGACGACGTCCAGTTTTACGTCGGTCACGCCGCCGATTCCCCGGATTGCATCCTCGACTTCGAGCGGCAGCGAACCCGCCGCCGGGCAGCCAGGAGCCGTAAGCGTCATCACGACACGGACCAGACCGGTATCCTCGACCTTCACATCGTAGATCAGGCCCAGCTCGTAGATATTGACCGGGATCTCTGGATCGTAAACGGATTTCGCGGCTTCAATCACCTGAGCTTCGATCAAGCCGATTTCTATCGGGGTTAAGGTTGTTGTTGTGGTCATATTGGTTTATTCCAGTTCCGACGCGAGCGCCTTGATCCGCGCGACCATGCCCACCAGGCCGTTGCGGCGGTTGAGCGTGAGGTGCTGGTCGAGCTCCAGGTCGCAGAGCAGCTTCTCGATGTCGAATGTCAGGATCTCTTTCGCAGGCTGGCCGGAGTAGACGCGCCACAGGATCGCCACCAGGCCCTTGACGATCGCAGAGTCGCTGTCAGCCTGGAATTCGATCCTATCGGTGCCGGGCACGGGATGCGCCACCAGCCAGACGTTGCTCTGGCAGCCCTTGACGCGATTGCCCTCCGTCTTGTCGGCGTCCGGCATCGGCTCCAGCTTCTTGCCGAGGTCCATGAGAAACTGGTACTTATCCGCCCAGTCATCGAACATCTCGAACGCGTCTCGGATCTCGTCTGCTTGTGCTTCGGGGCTTGGTATCATCAGGAGACCATTTCCTGCACCCGTAGGAGGCTCTTGACCAGTATGTCGATCTCCTCGCGGGTATTGTACAACCCGAGCGAGACGCGCGCCGTCGCCTCCACCTCATAACGCTGCATCACAGGATGCGCGCAGTGCTGCCCTGTTCGGATCGCGATACCAAAGGTGTTGAGCAGCGTGCCGAGGTCGTTGGCATGCACGCCGTGGAGAATGAACGAATAGACGCTCGCCTTCTTGCGCGCCGTGCCGATCATTCGAAGATTCGGCACTTCTGAGAGGGCGGCCGTGCCATAGTCCATTAGCCCACGCTCGTACTCGGCGATATTATCCATGCCGAGGCCGTTCAGGTAGTCGATGGCCGCACCCAGCCCGATCGCGCCTTCGATGTGAGGGGTGCCCGCCTCGAACTTGTTTGGCAAGGCGTTGAACGTGGTCTTCTCGAAGGTAACCGTCTCGATCATGTCTCCGCCGCCCTGCCAGGGAGGCATCGCCTCCAGCAGCGGGCGCTTGCCGTACAGCACGCCGATTCCGGTCGGGCCGTACAACTTATGGCCGGAGAAGACAAGGAAGTCGCAGTCCAGCGCCTGAACGTCCAGCTTCATGTGGTAGGCGGATTGCGCCGCGTCCACCAGCACCGGCACGCCCTCCGCGTGCGCTCTCCGAATGATCTCCTCGATCGGGTTGATCGTTCCAAGAGCGTTCGACATATGGACGATCCCAACCAGCTTCGTGCGCGGCGTGATGAGCTCGTCGAGAGCCTCCATCTCCAGCTCGCCCGTATCCGTGATCGGGATCACGCGCAACGTCGCGCCCTTCTCCTGACACAACAGCTGCCAGGGCACGATGTTGGCATGGTGCTCCATCGCCGAGATCAGAATCTCATCGCCCTCGCCGATGTTCGTTCGCCCAAACGTCTGAGCGACCAGGTTGATGCCCTCGGTCGCATTCCGCACAAAGATGATCTCTTCCGTGTGTGCGGCGTTCAGGAAGGCACGCACCTTCTCCCGGCCACCCTCAAATCCGCGCGTCGCCTTCTCGCTGAGCAGATGAGTGGCGCGGTGAATGTTCGAGTTGTAATGGGTGTAGTAATCGCAGATCGCCTCGATGACGACCTGCGGTTTTTGCGTCGTGTTCGCGTTATCGAGATAGATCAGCGGCTTCCCGTAGATCGTCTCTTTCAATATAGGAAAGTCTTCTCGGACTTTTTGGACGTCATAGGTCATGAAATGATTCCTAAATCGCGGGCAGCCTGGCCAGCAGCTGCTCGTCCAGCGCCTCGCGGACCGGTTCGACTTTGATGCGGCTGACGATATCGCCGGCGAAGGCGTAGACCAACAGCGCCCGAGCATCTTCCATGGGAATCCCCCGCGACCGCAGGTAGAACAGTTGGCTCTCGTTCAGCTGCCCGACCGTCGCGCCGTGGGTGCACTTCACGTCGTCGGCGAAGATTTCCAGCTGCGGCTTGGTGTTGATCTGAGCGTCTTCGGAGAGCAGCAGCGTTCGATTCGTCTGCTTGGCGTCGGTCTTCTGCGCGTCCTGCCGGACGAAGATCTTGCCGTTGAAGACCCCTCGCGACTTGCCGTCGAGGATGCCCTTATAGATTTCGTGACTGTTGCAGTTCGGCATCGCGTGATCGATCGAGGTATGGTTGTCCACGACCCGGTTGCCGTCGCCAAGATACAGCCCGTTCAGCGTGCACTCGATGTGCTCGTCCGCGAGGACTGCGTTCACGTCGTTGCGAGTGATCGCGCCGCCGAAGGTGATGCTGTGCGAGGAGAAGACGCTCTTTCGCTTCAGGCGAATGTTCATCTGCGCAATGTGATAGGCTGCATCGCTTTCGCGCTGCAGCTTATAGTGATCGACGATCGCATGCTCGCCGAGCGCAACCTCCGTCACGGCGTTCGTGAGGTAGACCGCGCCCTCGGCTCCGGCGTAGCTCTCGACCAGCGTCGCCTGGCTGTTCTCCTCCGCGACGATGAGGGTGCGCGGGTGCACGCCGGCGTTGGCTTCGGTTGCGACGTACAACAGGTGGATCGGCTGCTCGACCACGACACTGCGCGGCAGGTAGACAAACGCTCCCTCCTCGAACAGCGCCGTATTCAGCGCGGCGAAGGGCGCATGCTCGAACTCGGAATAGCGGCCCAGGTGCGGCTCCAGCAGGGCCGCATGGGCACGAAGCGCCTCCGAGAGCGGCAGCGCCTTTGCCCCGCCCGGCAGGTTGCCGACGGTCGAAAGGTCCGGTCGATAACGGCCGTTGACAAACACGATCTGAGCGACGCCTTCGAATGCGAACGCGCCCACGGCAGCATTGGAGTCGCCGTCGCGCGAGGCCGGGCCGAACGGGATTTCGGCGATAGGGCGGACGTCGGTAAAGCGCCACTCTTCATCGTTGCGGCTCGGGAAGCCCAACTCGGCGAAGCGGGATTGGGCGGCGCGCTGCAGCGGCGGCAGCCAGAGCGGCTGGTCCGTGTGCGAGCGCTGCGCAAACAGCGCGTTATAGTGGTCGACCGGTGTGGTTAGTTCAGGCATCTCGGTCTCCCCTAAACGGCCGCCAGCGCGGATTGCTTCGCTTCGGCCTCGACCCAGCCGTAGCCTTCATTTTCCAGCTGCAGCGCCAGCTCTTTGCCTCCCGACTTCACGATACGGCCCTCCAGCAGCACATGCACAAAGTCGGGCACGATGTAGTTCAGCAGCCGCTGATAGTGAGTAACGACGATCACGGCTCGATCCGGGCTGCGCAGCGCGTTCACGCCTTCGGAGACTGCCTTGATTGCGTCGATGTCCAATCCGGAATCGGTCTCGTCCAGGATTGCAAGCTTGGGATCGAGGACTGCCATTTGAAAGATTTCGTTCCGCTTTTTCTCGCCGCCGGAGAAGCCCTCGTTCACCGGGCGCTTGAGCAGGCTGGGATCCATGTGCAGGATATTCAGCTTCTCCTTTACGAGCGCGGTAAACTTCACGGCGTCCAGCTCCTCTTCGCCGCGATACTTGCGCACGGCGTTCAGGGCAGCCTTCAGAAAGTAGGTGTTGTTGACGCCGGGAAGCTCCACCGGGTACTGGAAGGCCAGGAACAGTCCCTCGCCCGCCCGCTCCTCGGGCTCAAGGTCCAGCAGATCCTTGCCGTTATAAAGCGCCTCTCCGCCGGTCACCTCGTATTCCGAGCGCCCGGCCAGCACGTTCGCGAACGTACTCTTTCCGGAGCCGTTCGTCCCCATAATCGCGTGCACTTCGCCCGCGTTCACAGTAAGGTTCACGCCCTTCAATATCTTCTTGCCGTCTGCCTCGGCCGTCAGGTTCTTCACTTCAAGCAATGCCATGACTATTCTGTCCTCATCTTATTGTTTGTTCGCTCGCAGTGTATCCAACTCCGCGCGAAGGCGCGCGATCTCAAGTTCAGCCTGATCGGCACGTTGTTCGTTGGCCCTAGCAACTAACTCCAATTCAGTTGATAGCGGGATTCGATCACCCGTCTCGGGCACCACGAAACGAAGAATGTTGCCGTCCGCCTCCAGGTTCAGGCCAAGCTGCTCGCTGTAGCCTCGTCCAAATGTTATGGATATCGGCTGGTACTCGCCTTTCAGCAGTCTGTACCCGATGAGCGGAGGATCCAAATAAATCGCCTGCGGATCAAAGAGAAAGTATTCCGGCACACGCAGGATTTGCTCGTAAATAAAGAACTTCTCCTCGAAATCCTGTTCCTGGGTCTTGCGAGATGTGATCTCAATGACAATGTTAGGAGCGAGACCGCGTTCCTCCCAGGTTTGAAACACTCTGCGGGAGTGATTGCCCGCGCCCTTGACCACGTAGACATCCGGGCTGACACAGAGCTTCCGATTGTTCGGATCCCAGTAGATGAAGTTGTCGCCCGCAATATACACCTCAGGCCGATCCATAAAATGCCGGGTCAGAGCATCCAACGAGTGATTGGTCGCTTTACGGTGCCAGTCAGTTTCCGCCAATGGTTCACCGTCCGATTCCGGAAAGTAGTCTTGCTCATAATGATCCAGCGCCTCATCAGTCCAGACACGAGTATCCTGGCGAAGAGTCTCAAGCCATTCGCAAGTGTACTTCCTGGGATAATAAGGCAGTGCGACCGCCATTTTACCGTCTCCACCGATCATCGCACATTTGTTGATTGACGACAGTATATGGGCAAACCATCAACTCTCGACCATAAACCATCAACTACCCGACGCTTCCCTCTAGGCTGACGCTGAGCAGCTTTTGGGCTTCGACGGCGAACTCCATGGGGAGGATCTTAAAGACCTCCTTGCAGAAGCCGTTGACGATCAGGTTCACGGCGTCTTCGGTCGGGATGCCGCGCTGGCGGCAGTAGAAGATCTGGTCTTCGCCGATCTTGGAAGTGGAGGCCTCGTGCTCCACCTGTGAGGTTGTGTTCTTCACCTCGATATACGGGAATGTGTGCGCGCCGCAGCGGTCGCCGATCAGCAGCGAGTCGCACTGCGAGTAGTTGCGCCCGTTCTCCGCGCCGGCTTGAATTCGCACCAGGCCGCGATAGGTGTTCTGCCCGTTACCAGCCGAAATCCCCTTCGAAACAATCGTGCTTCGAGTGTTCTTGCCGATGTGGATCATTTTCGTGCCGGTATCGGCCTGCTGCTTGTTGTTCGTCACGGCGACCGAGTAGAACTCGCCGACCGAGTTATCGCCCAACAGGATGCAGGAGGGATACTTCCACGTGATCGCGCTGCCGGTCTCGACCTGCGTCCACGTGATCTTGGAGTTCTTCATGGCCTTGCCGCGCTTGGTCACGAAGTTGTAGATGCCGCCCTTGCCTTCTTTATCGCCGGGATACCAGTTCTGCACGGTGCTGTACTTGATCGTCGCGCCGTCCAGCGCCACCAGCTCGACGACCGCCGCATGCAGCTGATTCTCGTCGCGCATCGGAGCGGTGCAGCCTTCCAGGTAGGAAACATACGCATCCTCGTCGGCAATGAGAAGCGTGCGCTCGAACTGACCGGTGTCTTTGGCGTTGATGCGGAAGTAGGTCGAAAGCTCCATCGGGCAGCGGACGCCCTTCGGGATGTAGCAGAACGAACCGTCGCTGAACACGGCGGAGTTGAGCGTCGCGTAGTAGTTGTCCGAGTAGGGCACCACCGAGCCGAGATACTTGCGCACCAGCTCCGGGTGCTCTCGAACGGCGTCGGAGAACGATCCGAAGATGATCCCCATCTCCGCCAGGGTCGCCTTGAAGGTCGTCGCCACGGAGACGCTGTCGAAGACCGCGTCCACGGCCACGCCGGTCAGGCGCTTCTGCTCGCTCAGCGAGATGCCGAGCTTATCGAACGTCTTCAGCAGCTCCGGATCGACCTCGTCCAGGCTGTTGAGCGTTATCTTCTGCTTGGGCGCGGCGTAGTAGATGATGTCCTGAAAGTCGATCTTCGGGTACGTGACGTTGGGCCATTTCGGCTCTTCCAGAGTCAGCCAGTGGCGAAACGCCTTCAGCCGCCACTCCAGCAGCCATTCCGGCTCGTTCTTCTTCGCGGAGATCATGCGGACGATCTCTTCCGTCAGACCGCGAGGCACCGTCTCCATCTCGATGTCGGTGACGAAACCGGCATTGTATTCCTTGCTTACAAACTCGTCTATCGCATCCGTTACAGCGGCCATATCACATCTCCATGGTTACTGAAGTAGTTCGGCTTCGGTTCAATCTTGTTTTATCAGCGCGGGAAGAGCGCTCCTGCGGTTGGGAACGCAGGGCCTCTTCGGTTACAATCCGATCGCCCAAATCGGCAGATTCAGCCGCAGTCGTCTATCCATCGCCATGCTGGGCCGACGCCATCGACAGCGTCGGGAGCCGCTCGTGGCGGGATTTGAACATCGCGCCGCCCTGGCTGTGGTCGTCTCGCGCGATCTCGGCGACCGAAATCAAGTCCAGCATTTGAACGATGCGGGTGTTGATACGCTCCAGGGGCGTTCGAATCGTGCACTTATCAAGCTGCTCACACACATGACCGTCCACTTTAAAGCACTGGGCGATCGCGGGCGCCCCGTCTACGATCTGGATCACCGCGCCGATGCTGATCGATTCGGGCTTGCGTGACAGGCGGTATCCGCCGGTCGGACCCGCGGTCGAGGCGATCAACCCGGCCTTCGCCAGCCGCTGCAGTACCTTGGCGAGAAGCTCCACGGGAATATCGTACTTCTCCGCGATCTCTCGCGTATTAGCCGATCTCTCCGGTCCGATCTCCGTAAGATAACAGAGAGAAATTAAGGCGTAATCGGTTTTCTTGCTCAGGCTCAGCATAATCGCTCACGGTCTCCCGCATCGTACTACGGTATCCGACTAAGTAGGTCTCCGATTCATTTGGTCGGATATATTGTACCCTTTCCGAGAGTGGGAGTCAATTCTCGACTTACGTAAGTCGGGACTGCTCAGCCAGGCACTCATGTGGTTCTCCAAAGACGGGGACAATGAAGCATGTCGTCCATTATCACCAGGCAGCCGGCAAGGCGACGTATTGAATTGCTCGGCTATGCCACTTACTGCCACGATGGACTTCAAAGGTTAGACCTGGGATTTACACGTAAGGATTGGTTCTCCCTCGGATGAGAGAATCTGGCGGTCCGGACGGGGCACCGACTGCCGAGAGCGTCATTGTCACAATTGAATCGTGATTGCTGAACTTCAGTCGTATGATGTCGGTTAAGAATAGTAAGTCAGCATGTCGCGTTCGACCGTGACGTCGATGCGCGCCGGCATCCGGTAATGGAGATTTCGTAATGCAATTTTCCGCCGCATTTCTGCGATCGGTTTTGATAGGCGTTGGTCTTTGTCTCTTTATTGCCGCCTCATCGTACGGCTCAGCTGCCTCTGCGCAGCCGGGCGATCAGTCGAGGCGACTGGTGAATGTCACGCCGGGCCAGAGTGTCGAAGTCAAAGAGGTGTATGGCGCATCGCACGCGCTGCTGATCGGCGTCAACAAGTACCCGCACATACCCGCGAACCTCCAACTCCACTATGCCGTGAAAGATGTCGAGGACCTGCGCTCCGTGCTGGTGAAGAGCTACGGCTTCCCGCCGGAGAACATCACGACCCTGACGGATGAGACCGCCACTCTCTCAAATATTCGACATGCGCTTTCGAACCTCGCCGATAAAAATGCCGTCAAGCCGGGCGACCGGGTGCTGGTTTATTTCTCCGGGCACGGGCAGACGGTGCCGATCCCCGACAGCGGCGACATGGGCTTTCTGCTTCCGAGCGATGCAAAGGTCGATCTAAATGACACTTCCAATGCAGGCCCGTATCTGGACACCTGTCTGCAGATGAGCGATGTCTGGTCGCGGCTGGAGGCCTGCCCCGCCAAGCATGTGCTGCTGATGGCGGATGCCTGCTACAGCGGTCTGCTCGCCTCGCCGCGCGGCGCGAATACGCTGAACGCAGCCTCGCTTCTGGTCTGGTCCGGCCGCAAGGCGCGGCAGGTGATCACGGCGGGCGGCAAGGGCGAGTCGTCGGACGAGAGCGCGGCCCTCGGGCACGGGCTGTTCACCTTCCAGCTGCTGCAGGAGCTGAAGGCGCGGGCGCAGGAGCCTAGCTCCGTCTTCACCACGACCGAGCTGTATTCGACGATCTTTCCCGCGGTCAGCAACCAGACGAACGGCCGGCAGAAACCGCTGATGGCGAAATTCCAGTACGAGGGCGAGTTCCTGTTTATCACGGCGGGAGGGACAGGCAAGAAGCCTCAAATCGAAGATGTCAATACGATGGCTACTGCGGTCATCAATTCTAACCCGCCCGGCGCAAGCGTATTCATCGACGGCGGCAACAGCCCGGTCGGCACGACACCTTATACACTGTCGCGCGACCTGGGGGTGAATAAGTCGGTGAATGTGGAAGTGGGCCTGAAGCTGGACGGTCATCAGCCGGTCGTCAAGAGGGTGCTACTGCAGCGCGGCCAGCAGCCGGCACAAGCCGACCTGATCGTGACGCTTCCGGCGCTGAAGCAGGAGCCGGTTCACGATCCACAGGTGATCACCAACGACGATCCGCACCGGCCGCCGATCAAGATTAACCCGGTCGATAACGCGACGATGATCTACATTCCGGCGGGCGAGTTCAACATGGGCGATCCCGATCGAAAGGACAACCCGCCGCACAGCGTTTTGCTCTCAGGTTACTACATCTACCGCGACCTGGTGACCGTGGCGCAGTACCGGGCATTTTGCCTGGCGACGCACCGGAAGATGCCGCCCGGTCCACTGTTCGACGAGCGCTGGACGCTGGACGACCACCCCATGGTCCGTGTGACGTGGGAGGACGCAGATGCCTATTGCAAGTGGGCGGGCGGCCACCTGCCGACGGAGGCGCAATGGGAGAAGGCGGCTCGCGGCGCGACCGGGAACAGGTATCCGTGGGGAAACAAGTGGGACCGCAAGCTGGTGACGGATCCGATTGCGAATCAGAAACTCCTGGACGACATCGCGCGAATCGAAAAGTTCAAGCACAAGGACTTTGACCGGCCGATCCCGCCGATCGGCCGGCACAGGCCCTCCATTTACGACGATACTTCCATTGAGGAGGCTGCGGCAAAGGACCTGCGCGGCACGTCCGCTAATGGCGCGCTCCAGCTGGCGGCCAGCCCGTACGGGGTGCTGGACCTGGTGGGAAACGTGCAGCAGTGGTGCGCCGACGTCTACGATAAGAACTTCTGGAGCGGCCCAAAGTCGCTGGAAGCCAACCTGGGCGACGGCACAGCCTCGGACGGGCGGAGCCGGGTACGGCGCGGCGCTTCGTGGAGAGACGGGGATGCCAACTTCCGCGCGTCGTATCGCGGCCAGTCGAAACCCACGGATCGCGCGATCGATCTAGGCTTCCGCTGCGTGCTGGACAAATAAGACCGTACTATGTCAAATCGTCCGCAGAGCGCTGATTACATCCGCGACTGCTATGATCGGGTCGCAAGTGAGTATGCGCTGAACCTGTACAACGAGCTGGACGGTAAGCCGATCGACCGGAACCTGCTCAACGAATTCGCGGACCGACTGCAAGGCATCGGGACCGTGTGCGATGTCGGATGCGGGCCAGGACATGTGGCATCCTACCTTTGGAGCCGGGGACTGCGCGACATCTGCGGCGTGGACATCTCTCCCTCCATGGTCGAGACGGCCGGCGCCCTCAATCCGGAGATACGCTTCCATCAGGGCGACATGCGGGCGCTCGCCGTGCCAGATCAATCGTGGGCCGGCATTGTCGCCTTCTATGCTTTCGTGAACTTTACCCGGCCGCAGCTGCCCTCGATCTTCGCGGAGATGCGCCGCGCGCTGCAGCCCGGCGGATTACTGCTGACTGCGTTTCACCGTGGCCGAGAGACCAAGCATGTGGAGGAGATGTGGGGCGTGGAAATCTCCCTCGATTTCAACTTCTTCGAAACTCAGGAGATTGCATCGCTTCTGCGCAAGTCACGCTTCACGGTCGAGCGCATTGTTGAGCGCGAGCCCTATCCGGCGGTGGAGTACCCTAGCCAGCGGACGTATATTCTGGCGCGCGCATGATGTGATGAGGTGAGAGGTGCGGCGCTGTATTATGTCTTGAAGTGTGCGTTGCCCGCGCTTACCGTGCGAGTTACAAGGCGTGGACCGTGCCAGGTCATCGAAAACTTCCGCAACCGTGCTGAGATCGTCGCCGAGCCGTGAAGTCGAGCAGCCTTGCGAGTTGCATCAGAATCAGCGTTTGTGATCTGATCCGGCGAGAGCCTTGCCGTCGGGAGTGTAGTTCGTGTAGTTGTAAACGTATTTGAACCAGTTGTTCTGGCGGCCGTCCGCGCCGACCCCGGGCGCTCTTGGGAGCAGGGTGAAATACCAGAGCATATAGCCCGCATGGGGGTCCTTGTTGCCGAACATCGGTATCGACCAGGTATCTCGCGAGACGGGCTTGATTCCACTCTTGCGGTCGCGGCAATGGAGGTTCGGGTAGTTCAGAAAGTCTTCCGCCCAGCTGCGCACGACACGGGCGTTCTCGTAATCGTAGTCATGCTCGGCATTGCAGGGCCAGTGACAGGTCCCCACTCCGGCGTAACCGCTCGATTGCGTTGCATTCGCACTGAACAGCTCCCAATCGTTCTGGGGATCCTTGAGGTTCCACTGGCCGTAAATTCGGTTCATGGTCGCTTCGACGCGGTGTGCGGTGTCGTGCAGCATCTCCGCCACGCCGCGCTCGTAGTTGAAACCGTAGAATGCAAACGGGCGCTTCGACGGCACCTCGGGGTAGACCCCGCCGTTGATAAAGAAAGCGCCAGGCCCGGCCATGGACGCTTCCCACAGCCCGAAATAGTGATCGCCGAAAATCCAGACTTCATCGACGCGCTTCGGGCTGCCGACGGGCGCATCGATCATGGCGACGACGTCCTGCTCCTTGATCAGCCTCGGATAGTCCTGACCGCCGCCCTCGTGCCAGCCCTTGCCCGCCCGTCTCAGCCGAACGTAATCCTCGGGCTGGTAGCGGAAGCCATCCTTCTGCGCGTAGATCTCGTTCAAGTCGCGCCATTCCACCACCTGGATTTTGAGCGCGCCGCCCGAGGCGAACTCCAGCACAGACTGGTAGCGCTGCGCCAGCACGCGGGGATCGTTCCAGTTCATGACTTCGTGGAGGCGCTTACCTCCTTCGCTCGGGATAAACGGATCGTAATTGAGGACGAGCACCCGCTGCGTGATCGGCCGGTTCTCAGCCGTCTGCCGGAACGGATTCTTCAGCGGCGCTGATTGCTGACAGAAAGCTGCCGTTGGTATGGCGAGGGTCAGAACGCTCGCCACGATGATCAGAAGCACCTGTACTTGCCGCATTATCGCTGTACGCTGTTCCATTGCTTTCATCCTCACCGATAAACATCGAACCGTATCCAATACAGCCGTGCGCGAACTTGAGAATGCCTATTGAGCTGCAATCGACTTAATGTTGCGCGGCCGCAAGAAGTTAGCGCAACGATATTTGCGGTCGCAGAATCCAGCTCAAAGTGTTCGTTTCAATGGTCGCGCCTCGGGTGAAATAGCGGGACTTCTACTCCCGAAATCGGGTCAATGCCCGTTTCAAAATCAGATTTGAATCGATTGCAGGCATGGCAAGCGAGAGCGAGGTTGTCAAGCGAATCCGTTCCGCCGTGTGCGCGCGGGACGATGTGCTCGACTTCGAACGGGAAATTGAATAGTTCTTCCGGAGCGCGACAATACTCGCAGCGATGCAGCGCCCGAAGTGCAACGGAAGGGTAAAGAAGGTTCACCCTGCGGTAGATTTTCGGGCGAGCAGCGCATCGGCGCGCGCAATCGTCGCGTCCAACTCGGCATCGATGAGTGCGTCAAGCTCCGCGTTCTCGTGCTCTTTGAGAGCGCTTCGGTTTGATAAAAGATGCTGCATTCGTTCGTACTGCGCTTCGGTGAAATATTTGTCCGGAACAAATCTCTGGATCAGGATTGCGGAAGACTCGATATCGGCGTCTTCTGTGGCTAAAAGCGCGTCTAGCGCCTCTCCTGGCGTGCGCCCGAGAGACTGCCTCTTGCCGGCGGTGGCGCGAAAACGAGGAGATTCCTGACTTTCCTTTTCGATTTGCACCGCGGTCGTCATTGCTGCAAAACCCTTCATGCTCTTTGACACATCGGAAACCGTATTACGACTATTGTACCACGGCAGTGCAAGTCCCTTCGCCGCTTACCTCATTCCCGGTCCGGCCAGCACGCGAACCGCGAACGAAACGTCCGACTTGGAAGCCGCGGTGAACCGAATGAGCAGGTACGCCGTCGCGCCTGGCGCAAGGTTGGCGGTGGGCAGGTCGATGTACGGACTGCCGGCGGGCGCGACTGTACTTGTCGTGCCGCTGACCACCGTAACCGACACCTTCGAGCTCAGCCCCTCCAGCACCACCGAGATCGGCCCGGTGATCTTGCCGCCCGTGTTCGTCAACCGGACGGATTGCTCATAGATCCCCTTCGCCCGCAGCGGCTCCACCGGACTGACCAGTACATTCAGCTGATCGGTGACGTCCATCAGGTCGCTGCGGATCACCAGCGTCCGTGCATCCGGCAGCGCGTGCGTGGCCTCGATATTCCCGGCGTGATCGCTCGCCGCGCTTCTGAACGCGTACAGGTGCCCCAACCGACCGGGGAAGACCGCCTTCGTGTCCGTTGTGTTTGTCAGCCACGGCTTAAACGCGCCGCCATTGTCCGAAACCTCGATCGTGTATCCCCCAACGCCCGAACCGACATCCGCCCCGGCCCATGATACCGGAAACGATGTTGTGGGCTGAACGGGAGGCGGTCCCAGCAGCGATGCCCTGTCGTTCCCGAACCGTCTCACGATGCTCGTTGGCTTGTTGGCGTCGAGCGTGTTGGACCAGTGAGGCGTGGCAAGAGGCTTGCCATCGAACACGACGACAGCACTGTCTGTGACGACTGATCCGGTTGGCATTCCTGATTTAGGCAGAACTGAGAACGAAACACTGCCCTCCTCACCAGCCGCAAGAAAGCCATTTGCATCGGCCGGATCCAACGGTAAACCAGTGGCTGGATCGATTGAGAGAAATGTCCAGGTTAGGTCGCCGGTTAGCATATCGAGACTGGCATGGATGCGAGCAATCAGGTTCTTAGCCGGTAGGTTCACGTCGGTGTCGAATTCCCTGCTTCCGACCGGTAATGCGTATTGTGGTGTTGGCGTAGTGGTCTTTTCCGGCAAGGCAATGGCTCCCAAGCTGATTGTGGTAAGGTCAAACTTGGCCGGATCAAGATGATTGGTGACAATCACGGTCTGTGCGGCGAATGCAGCATGTTCGTTCTCGAAATGCACAACGTATTGTTGGGAGATTTGGCCAGAAATCCAATGAATTGCACCAAACCCGAAAGGGCCTTGAAGATCGTTCGGATCGCCCGAAGTTCCGATCTGGTGACTCAGTTGGTAGTTTCTAAATAGTGCGCCAATCGCACTAAAAAAGTGATTCTTGACCACTGTTGGAAAAAGCACTTTAAGAAGATTCCGTAATGCCGCAATCTGAGCGACTTGACTGGCTACTAGAGTCGCTACCGTGGAAGGCAATAAATATGGTGCAGCTAACGCTATCAACGCCGCTCCGATCGCATTATACGCCGATGGGTTAAGGAGATAAGTATTGTAAAGCCTGGTCAGATCGCTATCAAGGAGATCACATAGCTGCACAACATCTGTTGGATGGCCTGCGGCAAGCAGTATCGGCTTGGATATGCTTAGCGCGGGTATACCAATAGCCGCTAATTGAATTAGAACGGGTCCGTAGACTTGCACTCTCTTATCGATCGCTGACGCAATAATCGACGATACGGACGGAGTCTGAGGATAGGAGAATTGCACTCCCGTACCACTTGAGTCGGTCATCGAAGTAATTAGGCCTTGGTTGTTCATTTCTATGAACGACACTTGGCCGTCCGAGTTAGTGATCTTTAGTGAATTGATCGTGGACACCGAGCCATTTTGCAAATTGCCCCGGAACTCCACTTCGGACTTATCTGCAGCAACAACCCGTGATACGAGCTCTTCTGTGAGGTCGCCGATGTAGGTAACCATGGCCCCTGGGTCGGAGTTGACCCAGGCCAAGAGGCTAAAGATCTGGTGGGCATACTTTGGATCGTCTGGAGCAAATACGTGAATTGGTATTGTTATACTTGAATTACCAGGTACGCTGCCAACATGGATCGAGAATGAAGTGCTGTTTACACCCGTGAAGACGTCTTGTGCGGTGAATTCAGACAATTGCCACGTGAAGTAGCTTGGAAGCTGGATGCGCACGTCCGTGCTGTCGGAATCGGTGTTGCCGAGATTCTGGACGATTACAGTGTACGTTGAAGACGCGCCAGCTCGCAATAGTGTCCGACCGATTACCTGAGTGGTAAGGTGCGGCGCGACGCCCTGCTCGATCGTAAAGCCCTGCGGATAGGTCCGTGTCGATCCGTCGGGATTGGTAATGACAACGTCTCGTTTCTCAAGGGGCACACCACGCAAGTCGAACGTTACGTCAAGTACATAGCTGTTCTCCAGGTTTATGGGCGTGCCAACAATGGGCGGCTTACCGGCAGACGTCAATTTAACCATCGTGCCGATAGTCATCGGGAAGTCGAATGCGGTGATGACCTTGGCGGTGACATTGCGATTGTTGCCGCCATGGTCGGGAAGTATCACGTTTCGGACGGGGTTGAGAATTGCCGCTACGGTGCCATCGATCCGGCCATAGTACAAAAACTTGCCGTCCGGTGAATAGGCAAGTCGCGGCATTGATATGCTGCCGTCAAAAATCTGGGAATCGACTTCGTTTTTGTACGATGCTAACAGCGATGTACCGTGGATGGACCAGAAGCCCAGTGGCGTCGTTGTTCCGGAACTTGAAGCGGCGAGCACCATGCCATCGGGTGAAAATGCGAGGGAATTCACGGACCCACCAACATTGAAGGATGGCATCTCCGCTCCGGAAGCCGTATCCCACAATCCTACGTTGCCGTTAGTATGACCGATTGCAAGGATAGAGCTGTCGGGCGAAAAGGCAGCGGAAATCGCTGTGGTATCGGTGCTCAGGGTCCTGAAGAGGGACCAGTCCGATGTGCGATAAATGCTATTCGGTGTGGCGAACAGCTTACCGTCAGGCGAGAAGCACCAGCATTCAACTGTGGTCAGCGGCAGATTCTTTATTCGAACCCCGTCTGCCAGCCTGAAAACGTCGATACTGTGTGCGTCGAAGGACAGAGCTGCAAAATACTGCCAGTCCGCAGACGCCGTAAAACCATTGCCACCATAACTTCCACCGTTACTCGTATCGCCGATATGGTAGGACTGCAAAAGAGCGCCTGTTGAAACGCTCAACACTGAAAAATCGACACTGCTTGTTCCAGCGTATCGAATTCCAGCGACTTTGGTACTGTCCGGTGAAAACGCAACCCGTCCAAATGGGCTGAAAAAGATATCACTTGAATTGATCTGGGTCTGGACCGAGCCGTCAGAGGCGCGACGAATCGACAGTGGAGGGTACTGATTTGCAGCGATGACGAGCTTCCCATCGGGTGAGACAGCTATTTGGGTCACCGACCGCATATTAGCAACTCCAACCGGTACCATACTTTGGAGCTGTGAGCCGTTAGTCGCGTCGTAAACGGCAAGCGTGGTGGTGCTGTTGACTACTCCGCCGGAGACAACATTCAGATTATTCGCCGAAAAAGTGACGTCCAGGATGCCGTTGTCCGCCGTTGTCGCTGCGACCGAGCCGTCCGCAACGTTGAGAATGGAACTTCGGCACACAACCAACCGACCATCGGGCGAAAAGGCCATGGCGGAAGGTCGATGGTCTGGTACATGAAGATTCGTCGCAACTGAGCCATCAGAGAGATTTAGCAGCAAACCGCCTCCAGAGTACCACAGAGCTATTCTCAACCCGTCTGGTGAAAACGCGATGTTTGTTTGATTACCACTCTGCGGAGCAGAGACCTCTCGAAGTAATACGCCGTCAGAAACGCGCCAAACGCGAATTGCATTATCAGAGCCAAACGCGCCCCCCGACGTGGACGCAATCTGTGTGGCGTCCCAAGAGAATACCAGCCCGGTTATCTCCCCAGGGTGCGCAGCAATGGTCTTCACCAGAATTCCGTCGGCCACTCGGTAGATACGAACTATGCCGTCCGTGCCACCATTCGCACTGTATCGACCGTCACGGGAGATTGTAATGAAGTGATAGGCGCCGCCGCCGTTCTGGAAGCCCCAGTTGCCGGCCATCGAGAAACTACGAACGGTGGACCCGGAAGCCACGTCCCACGTGGTAACCCTGCGCGCCTGGTCTGCGGTGATCAATTGTTTCCCGTCTGCTGAGAACATTAAGGCTCGCGGCGTTCCTCCGACATGCAGGGTTCGAAGAGCCATACCGTCGGAAACACGCCAGACAACCACGGTAAAATCCGAGCCAGACCCGATAGGTTCGACGCTGCCGGAAGCGACTTGTGATCCGTCGGGCGAGATGGCGACCGATATAATCCCCGGCTGCGCGCCGCGCATCCAGACGAGGTCGGGGCGTCCCTGGCCGTGTGCAGGGGACGAAATTGTGGTGATCATCGCCAGGAGAAGCCCGGCGAACAGCAATTGGTAGGGTCGAAATCTCATCGCATGTTCTCCAAGTGCAAGAGGTTCACATTGGTTGAGTGATCCGCATCCATTGATCTTGCTTAGCCAGAACTGAAAGCGTAGGATGGTTGTGCTGCAGTGAGAATGGCGCATCAATTGAACAAGGCCCGGCGGGTGCACCTGAACAGGTTCGCCGGGCGATTGATGGCGCTGAACCGAAATTGCTATTTCACCTGAAAGAGCGCCGAATGAACGGTGGGATCAGCCCCGGCGGTGAAATTCAGGCTGTAGGTTCCCATGGCGTAGCCTGTCGTCTTGAGGTTGAAGATGTAGCCGCCAGTGGCACCAAGCGAAGGATCGTACCGGAAGTCGAAATCCGGGTTGGCATTGCCGGAGTCTTGCAGGCTGCCGGGCGCGTTCGTGGAAACCTGAGTCACGCTGACGGCATGCAGAATTACGCCGGAATTGGACACATTCGCGCCAGTGGCATCACACAGCTGGACTTTGATCGGAATAGTGGCGCCGCTATGCACGGCCTTCGTGGAATCGTAGAGCAGCCGCACCGCGTATGCGACCGTGTAGGTCACCGTTTTAACCGAAACATTCCCTGCGTTATCCGTGGCGGTGACAGTGAATGTCTTGGCGCCTACGGTCGCGGTGTCGATATTCTGCCCGTTCGCGACGGGTCCAACGCAGGAAACAACCCCATTTCCTGTGCAGCCGTAATCGGCTTGGATTGCCTGATTGAGGGCATAGACTGCGCCATTAGCTGGTGTCGTGATGGTGATGGATGGGGCAGCTGGTATTTCAAATCTGAAATTGGCGGCGCCGAAAACATGACCCACCAAGTTCTCACCAAGATCATCTCCCTGGTCTGGAAACGCGAGGACTTCTCCGACACGGTATCCCGATACCAGCGAGCCAATATTCGAATCGGGAACGATGGTGGATTCTGCCCAGGGTACAGGATCGGTGAAGAAATCCTGTAGACCGCCGCGTGAATTCACCCAAGCTCCGATGCGATAGGTGTGACCCGCTAGCAGGATTGTATCCGGCACGCTGACATATCGGTATCCATCGATCAACGATGCGCTTGTGCCACTCGCTACCACAGTCGAAATCAAGAGATTCTGTGCTTCGTCCCAAATACCGATTGCGTGCGAATACGATAACCCGTCACCATGGTAATCGAAAAACCCTAATTGCTTGACCGTAATGTTAGTTTGCGGCACAAACCGCCCGCCAAGGGTTTGACTGTTGGTGCTGTAGATGATGTTGTCTTCGGGGCCGACACTGAACGCACTGTAGAACTGAGCGCTGGCTTTGCGGCCGATCCCAAGAAGCAGCAGAACTGAAGTGACGCAGAGAAGAGCGAGAGCAAATTGCCGGAGCATAAACATACCTCCATATTGAGCGAGAAGAACGGCCGCCTAAGCGTCAGATTATCTGCCACTGGATGATGCAGACGCCGCGTTGGCGAGTAACATCGCTTGAAGTCGCAGTTGATGAAGCCGCAACAGCAGGCAGGCACACATACAGCCTACGATAGGCGCAAGGCTGATCCTCGGAATTTCACCGTAAATTCATCGATGCCAAACTTGCGGGGCGCACGCGGGAAAATGAAGAATCGATGAATTGACAGACAAGGGGGGAATTCCAGGATACAATTGAAAGCGTGAATAACCGACTCCATTCGCCGCATTCCAACGGAGGCGCTTAGCGTGGATAAGAACGCGTGCAGCTTGCAGATTCGCCTCTTCGGGATGTTCGAATCGCTCCTCGATGGTAAGAGAATGGAGGGAGTGAATTCGCGCCCTAATTCGCAGCGGCTTTTGGCGCTCTTGTGCCTGCATCCCGATCAAGATGTCTCCAATGAATATGCGGCGTCGCAGATCTGGCCTGTAACTTCGAGCATCGACAGCCTGCGACAGGAGGTCCCGGCGCTGCGTCGGGAATTGGGCGCGGAAGGGGAGCGCTTGGTCACCAGCAGGGGATCGCTGCGGTTGAATCTCGCAGGAGCTGATGTCGATACCTGTGCTTTCGATTCCGCGTGGGAAGAGCGCGAGCTTTGCGCCGCAGCGCTACAGCGCGCGGTTGAGCGATATCGCGGCCCGCTGCTTCAGGGCTGGTACGACGATTGGATCTCCCCATTTCGCTCGGCATACCAGGCGAAGTATCTGAAAGCGCTTCGATGGCTCACGAAGCATGATGTCGCGGTGGGGGAACTTCAAGAGGCGCGGGACAACCTGCAGCTGCTCGTTCAGGCTGGCGACCCGGCAAGCCTGCTGCACCAGAGCCTGGTGGTCGCCTATCTGCACGAGCGGAACTTCGCGGAGGCCAAGAAGCTGTATGAGGATTACCGCGGCTACCTGCTCGATGAGCATCATATGGCCCCCTCCGAGCAGATGACCGCGCTCTACAAGGCCATCCCGCGCGTGCCTGCCTTTGCAGCCAAGTTTTCAACCGCCGACCTGGACTCCGAGCCCAGCACCGGCGTCGTCCCGCTCGATTCCCCGTATTACATCGCTCGATCCGCGGACGCGCTCTTTCACGCCGCCATTGCCCGGCACGACAGTATCATTCTCCTGCGTGGGCCCCGCCAGGGCGGAAAGACTTCGCTCCTCGCTCGCGGACTGGAACAGGCCCGCCAGGCCGGCTCGCGCGTTGTGGTGACCGACTTTGTGAAACTGGGTCTGGATGAGATCGTGACACATGACGCCCTGTTCCTGGCGCTGGCGCACCGGATGCGCAGAGCGTTCGCAATCGAAACGTCACCAGAGGAGACCTGGGACCCACTGCTGAGCGCCAATGCCAATTTCGAGAGCTATCTTCGCGACGAGCTGTTGACAAAATCGGGCGGGCATGTTGTGTGGGGCATCGACGAAGCGGATCACATCTTCGATCGACCATACCGCGACGATGTCTTCGGACTGTTCCGGTCGTGGCACAACGAGCGTTCGCTCGATCCAGGCGGGCCCTGGCAGCGGTTCTCACTGATCCTGACGTACTCAACCGAAGCGCATCTCTACATTGCCAATCTGCACCAATCGCCCTTCAACGTTGGCACAAAAGTAGTTCTCGACGACTTCACGCCGGAGCAGGTATCGGAGCTGAACACGCGATATGGAGGCCCGCTGTCCGTAGGCGATGAGCTGAACCGTCTCACGGCTTTGGTCGGCGGCCACCCTTATCTCGTCCGGCGCTGCCTGAGTGAGGCCAAGGAGCGCGGGTGGGATATGACGCGCTTGGAGACCGAGGCGGCCCGTGAAGGCGGCCTCTTCGCCGATCATTTAGCGCGTTTGTGGGAGTCTGTTTCGCGCGATGCGGGTCTCGCCGCGGAAATTAAAGGCTTATTGGAAGGCAGGCCGGGCATGAGCCAGGAGAGCTTCTCCCGCCTGCGCGCCGCCGGAGTGATTCGCGGCGAGACCGTTCAGGAGGCAAGACTCCGGTGCGGGCTCTATGCCGGCTTCCTGCAAAGGCACTTGGCATGAGCGACGCGACTCCGCAGATCGGTTTCTTCGCGGTCGGCGGCACGCTCCCCACCGACGCCCCGTCGTACGTCGAGCGCCAGGCGGACGCCGATCTCCTGCAGGGCCTTCTCACAGGCGAGTTCTGCTACGTTCTCACCTCCCGGCAGATGGGCAAATCCTCGCTGATGGTGCGGACGGCGGCACGGCTGCGGGAACAAAAGGTCGAAGTGGTCGTGCTGGACCTCAATCGCCTTGGAAGTCTCCTCGAGCCGGAACAGTGGTACTACAGCCTGGCGGCACAGGTGACGCAGCGACTGGGAGTGCAGAAGCAGCTGCGCCCATTCTGGCAAGAGTCCGAAGCGCAGAGTCCCCTGCAGAAGTGGTTCGCGCTCCTGGAGCATCTGCTGCTTGAGCGGCCTGACAAGCAGGTGGTGATCTTCATCGATGAGATCGACCAGGTGCGCGCTCTGAATTTCTCCACCGACGAATTCTTTGCCGCCATCCGCGCCTGCTACAATCGCCGCTCGGAAGACCCCCACTTCGAACGGGTCACCTTCTGCCTGCTGGGCGTCGCCTCGCCATCTGACCTGATTCGCGACGCGCGCCTGACTCCCTTCAACATAGGCCGCCGGATCGAGCTGACGGATTTCACCGAGCAGGAAGCGAACAAGCTGAAAGCCGGTCTGAAACGTGAGGAGATCCTCGCCGAGGCCCTGCTGGAGCGCATCTTGAGCTGGACCGGCGGGCATCCCTATCTCACTCAGCGATTGTGTCAGGCGGTCGCCGATGCGCCCGCGGGCCTGCTGCCAGCGGAAGTCGATGGGTTAGCCGGAGATCTGTTTCTTTCAGCCAGGGCGAGAGCGCAGGAAACCAACCTACTGTTTGTGAGAGATCGACTGTTAAATGATTCCGCAGATGCTGCATCCGTCCTCACTGTCTATCGAAGCGTATTGGAGCGAAAGCCAGTACATGATTCGGAAACAGACGCACGGCTGGCGGTTCTGAAACTGTCTGGCGTCGTCCGATCAGAAAACGGTCTACTCAAGGTTCGAAACCGAATTTACGCACATGTGTTCGACCGCAAGTGGATAAGCGAGAACATGCCGGACGCGGAGATGCGGCGGCAGCGAGCAGCGTTTCGAAGAGGGGCTTGGCGAACCGCCCTGGCGCTTTGCGGGCTTATTGTTCTGATCGGAGGTCTTGGCGTTTTGGTTTATCGAGAGCGGCAAAGTGCGCGCATTCAATTTCAGCTGGCACAACTGGCGCGCGCTTACAACTATTCATCCGACATGTATGTGCTCCAATCGGGATGGGACAAACACCACGATGGCCGCGCGCTCGACCTTCTCGAACATCATCGGCCTGGGGCCGGGGAGACAGACCTTCGCGGCTGGGAGTGGCGGTATGCGTGGAAGCTGGCGCACAGTAATCGCGCTACTCTTCGGGCAGGTAAGGCCATTGTATTCAGTGTGGCATATTCGCCGGACGGCAGGTTATTGGCTGCCGGCAGCGGCGACAAAACGGTGCGACTATTCGACGCACGGTCCGGCGTCCTGCTTCGCACGCTTCAAGGCCATACTGCCAACGTGCTCAGTGTCGCGTTCTCGCCCGACAGCAAGACGCTGGCATCCTGCGGAGATGACAACGCGCTTCGGCTATGGGAATCTGTTACTGGGCGGCAGATTGGACCAGCCATGACGGGCCGTTACGCCGTTGCTTTCTCACCGGATGGACGCACGATCGCTGCCAGCAACGCGGACAGCGACCATACCGTCAGAATCTGGGATGTGTCGACTCACCGGCAGATCTGCGACCCACTGCGGCACGAAGGCGACGTCTTTGCGCTGGCGTACGCTCCAGATGGACGTTCGCTCGCGACCGGCGGCGCAGAAATGGACGGCGCAAAGGGTGGTTTACAGCACGACCTGCGTATCTGGGACCTGCAGAATCGAACTTCAAGGCGCATTTTCGGTCATCGAGACAGGATATTCGGCATCGCCTACGCCAGGGACGGCAAGCGAATTGCCACGGCGGGCGAAGACCATACCGCGCAGATATGGGACGTTGCTGCGGGCAAATCCGTCCTCACGCTGTACGGCCATACCAACGCCGTCGCCTCGGTTGCATTTTCGCCGGATGGCAAAACGGTCGCGACCGGTGGATGGGACAATACGAGCCGCATCTGGGACGCCGCAACTGGCAAACTGCTGCACGCGTTTCGCGGTCAGCCAGACAAGGTCACCTCTGTGGCATTTTCCCCCGATGGCAAACAGATCGCGACCGCGAGCAGGCCGGAGGTCAGAATTTGGAGTGTGGAGAGTCTGCCCGAAGAGGCGCGCCTGTTATTTCGTGGTCCTCAGGCCAACTTCATATCGCTTTCCCGCGATGGCGCGACCCTGGCGACGCTTGGAGCTGCCGTCTACCACTGGAGCTTCCCCGACGGGCGACCGGTCAACATACCGGCTCTGCTGCAAGTCGATGCTCAAGGTCACGAGATACAATACTCTGCAATGGCCTATTCCCCGGACGGAAAGTGGTTCGGCGCGGGCCTGCCTTCTACCGGACGATCCAGCGTCACGGTTTGGAGTCTTCCCGCCTGGCGAGAAGCGCTCCACCTTCCGCACGATACGCAGGTATCGGCGATGGCGTTCTCCCCGACCGAGCCGTATCTCGCGACTGCGTATGACGAATGCAGCATCAGTATTTGGGACCTTCGAAGCCAGCACAGGATTTCAAATTGGACGGGCGATACCAATCGAATCCACTCCATGGCTTTTTCAAAGGACGGCAGATTGCTCGTAACGGGCGGCTGGAACGGGGCGATCAAAGTCTGGGAGATGAACGGCGGCACGCCTGGAAAACAGCCGAAGCAGACGTTGTCCGGGTACGGAAATGTCGTGACGTCCATTGCGTTTTCGCAGGATGGAAAGACGATGGCAACCGCCGGTAACGCGGATACGATCACCTTGTGGCATACGGCGACCTTCCGCGAGATGATCACTCTCCACGCTCCACGAAACATCATCTCCATCGCGTTCACACAGGACGGGAACTCACTCGTGGGCGTTGGCGGCGAGCGTGAAAGCGCGATTTATGAGTGGACCGTGCCAAGTCTTGCGGAAATCGCTCAATCTGACGGACGTTGAATTGCAACCCGCTTCACGATCGAGCGCATTGTCGAGCGCGAGCCCTACCCGGCGGTGGAGTACCCGAGTCAGCGGACGTATATTCTGGCACGGGCATGAGCGGGTGGTTTTTGATGAGGTGCTGAGATGATGAGGAGAGTCAGCGTGTCGTCGGTCCACGCTTATGGTAGCCGGTCGTCACCTTCGAGATCGGAGATTACTGCTAAGAACGAAACTGGATCGACGATCCGAATCCGAGGATAGGAGACTCGGAACAGGTTGCTGACCGCGTCCTCGCGGTGCATTAAGTCGAGCATATCGTTGTCGCGAGTGACAATCAAATCCGCGCCAACGGCAATCGCCAGGTTTAGGTAGGGCTCATCCTTGATGTCGCGCTCGAAACGGAACTGTGTCGGTACCGCCTCAACCAATATGCACTTTTCGATGAGCAAGTCAAACAGTCCCGCAACGCGGTCGAATGTAAGGGCTGCAAACTTATCCTGAAGCTCAGGGCGGAGCAGGACTGAACGGATCTCCATTAGAATTGGCCGAGACGTGTAAAGGGTGACTCGATTCTCTTCCCAAATTCCAAGACAGCGATTCGACGGGCTGGCTGCATTGATTAGGCCCTGAAGGAAGACATTGCAGTCGAATACTACTCTGATGTGGGCGTCACTGTCAGACAAGTCTGCCAGCCTTAAGCTCCTGCCTGACGTCCGCTCGGGCTTTATCGATCAGCGCATCGAGATCATCTTCTGACATACCGCTTTGTTCAAAGTCCCCCTGCACGGGCGCAAAAAGCTCTAGAATTGACTTCTGGTCTGTACAGGGAATGGAATCTACGTCGCGCTCGATCAGATCACGCAGGTAGTCTTCACGTGCGCGCCCCTCTTGTTTTGCCTTGAGATCGATCTTCTTCACAGTCTCTTCAGACAGCCCCGAAATCTCGAGCGTGGTCGTCGCCATAGAATTGGCGTCCTTTCTATCCAAATGACGTCCTAAAACAGGCTTTAGGGGCCCACCATCGAACGTACAAGCGCGTTCCGGATTATTCTACCACGAGCGCAGTGGTAGCAAGCAAACTGCATGCTGTGCTTTGCGCAGGTACGACTAAGATCATGCAGAAGGTCCATCACCGTGGTCAAATGGGAGTGTTCGTGCCCGTTCCGGCGTCTTCGTAGTGCTTCCAATTTACACGTAGAATTTCATAGTGCAGGTCTGTCTTCTTCTTAGGTCGCGCTTTTGGGACTATCCCCTGCGTGAGCCATTCTTCCAACCCATTCCACGACTGATATTTGTGGTTGGTCTTCTCTGAGGAGATCACTTCCAACGTGTCGGGACGTTCCTTGATTCTTTGCTTGAATTCTGTATAAGCACTGTCGCTGTCGCCCAAGTCTCTGTTCAAGTAAACAATGAATGTGTCGACGGCGCGGGCTTGAAGAGAAAGACGCTTGACGGAATCCACCCATTTGCCCACTTCTTCCGTGACCCCTCCCTGCTCCCAAAAGTAGGAAAAATAAAAAACGAGTGTTCCTCCGTCTTTGACCGAGCAATCCACTTGCTCAATCCAGTGCGGATTTTTGATGTCAGGGTAGCGTCCTCGAAAATGGTCTCCGAAGAGATCATTCTGGTTTTTCCTCTTGCCGAAATTCAAGGCGATGTCGGTCATAAAGGAATGGATGTCACACCCCAGGTAATCAAGCTCGAGCCGTTTGTTTGCAGGCAAGCTTTGCTGGAAATCCGCGAGAGCCATACACGCGGTCATCGGACCACAGCCGACATCAACCATCAAAACATTCGATGGCTTTTGATAGATGTACGGCTCGAAAAATGCCTCATACTCGCGCTCAATCACCTTTTTGTTTCCGTCCAGGTGCATCGGCATATAGGTATAGCAGTATAACAACGCAAGCGCGCGGGTAGCGCAAGGAGTGCGTGCGTACCCCAGTATTTTCATGCGGATGTAATGATCAAACGACGTAAACTCGGTTCTGCTTTGCTGGTAGGCGACAAGATACTGATTGACTTCTTGATTGATCTCTTCGTCCTCACGGAACGGCTTCAACACAATCTCACGGAACGCTTCCTGATACCCCACCTTATTCTCCTGCCGGCACTCCTCCGAGATGCGGTCATGTCTGCATAACCCTGTAAACTGTGGCGCGGCTCGATTGGGCATTTTGGGAGTGACCTAGCTTTCAAATCCCTAAAAGGAGCCATGACACGATGAGCAGAATAGCACCGTCCGAGACGATCCGACAAGAGCTTGCCGATCTTCATGTTATAGAATTTGGAGCGAGCGACATGATCTCGGTCGATCGTCGAATGTCTACGCCTGCTGCAACCAATTCCGCCCCGAACCTGTCATTCAAGGCAAGACGGCCCCAGCTGGCCCGGAGAAGGGCTTACCATGGAATCTGCCACACCTGTTCAGGTGCGCGTGGTTGAGACTTGCCAAGTCGGATGCTTTTCCTCCAACTCGACCGGACTTAGGGGCCGTTCAACTGGGTTTATGGTTGATGGTTTATGGTTTATGGTTTATGGATGAGGGTTGAGGGAACTTTGAACTTTGAACTTTGAACTCGGAACTATGACTATGAAGCGCGAAGTGATTATTAAGGATACGCACCGGGGACTCTATTATGAGGATGGGAAGATGCTGGAGCTGCTGGGGGCGGGGCGGTATGAGCTGCCGCTCTCTACGCGCGGCCGGATCTTTCCGCTGTTTGCGCGCCGCCCACAGGCCGAGGTCGTGCTGGTAGATATGCGCGCTCGCGATGTGACCATTAAGGGCCAGGAGATCCTGACCGCCGATAAGGTCGCGATCCGGGTCAGCATTCTGGTTCAGTTCTCCGTGGTCGATGCGACGGCGGCGATCCATGCGGTGGAGAACTACGAGGACCGGCTGTACAGCGACGTTCAGCTGGCCGCTCGCCGCTCGCTGGCGGCCATGACCCTGGAAGAGATTCTCACCAACCGAACGCGCCTGAGCGAGGATATCCTGCGCGATGTGAAGGAGTCCGCGATCGGCTACGGCGTGAAGATCGGCCGGGCGGACGTGAAGGACCTGGTCTTTCCCGGCAACCTGCAGGAGATCATGAACCGCGTGCTGGCAGCTGAGCGCAACAGCCGCGCGCAGCTGGTGGAAGCGCGCACCAAGGCGGAGGTCCAGCAGATCGAGGCGGAAGCGGCCGCAGAGTCGCATCGTATCAAGGCCCGGTCGGATGCGGAGGCCGCGCGGCTTCAGTCGGAGACCAAGGCGGAGGCGACCCGGCTCGCGGTGGCATCGGAGACCCAGGCGCTGGAGGAGCGCAGCGCGCACGCCTCGGCGTATCGCGACCATCCGGCGCTCATCCGGCTAGAGGAGCTGGCGGCCCTTCGCGAGCTTGCGAAGAACGCTAATGCGCGCATCTATCTCGACTTCGATCGGGAAAAGATTGAGACCGACAACGGAATCTCGTGACGTAGAGTGAAACCGCTGCGCTCCGCGGCCTAGACTGCCGCGGGGCGCTTTATCGCGTCTGAGCAGCCAACCGTGGTATAACTGAGTGGGGAAAGCCGTTCGGCGCAGCAGTTAGCCGCGATTTCCATGCGGAGGTTGTGCCGTGATCGCCCTCATCGCCGCTTTTCAGCCGTTCATCGACCAAAAGATCGACATCTCTCCTCTCAGCAGCCTCACGCCTTCGTACGAGATTCCGCCGAGCGTCAACGATCAAGGACAGCTCCCTATGGTTGGAAACTATGCTGCGGATGCGAAAGCGGTCCACTTCGATCTTAAGTACGTCAAGGAAGACGACCAGTGGAAGCTGATCGGCATCGTTGTGAATGCGGAGTAGCCATTTCGGTTCTCGGCTGGACTTCACGTCAGGCGAGAGTCCCTAACCCCTCCGTGCAGGAAATTGGCTCCAACGCGTGTAATCCGTAGCAGTACAGGGCGCCTCGACGACTCCGGCCTTGCTTCTCTCCGAATGTGGCCGGTTGTCTGCAGTTTTGCGCCCGTGAATTGAGAGAGCCTGATGACCGCGTCGGATCCACAACCGAATGATCGCATGAATCTGGCGCCGCTGCTGAATAAAGCGCGCGCAGGCGACGAGACCGCTTTTAATCGGTTAATGGAACATCTTGGCCCGCCATGTGTGGGGTTCCTGCGCCGAAACGGCGCCACGATCGACGATGCGGAAGACGCACTCAGCAAGGCGATGGTCATTGTCTATCGGCTCATGAACGAAAGCCGATTTGAAGATTACCAGATCGGTGGTTTTATCTCCTATTTTCGCAAGGTTGCCTGGCGTGAGTGGCTGCACCGGCCCGAGGCGCGCCAGAGCCTCAAGACCGTTTCCATCGATCATGTCGATCCCAATACGGGCAAATCAAGTGCGACGGACATCCCAGCTCCCGGCGGAAATCCTGCAGACCCGGTGATCAACAAGGAGCTTTATGCGTTCCTGGAACGGCAGCTCGATGTCGTTTTCATTGCGGGCCGGTCCGGTCCAGACCGGATGCGTGGCGAATGTGAAAAACTTGCGTTCATGTACTTCTATCAAGATGGCATGACCCAAAATGAGATCTACGACACGCTCTCGGTGCTGAGCCAGAATTTCCCGCAAATGACTCCCATCACGCATGCCGATCTCAACAACTGGCTTTCGATGGGGCGCAGCTTGAAGGCGCTGATCAAACACCTTGCGACGAACTGCCGCGAGATTGTGGAGTCGCTGATCGACTTGCACCTGCGTGATCTTGGCCTCGATCCCACGATTGCGGAAGTCCTCCGATTGGCCTATGTGGACCGCTGCGGCCTGGACGAGATCTCGACAAAATGCGGCATAGATGCCGCCGCGGTGAGTAAGGCGCTCGCGGCTGGGAACAAAGAGCTGATCGATGGCCTTACACGCACGATTAAAGTGCAGCTGAAGTTTGCAAGGTCAACGTGAGCGGACAATTATGGAAGAGCAAGAACAGACGGACGAAGAGGCGCTGATTGCGGAGGCGCTTGGCGATAACCCCAATTCGAGCCAGCTTAGATCGATGCGCGCAGCGCTGGAGCAGCGGCGCAGCGGCTATCGTCAGGAGCTGAAGCGCGCTTCCAGCGAGTCGGACCGAGCTGCGATTTTGAGCAAGATCAAGACCCTCGATCGGCAGATTGAGGCGCTGCTTCAAGAGGAGGGCATCACGGAGTTCGTGGAGACCTCCGTGAGGGTGACGCTGAACAAAGCCGCGATCGACGACGAGGAGCAGTAGATCGCTCGTTCGCGACACTCGTGTGTGACCTCGTCCAACAATCCTGCGGCGTACGGCCAGGAAATGCCGTTATGCGCTCGCTTCCCAGGCTTACTCCTTTGGCGGCTCCGGAATTGCGCACGCCACAATGACTCCGATGATCGGCAGCAGCCCAAGATAGAACAGGGCCAGGCGCGAATCGACGCCTGCCTTCGCTCCCGCCTGCGGCGCGCCCGCCGTGATCAGCCCCAGAGACACCGTTCCAATCGCCGCGACCACTCTGCCGATGTTGTAGCAGAACCCTGCGCCGGTAGTCCGCAGGAGCGTTGGGAAGAGCGGCGGGATATAGAGCGGAAACAGCCCAAAGATGCCCTGCACGAAGAAGTGCGCGACCGGGAGCCAGAAGTACATCTCAGTGTGGTTATGTGTGACGCCATAGGCGCCCGACATGCAAAGCACACTGCCCAGGAACATCGCGCCTGCCGCGATCCGATACCCGAATCTGCGCGCCAGAAAGGCCGCAAAGAAGTTGCCCAGGATCGCGGTGAGTGTGGCGATCACCACGACCTGGCTGGAGTACGCCTGTTTCTGCACATTCGACCATTCGGCAATGTCGGGAAGCCCCTGCAGCTGGGGGACGCTCCAGAAGATGAGACCCCAGATCGCCGTGAGCGCAACCGAACAGACCAGGATGGTCAGCAGCGTGGTCTTGAGGACGGAGCCTCGGAAGAGGTCGACTGTGCTGGGAGCCGCCTTGCCGGATTGGGCGTGGGCGTTCTGCCATTCATCCGGCTCTGGAATGTTCTTTCGGATCCAGAAAGTGATCAGCGCCGGGATCGTCCCCACCAGAAATATCCAGCGCGTCATCTGCTCGTCGTGAACGCTGCGCGAGTAGATCGCCAGGCTGCCGGCCGCCAGCAGGTAGCCGACCTGATATGCGGACTGAAGCACCGCGCTCAGCTCCGGCCGCCATTTCTTCGGCCAGGTTTCCGCCACCAGCGACGAGCCTGCAGCCCATTCTCCCCCGATCCCGAGCGCCGCCAGGAACCGATAGCAGGCGAGCTCCTGCCAGGAATGCGCGAAAGCCGACAGCCCGGTGAATGCGGCGTAGGTCAGGATCGTGAGCATGATGGTGCGCGTGCGGCCGATCCTGTCGCCGATACGGCCAAAGACGTAGCCGCCGCAGGCCCACCCAACCAGAAACCAGAACTGGATCCAGGCTCCCTGCAGCCCCTTTTGCTCATGATGCAGTTTTAGCAACTGCGCGACGAAAACCGGCGCGGCGAGCGTATACAAGGTCCCATCAAGCCCATCGAACAGCCACCCAAGCCAGGCAGCGATGCCTGCCTTCCACTGGACCGGGCTGAGGTCTCGGACAGATCTCACCTCACGATTTGAAATCGATTGACCCATAAATGCTGCGGCAGGCAGCTCGCACACTCTTGCCTTGGTGTGATCGCGCTGCGCTCTGCCCCTCCTTTGTGCTCGCAGATCGGTCGACGGCAGCGGAGCTCAGTTCGACCGGCTAAGACCGGGCCAATTTATCACAATTGGCGGCCGGAGTCAACCAGTCCCAGTCGCCCTGATGGACGAGTTCAGCGGAATGCCGCCCATCTTCATCGTGACCGATGACATTCGAGCGTCAGGTCGATTCGCGCTTGACAAATGGGCTGACAATACGATAAACTTCACCGATCAAAGGATTGATTGGGACGTCGGGTTGGCAGTCCGTTCGGAAATCGCAAACGGCATTTTACAGCCCGCCGTTGTATCATCGCGCTGGCACGCGGGAGGCGTTCGCTCAGTGGTAATCGCTCGAACGGTCGGAATATTCTTGGCGCTCGCAGTATTGAGCTTCGTTCTCGGATTCTTCGTACTCGCAAAGTTGGTCCCGGGCTCGGCGCATGTGAACACGGCCTCTGCGCTGCCCTCCAACGAGTCCTTATCCCCCATCTCACCGGAGACCGGTGTGCCTGCGGATTCGGCTCGCGGGGCGGTCGCGGATCCCAAGAATCACGGGGCCGATTCTCACTCGGCTGCCGTGGCAAGGGTCAAAAGGCCAAAGATGGGTCCCGGCCCGAGCCTCGACCCGGAAGATCCTCCGGCTCCGGCGAAATCCGCCGGGATACAGGCGCCACGTAAGGTCGGCTCCGACGGCGCTATGCAGACCACCGAAAGTGCCGCAAAGGATGAGCCAGCGGCCGCTGATTCATCGGACGATGCCAAAACCACGCCCAAACAAACGGTAAGGACGAGGCATCGACGCCATGCCGCAGCTCAACGGAAAGCGAAGTCCTCGGAAGGCTCAGACGCCTCCAGCGACGGATCAGACGAAAACACGAGCGCTGCTTCCGAAGTTGCCGCGGTGAAGCCCCGCCGAAGCCATCGCGTATCTGCCCCGCCGCAAGAGAACAACGATGACGGCGAGGCAAATGCGGCAGAGCCTGAGCGGTCTGGTCCGAATCGACGAGAGGAATCGGCGCGCGGCGGCACACTGTACCACGTTCGCCTTGGAGCGTTTCACTCTCGAGAGGCAGCCGACAATGAGGTCGAACGGGCAAAGGCGAAGGGATTCCCAACGAAGGTAGTGCCGATTACACATAACGGACGCACGCTCTACCGCGTTCAAGCAGGCGCTTTTCGCAATCGGAGTCGAGCAGAAGCGATCAAGCAGGATCTGCAGGACGCTTCTCTAGATGCGAGTATCAGCGAGCAGCGACGCTAATGGAGATCACGCGTTCCGAACGTCTGTCGATTTCTAGCCGTCATTAACACGAATAAGGCCAACAATTCATCGAAAACTATTGCGCGAATCGCGGCATATGTGTATAATAGCGCTACATCCCCTTTATTGAGCGTAACGGTACCCCCCGACCAGCGCATATGTTTCCCGTTTTTGCCGGCTATGATCTGTTACTCTAACAGTCTCATGCCGCATACGCGCTGTAAGCACTCATGTGGCAGTAACATGTTCCGGTTCACGATGTTCCAGTTTGCATAAACTTGTGTTCCCTCAATCGAACACCAATCGGAAGGCAGGAAGGTAAATGAGGAAAACGGTGTTGTGGCAATCTCCCCACGTCCGCGTATCCCTCTCAGCGCTCTTGGCGCTTGCGGCGATCATTATCATCGTTGGATGCGGCGGTGGCGGCGGCGGTACGGGGACCACCGGAGGGGCCACCACGGGTGGAACCACCAATGGAAGTAATCCTCCGCCGGGACAAAACCCGCTATTGCCGTTTTTGAGCGGCCGAGTTGTGGACTCATCCAACAAGGGCGTTGTTGGGGCCAGAGTTACATTGTCTGGACCTGGATTGCCCGATTTGCCCGTGACGGTGACCAGCTCCGATGGCAACTTTGTGATTGCAAATGTCGATCCCAAGTACAATGCGTTTACGGTTACCAGCCCGGACGTCTCAAAGTACTACAACTATGCACTCTATCAAGCCAAAACCTACGATACGTTGAGCTGCAAGCTGCCGCTGGGCGCACTGTCCGCGGGCACCAACTCGCTTCAGGGCAATGTAGTATTGGTAAGCGCGGGTAACAACCCGCCGCCTCCGCCGAACGTGGCCGGCTGCCCATAATATTTGGGAACGACGATACGTCGAAAATAGGTAACATGAACGTATGGAAAAGAGAAGCCGATCCTAGCTTCTCTTTTTCCTGTTTCAGAACCAATGAGACACCTGTCACATCGTATTCGTCGCCGCATCTACCTCGCGCTGCAACTGTGCGCCGCCGCTGTCCTGGCCGTGGGAATCTTCCTGGCGTACCGGTGGGCCGGGCCATCCACGAACTGGGTCCCGCCTGCACGGACAGGCAGCGGAGGCGGCGTTACGATCCGTCTGCTGGATACTCCATTTGCCGGCTATGTCGACGGCGCTCGAATCTGGTCCATCCATGCCGGCCAGGTGGACATGCTTCGTATGCCGAACTCGACCCTTACGAGCGTGCAAAGCGCAACCATTTACGATATCCGGAACGGCAAGCTATACGATCCACCTGCGCGCCCTGCCGCACATCGGGAGGCTGCCGCTGCCCGCGTCATGGAAGCCGGAGGGCCTGCCAGGGATTCGGGACCCGTTGGCGCGACGTTTCATGCGAAGCAGGGCCATTTCAGCACAGGCATGGCGGAGTCGGCGCCGGCGGACCTGGCAATGCTCTATACGGTCCAGTCGCAGTTCAGGCTTGAGGGCGACGTTGTGTTCCAGTCGAGATCGCACGACGTGCTGACGGCGCCATCGATGACCATCTACAATCTGGTGAACCGGAAGACCAATCGCCCCGAACAGCGCATTATGTGCGAACAGGGGGGGCGTATGATCCATAAAGGGATCCAGGTTGCCGCGAACACGATACGCTATAACCCGAAGGAACGAACCGTCGATTGCTTTTCCGGCGTGCGGGGCAGCTTTAAAGAAGGCAGCGTGCAGACGGAGCGTGTATACTGGTCATTGGATAACGAGATTTTGCGCTGTCCGGAGCCGGCTGCAGGAAAGATCAATGGGCTGCCGTTCCAGGCAGAAGGCATTACCCTGGATGTTAAACAAGGCAGGCACCACGCGAAACATATTCGTATCCATGTCAACTCGAATTCGCTCGACCGCCTCGGGGAGTAATGAGATGATCGCCAACAACAAATTCGCCTGGACGCCGTTCGGCATGATCGGCAGTGTGATCGCAATCGCCGCAATCGGAGTGTTGGCCGCAAACGCCCAGCAGCGCGGCGTACGCCCCTATATTCCCCGGGCGGGAGAGGTGCGTCCAATCAGTCGGCCTCAGCCTCCGGCCATACCACAGCCTGCCGCGTCGAAGACTTCGGGAGGCGAGGCGCAGCCGGCAGTGAAGCAGCCAGTCCCGAAGCAGGATGGAGACGCGCAAAAGCAGGGCATTATCGACATGGAGGATACGACCTGGGACCAGAAGACCGATGTTACCACTGGCCGCGACCTAACGTACAAGGAAGACGATATGGTCGTGACAGGAGCGAAGGCGCGGTATAAGCGATTTACCAAGAAAACGGGACTGCTCGATGCGGAAGGCAACCTTGTGATGGACGACTCGAAGTACCACATCACCGGTGAAAAGGGGAGCTACGACAGCCGTCCAAATGCTAAGCTTGCAATTATTACCGGTTCGGTCGTGATTGTAATCAAGCCAAAAGACAAGTCAGCCGATCCCAACGCCAGCGATGTGGAATCGGAAAAGGGCAGGGGCGGCACGATCTATTGCGATCGTGTCGAATACTATCGGGCCAAGAAGTATACCATTCTCACCGGGCATCTCGTATTCAAACAGAAGATTAAGAAGGACAACGGCCAAACGGTTGAGCGGACCCTCACGGCAGAGCACGCAGAGCACGACAAGAACGTCGAAAAGCTGCACCTGTTCGCTCCAGTAGACATGAAAGATACGGACGATCAGGAGGGCCACTTTGATAAAGACGTTTTCATAGGAACGAAGGAAGGCGAGGAGACACTGCAGAGCTCCGGCCGGTTCAAGGGCACGTTCAATGTCGAGAGCGACGATGAGGACAAGGGCGGAGGAAGCGCGGCCGACAAGAAGTCCGACACGACTAAGAAACCGGATGGCAAAGACTCGTCCGACGGCAAAAAGGATACTCCGGGCGCCGCTCCAGACAATAAGCAGGACACGCCCAGAGGGACGCAAGACAAAAAGCCAGATACGCCAGGGTCAACCCCGGAAAAGAAGCAGGACCCACCCGTCAAGAAAACATAATCGCGAGAAGTCGCACGGTCACCGGCCAGGCGCGCGCGGCTGCAGCGGAATATCGATCGGTTGGTTCGGCGTCGATAGGTCACCGGGAATGGCCGTGTGGCTGCCAGCGCTGCCGTCCCTGCTTTGGGAGGGGGCGTGCGGATCAGGGCTCAATCCTGGTATGGAATCCGGGATCGCCTTGGACGTTCGCCCCTTCAGGTTCAGCAGTTGGATCGAGGTCTTACCGGGCTCCTCACGCGCCTCTACGGTTTGTAATCCTCCATCCGTTTGGGCGAGAGAAAGCCGTACTACGCGGCGCCCATCGAGCCGGTCCTCGGTTCGCGTCGGTTTGAGCCGCTCGTCCGACGAGATCATGTGCTGCGCATAGTAGTTAATCACCGCATCGACCGAATCTCCGGTCTCAAGCATCTCCATCGTCAAGCCGTCTTCAAGTCCGGTCTCGTTGCTGGGTCCTGCGCCAATCTTGCGGGATCCAGGGTAGATCGGCAAATCAGACCCGGGCGCCGTGTGGTCTGGAGGCGCCTGCGTACCACCGCTCGCTTGATTCTGGAGGCCGCCTCCGTTTGCAGGCTGTGCGCTGCCTGCCGCTGTCTGGCCGAGCTGGCGATGCCGGACCATCTCCCGAGCATTCGCGAGCCGCTGATCCGCATCTGACTCGCATCCGTGCAGTGTGAAGAGCACTGGAATTGCGCACGCCGATAGCAGTGTTATCCATCTCGTTCGGGGACCGAATTGCGCGGCCATGTGGGGTTCTTTCTCCTGGATGTCAGCGCGTGAGTCACACGCTGTCTGGCTGCTCATTCCGCCAGATAGTCTATTGTAGCCGCCGCCAAATCGGCAAGTCAACCCCATGCGAGCGCTGCCACTCTGCAACTATTCCCCATCACAATCGTATGCGTGAACGCGAATGCGAACAGCAGCGCCTGGGATCCCTCAGCATATTGGCAAGGATCAGCCAATAAGAGATGCCAAATATGCGAGTTGCCACTCGGCGAAAATGGTCGCATTTCCACGTAACGATAATAGAAGGGCCGGCAAATAGGCGGACCGCAACATGGCGAGGTAGATGTGAAGATACTGGTGGCAGATCACGATCGCGGCGCCGCAATCCACGTCCGCAGACTGGCAGAGCAGCAGGGACATGAGGCCGCTATTGCTGAATCGGGCAAGGAAGCGTGGAAACGCCTCCGCACCGAGACCTTTGCGGCTGCGATCTTATTGTGGCAAATGCCTGACATCGACGGGCTGGAGTTAATGCGCCGCGTTCGGGCAAATGGCGCCTGGACGCCGCCTTATATGATCCTGCTTACGACAACCCAATCGCTGGAGGAGCGCCAAGAAGGATTCGACGGCGGCGTAGATGATTACCTGGCGAAGCCTGTGGACGCCAACGAGCTTCATGCACGCCTCTGTGTGGCAGAACGAATGCTCTCCGTGAGGGCTCAGGTTGGTATGGAGACGAACGAACTTGCGCGCTTAAAGGCGGAGCTTGAGCGCGTTACACAGCTGCACGAACGAACATCGGAAGACGTGGGACGATTTTGCCGCGATCTGGAGCTGGCGAACGCGCAATTAAAAGCCCAGTCGATCACGGACGGGCTTACTGGTCTGAAGAACCACCGGGAGTTTCAGGAACGGCTTCAGGACGAAGTTTCCAGAGCGGCGCGTTACCATCTACCGCTTTCACTCATGATGCTCGATGTCGATCACTTCAAGCTGTACAATGATAGTTACGGCCACCCGGCCGGCGATGAAGTGCTCAAGATGCTGGCCAAAGTGCTTGAGAGCCAGGCTCGCGAAACGGACATCATTGCGCGCTATGGCGGCGAGGAGTTCGCGGTGATTCTGGCCAACACAGATCGCGATCAGGCTCTTTCGGCCGCTGAGCGGCTTCGATTGGCGGTATCAGAAACGTGCTGGCCGCTGCGCCCCGTCACGGTGAGCATTGGGATTTCTACGCTCAGGATCTTGACAAACGGTCATTCTGATCTTGTCAAGGAAGCAGATATTGCGCTCTATGCATCCAAGGGCCGCGGGCGCAACCGCATCTCGCATTATAACGTTCCTCAGACCGCGTTTCAGGATTGACCGCCCTCCTCCGTTGCATGGGTACGAGTTTGGCGCCATCACGTGCCGCACCATGATCCAACGTCCGAATTTTCGAATAACGGCGAGCGCCTGCAATCGGGGAGGGGTTTGCGGTGGACCCGGAGAATAGGAAACACGTTGACTCCCTGCAACCGTGGAGTAGAGAGAAGGAACCACCATGAAAGAGAAGCTTGCTGCGCTCTACCTATTGCAGCAGCAGGATAGCGCCATCGACATTCTGAAGAAACAGTATGCGCAATTAAATTCGGGAAAGGCAGAGCTGGCGGCGTTCCTTGCGGCTCAGGCAGCGCAGAAGGAGGCCGACGCGGCGCTGCATGGGGCGCGGGCAGCTGCAGTGGACACGGAGATGGAGCAGAAGTCGGTCGAACAGAAGCGCGTGGAGTATGAGAATAAGCTCTACAGCGGCAAAATCAACAATCCGAAGGAGCTTCAGGCGATCCAGGATGAAGTGGATATGCTGGCTCGCAATCGCGACCGGCTGGGCGAAAAGCTGAAATCTCTCCTCGATGAGCTGGAAGATTGCCGGGCGCGCCAGACAGCAGCGGAGCGCGCCGTACAGCAGGCTGCCAAGTCGGCTCAGGACCTGCAGGCGGCGTACAAGGTGAACGCGGAGACTATCGTTGCGCAGGCAAAGCTGCTCGTATCTCAGCGCGGAGAATCTGCTAAGCAGATCGAGCCTGCGCTCCTGGCCCGATACGAAGCAGTACGCAAGAATAAGGGTGGAGTGGCCGTGGCGCCGGTAGAAGACGGCAACGCCTGCGGTGGATGTAAAATGGGCCTCCCGTTCTCCGTGGTGAAGCGACTTCAATCCGGCGGTGACATAGAGACCTGCGACAACTGCGGGCGCATCCTGGTGCTTGTGTAACGAGATGGCGAAAACCGTGACGAATGATGCATGGACTGCGTATGTAGATGGTGCGGCGCGCGGCAATCCGGGACCTGCTGGAATTGGCATCGTGATTGCCGACGGCTCGGGAAGCGTCGTAAAAGAGATTGCGGAGCCGCTGGGCCGAACGACCAATAATGTCGCTGAGTACACCGCGATGATTCGCGCACTGGAAGAGGCTCGCTCGCTTTCCTGCAGCTCGATACGAGTTTACACCGATAGTGAATTAATGGCGCGCCAACTGAACGGCATCTACACGGTCAAATCCGCGCATCTCGTGCCCTTATACCAGCGGGCGCGTCTGCTGCTTGGTCAATTTGAAACCGCGGTCGTTACGCACGTGCGTCGAGAGCTCAATCGGAGGGCAGACGCGCTCTCCAACATTGGGGCGGACAAGGTCGCGCAATAGGTCGCCGCTAACATCGATTATGGCGCAACATCATCATCACCACGCCGGCGGTATGAGCGAAAGTCGGCTGAAATGGTCGCTCACGGTCACACTCGGCTTTGTTGGCATCGAGGCCATTGCGGGGATTCGCTCACATAGCTTAGCGCTGCTTTCAGACGCCGGCCATAACTTCACCGATGCGTTCGCACTCCTTCTTTCCTGGTATGCGATCTGGATCGCGCGCAAGCCCGCAACCTCCGGTAAGACCTACGGCTACCACCGTGTCGGCATTTTGACCGCGCTGTTCAATGCCCTCACGCTTCTGTTGATCGCGGTATTCATCTTTGTCGAGGCCTTCCACCGGTTTACTCACCCCGAACCGGTGCAGAGCCTGCCGATGATCGTCGTGGCGCTCGTGGCGGTCTTATTGAACACTGCGATCGCTGTCTGGCTGCACGGCGACGCGCATGCGAGCTTGAATGTGCGCAGCGCTTACATCCACATGCTTGGCGACGCGCTCTCCTCGGCAGGCGTGGCGCTCGCGGGCGTCCTTATCTACTTTACAAAATGGGCTTATGCCGACCCGACCGTCTCAGTCCTGATCGGAGTGTTTATCGTCTACTCCTCGATCGGCATCGTGAAAGAAGCTGTGAATGTGCTGCTGGAAGGCACGCCTCAAGGGCTGGACGTAAAGCGACTGGCGACGGCGATGTGCAGTGTTCCCGGCGTCGCGGAAGTGCACGATCTGCATGTCTGGACGATCGGCGACGGAATGAACGCGCTCTCCTGCCATCTCACCGTCGCAGATTCTGATCTTCAGCGTGCGTCGCAGGTGGTTCGCGACGTAAAGGCGCTGCTTGCGACCAGCTATTCTACTCACCATTCCACCATCGAGACTGAGTGCCTTGGCTGCCATACCAGTGAAGTGCTCTGTCAAATGGAAGCGCACACGCACACCGGGTGCGGCGAGGATCATTCATGAAGACATTTCAACTCTGGTTCATTAATGAAGATGTACTGATGATCACGGCGGATACCGCGACCGCGGCGGACAACCTGGCCCGGTTCTTCGTGGACGACCAGCTGGTTGCAGCTTTCTCTTTCGACCAGATTCTGGGCTTCTCCAACGTGGACGCAATCGCCGAGGCTGAGGAAGACGAGGCCGAGGAGGAGTAGCCTCGTGTATGAAAAGCCTCGCGGCGTCCAGACGCGCTGGTTCAGCTTTGAAAACTCGCACTCTGGTCGCGGGCAGGCGGGGCTTACCAATCGCGGCGCAAAGGGCTACGCGTTCAATCGAGTCGCGCCCGGCGAGACCAAGACTCTGCTCGATGTTGCCGGCAGCGGCGCCGTCTGCCGTTTCTGGCTCACGATCAGCGATCGCAGCCCGGAGATGCTTCGGAGCTTACGCCTGGATATGTTCTGGGACAACTCGTCCCGGCCTGCAGTTTCCGCTCCGTTAGGCGACTTCTTTGGCGTTTCGCTGGGCCGGCGCACGCCATTCGAATGCGCGCTTTTCTCAGATCCCGAGGGTCGGAGCTTCAACTGCTTCATCCCCATGCCGTTCCGGCAGGCCGCCCGAATCGCCGTGACGAACGAGTCGGACCGACCGCTGGCCCATCTGTTTTACGATGTCGATCTGCTCCTCGACGTGCCGCACCCGGATAATGCGCTCTACTTCCATGCCGGCTGGCGGCGCGAATTGCCCAACTCGCTCGGCGCCGAGTTCCTCATTCTGCCGCGCTTGAAGGGCAGCGGGCGGTTTCTCGGCTGTAATGTGGGTGTGATCGCAAGCCCGGACTACGGCGGCGCCTGGTGGGGCGAAGGCGAGGTAAAGGTGCGGTTCGGGGACGATGAACACGCGACCCTGTGCGGCACCGGCACGGAGGATTACATTGGCACAGGCTGGGGACAGGACGTGTTTGCGCACCGCACGCAGGGCTGCCTTATCGCCGACAGAGATCTGCGGCAATACGCCTTTTATCGCTACCACATCGACGATCCCGTCTACTTCGATGACGCCTGCGAGGTCTCCATCCAGACCATCGGCGGCTGCGGCAAAGCGCAGGCGGCTGAGCTGCAGCAGAGCGGCGTGCCGATCATCCCGGTCAGCATCGACACCGGCGCCGAAGGCGGATTCGTACGCCTGATGGAGCTGCCGCAGCCGATCGACCTGCAGTCTCCCGACATACCAGATGGCTGGTGCAACTTCTGGCGTAAGGATGATTGGTCCGCCACCGCCTACTTCTACCTCGACACGCCGAACGGCGTCCTTCCTCCCATAGCTCCTGTATCTCAGCGCGTTTCAGGATTGAGCGCGCCGCCAGCCACGCCCTAAAGTATTCTCCATTTTGTCGATTCCATTCTGTGTTGACGACCAGAGTCAAAAGCAGCTGGATTAGCGCTCCGCGCGCCGCGAGCGAAGATAGCGTGCGGGAGTAGTTAGACCGTGCTTTGGCCGCCAAAATCGATCTGAGAAGGAGATTGTGATGAAGTTTCTATGCCTGGGTTATCTGAACGCAGCGGAGTTCGACGCGCTGGGCAACGAGAAGGTAGGCGAAATCATGCAAGGCTGCATGACGCACCTGACGGCCTATCGAGGCACCGGCAAAATCCTAGCGGAAGCAGGTGTTACGGCCGCACCGACGGCCAGATCGATGCGAAGGAAGAACGGTCGGCTTGTGGTGACCGATGGGCCGTTTCTGGAATCAAAGGAAGTGCTCGGCAGCTTCTTCATCGTCGAAGCCGAAACAGTTGAAGAGGCGGTTAAAATCGCCGCTCTGCATCCGGCCGCTGCCATGCCGGAGGGCGAACCGTACGGCTGGGGTATCGAGGTGTGGCCGCTGCAGCACGATCCATTCGCATAGGAGCTCGGTCCTGTCCGTCTCAGCGTGCGGCCCGCTCCTTATCCGCCTGCGAGAGATGGGTAGAGAGCAGAGGCGGGCCGTAGGGCGTGAAATCCGGCTGGTTGGTGAAGATACTGAACATGGGCACTGCGAGGGCGTCGATTCGATTGAGCGGATTGAGGCCTAGCAGGACTTCGATCGTGCGAATCAGGCTTAGCTGATCGTAGCGGTCGCTCACAACTGCGCCGCGCTTCACGTAAGGCCCGATCGCCAGCCCGACCGTGCGGGTGGCGTCCACATGGTCGGGGCCGTTCTGCGCGTCATCCTCCGTGACCAGGATCAGGCTCTCCTTCCAGATCGGGCTGTGCGAGATCGTCTCCACAATCTTACCGAGCGCCGCGTCGTTCTGCGCCACGAGCTGATCCGGCGGAAGTGGTATGGGGCCGGCGCCCGCCGTATGGTCGTTCGGCAGCCAGATATAGTGGAGGGAGGCCACTTTCTTGCGCTTAAGCTGGTCGTCGAAGTCGGCTTTCCAGGCAGCAAACCGATCGAGGTCCGAGTGCGCAAGGTCCCACGAACGGTAGTTGAACGGATAACGGGCAAGGTACTCCGCGAAGCCTCTCTTCAGCTTCGAATTCGACCTTATCTCCGTCGCCACGCTATCGTCCCCGCACAGGAATTGAGACAGCTTCGAGACAAACGCCGAATCCTTTAGCAGCGCTTCCGCATCGCTGACCGTCTGAGCCTTTCCATAATACGAGCTCGCGAACCGGTAGAAGATGTTGCCGCGATCTGTGACGGAGGCCAGCTCCATCATGCGTGCAAAGAAGCGCTTGGTAATGGCGTGCTCCGGGCCGAGGATTCTGGTCAGCAGATCGTAGGCGCGCGTGTATAGGAAGTAGTTCTCGCCGTAGATCTTATAGTCGCGCCGCTTTGCATCCAGCGCGTCCCACAGGTAGGCCGGCGATGTCACGCCGGGCACCGTGCCGAACGGATAGGACTTGTACCGGCCAGAATAGCTCGCGTTTCCGAGCCACTCCAGGAACGGGCTGGCATATCCGCTGGTGGTAAAGCTGTGGCCCAGCACGCTGATCTCGCCATCCGCGTAGTAGTTGTCCAGAGTGACGTAGTCCTCGGCAAGCCGGTGCCCGTTCGGTGTGATGTCGCGCCCGAAAAGCGTGAGAAAGGGATCGCCGTTCGCCTTCGGCAGATCGCCCATCACCTGATCGTACGTCCGGTTCTCGCGCACGATGTAGAAGATGTGCTTGATTGGGAGCTTCAGCTCGGACGGCAGGCCGAAGATCGGCGATGCCGACCGTACCCGGGCAGTCCAATCGCGCAGGTGGGGCAGGATCTCCCCTTTCGGGACGATGCCCATCGATCCGTTGAGCAGCGTCAGGACATAATCAGGACCACCACGCGGGGCAGGCGCCGGCTGCGGACCCTTCGGATTCGGCTTGCGCGGCTGGATGCCCTTTGCGCTCAGGTAGACAAGTCTGGTATCGTCGATGAGTACGCGCGTGGGATACCAGCCAGTCGGGATCGATCCGATTCGTTTGCGGGAACGCTTATCGAAGACGGCGATCGCGTTGATGTTGGCGAGTGTAACGTACAGACGATCGGCATCGACCGCGATTGAGGTGGGCGCGGTTCCGTGTTTCGTACGGTCCTCCCGAACACTGATCGTGGCGGTCACGCGGTCTGTTGCTGTGTCAATGACGGATATCTCGTCGCTATTGGCGTTCACAATGTAGAGTGCGGAGCCGTCTGCGACGATATCTTGAGGGGAAGCACCAACCGGAACGGTGGCCAGCAAGTTCATTGAGGGATCGAGCACCTGCACTTTGCTCTCACCGAGAATTCCCGCGTAGAGCTTGCCGCCCGCGCTGCAGAGTGAGTATGGGAAGTAACCCAGGTCCGGGCCAGGAGTTACCATCCCGGTCTTCGTATCCAGGATTGCGATCCTCCCCTGACGGTACCTTCCCTGGCTGAACTCCGCATCGGTCGCGCTGCTCACCAGGCAGGATATCGCCAGGTGATTGTCGTCGATGGGAGCCAGCGCGCCCGCATATCCCGGAGTTCGGTAGGCTGCCACCTGAGTCAGGCTCTTGTCCAGGCGATACACCTGCTGGTCGATCCCTCCGCTAATGTATAGATCGCCACCCATTGTTTGAACCGACGGAAAGAGCGCGCCGAACGTCAGCGTGGCCGTTACCTTTCCCGATCGCGGATCGACGATGGAGACTTCCGGCTTTGCTTTCGCGGGTGTCGCCGCCGTATAGTATCCGGCATTCACGACAACGATATTGCCCTCATAAACAGCAGCGGCATAGGGCAGCCTGCCCACCGGGACCTGCGTGCCTGCGGGGCCGAGCTTCCAGCCCGTTGTCAGTGTCGCGGTCGTATCTGCGAACGGCTTGCCTCGCTGGTTTAGGGCCAGTGATTCGAGGTGCGCTTCTGCCGCAGAATAGGGCAGGCCCTTCATCGTCTCCCAGATCTCGCGGTTCAGGCGGGCTTCGTCCGCGGCATCGTCTACGTCAATCGGGCGGGGAGGTTGGCACCGGGCGGCGAATGATGGCAACAAACAGAGAATTGATAGCACGCTGACAATCCGCATCCGATGGATTCGCATCTGAACGCTCCCGTAACGTTAGTCTAATTGGAGTGCTGCGGCTTGCCACAGCTTTTTGCAAGGCACTTGCCGCCGGAAAAGTACGCCATTGCGAGGTCGATCGGCAGCAAGCTGCCTAGGACGCAGCGGTGGCGAGTAAGTTCCAGCCGATACAAACGGTGGGCTTGCCTTCCTGTGAACGCGCTTGCGAGGCTGGACGGCAGCAAGCTGCCTAGGTCGCAGCGGTGGCAAGCCACCGCACTCCGTGTGAATCGTCAGCGAACGCCGAGCAGCGCAAGTCCGTGGAAACATGCGGCCGCGACTGCGCCCGCGGCCGGCATTGTGAGGACCCAGGCGAGGATCATATTCAGCGCGACTTGCCAGCGCACCGCGGAGAGGCGCTTCGCCACGCCAACTCCAAAGATGCTGCCGGAGATGACATGCGTTGTGCTGACGGTCTGCCCAGACAAGGTGGCATACAGAATGATGAGGCTGGCGGTGGTCTCTGCCGCGAACCCGTTGACCGGCTCGAGGCGGATGATCTTATGGCCCATCGTCTTAATGATCCTCCAGCCGCCGACCGAGGTGCCCAGCGCCATGGCAATCGCGCAGGCTAACTTCACCCACGTCGGGATCGGAGCTTTGGAAAGGTGATGCCCGCCATAGCTGACGAGAGCCAGCGTGATGATCCCCATGCTCTTCTGCGCATCGTTGCTTCCATGCATAAACGACATAAATGCCGAAGAGATGCCCTGCATGGCACGGAACAGCTTACTGGTGCTGCCGGCAGGGCGGTTCGCGAAAATCAGCGTAATCACGAACATCAGCACGAAGCCGACGATGAGGCCCATGCTCGGGGAGGCAACGAGCGGTATCAGCACCTTCGTTTTTACGCCTTCCCAGATAATGGAGCGTGTACCCGCTGCCGCCCAGGACGCGCCTATCAGGCCGCCGATCAGCGCATGAGATGAGCTGCTCGGTATTCCGAAGTACCAGGTGATCAGGTTCCAAACAATCGCGCCCACGATCGCCGCGAGGATCACGGGCTGCGTTGCACCTGATACAAGTCCCTTTGCGATCGTCTCCGCAACCTTGGTGAAGCACAGCGCTCCGACGAAGTTGAGGGATGCAGACATGATTATCGCGGTACGCGGCGACAATACTCGCGTCGAGACCACCGTTGCGATGGAGTTCGCTGTGTCATGGAAACCATTGATGAAGTCGAAGGCGAGTGCGCAGACGACAATCAATACCACAAGCACCATTCAGCTCACCTGCATTCAAAGTATGAGTTGCGTGCCGCGGCTCACTTGCCGGCACAGCATTCGCTCCAAACAAGTATAGCAGCCAAGGTTCCTAAATCTCGATCTTCGCGAGGTATGATGTGAAGGTCTAGGCGTCGCAGAAGAGTAACAAGCGCCGAAAAGACATCTACTGGAGGAGCCCCGCGGCCATTATGTTATCCAATAAGACTTCCCCAAGCTTTTATGACCTTCTGGAAAACCAGGCGAAAATCGCACACGAGGCAGCAAAGGTGCTGGACAGCCTCGTTCTCGATTTCGGACGGCTGCAGGATTACCTGGTCCAGCTGGAGACGCTCGAACATGAGGGCGATCGCCTGACACATGCATTCATCAATAAGGTGAACACGCTGTTTATTACGCCCATGGACAAAGAGGACCTCCATGGCCTGTCGGATCGCCTCGACGATATTACCGACACGATCGAGCGCGCCGCCGGGCGCATCGGAATCTACCGGCTGAAGGCGGCCCGGCCGGAGCTAGGCGGCCTGGTAACCATGCTGATGGGCATCACAAACGAGGCGCACCGGCTGATCACCCTGCTGCGCGAGGGCGTGCGGCAGCCGGAGCTCGCGGGCGTGATTGCGGGTATGCACGCGATGGAGAGCAGGACCGATAAGGCCTTCCGCCAGGCGCTCGCATTCTTATTCGATGACGAAACACTCGATATCAGACATCTGATCCAGTGGAAAGAGGTCTACGAGCTGATCGAGAGCGCCGTCAACCGCTGCGAAAAGCTCGCAAGCTTCATCGAGAGCCTGATGGTAAAGTACGCATAAACATCAATGCGCCCTCATCCTCCCCAACCCCTCCGTCTCCCAGTAAAGCGGGAGAAGGAGGGGCAAGAAAGTCCCCTCTCCCGCCGAGCCGGGTGCCCTCTGGGCGTGAGGGAAGTCACGGAGAGGGGGGTGGGGGTGAGGGTGACGAAAAAACGGAGCCCGGTTTCGGGCTCCGTTTTTGTTGACGTGATGAGAAGAAACCGCCGCTACTCTGGCAATTCTTCCAGAATGGTACCCATCAATCCGTTGATGGTTTCGAGGTGGATGTTCAGCCGCTTGGTGTTGCCAAGCATCTCGCATAGATCGGCTTCGCGAAGATGCTCCGCGATCTCTTCCCAGAGCCCTTCGATTCGATCCGAACATCCATGGATCAAGTCACCACCGCGCTCGCTGACGACCGCGACCATGTCCTCGATCATTTCCCGTATCATGTCTGCCGACGTTGTTACCACTGCGACCTCCGTGTCGTTTTGTTACCGGACTTGATTATCGGCAGGAATTGGCCCTGTCTATCGGGTCCGATTGCAGATGAAGTGGCCAATTATTTTTGCGCGGCGCCTCCATCACCGCCGATTAGGCCAGGATTTCCTTGATGACCTCGCCGCTGACGTCCGTGAGCCTCATGTTACGGCCGGAATAGGGGTACGTCAGCCGAGTGTGATCGAGGCCGACGAGATGCAGAATGGTCGCATTCAAATCGAAGACCGTTCGGGCGTTTGTCCCGGCCTTGTAGCCGATCTCGTCCGATTCTCCGAATGCCATCCCGCCCCGAACCCCTCCGCCGGCAAGCCAGCACGTGAACACATGCGGGTTATGGTCCCGTCCGGACCCTCCCTCTGTGAAGGGCATGCGTCCGAATTCGGTATGGAACACGAGCAGCGTATCCTCGAACAAGCCTCGCTGCTTCAGATCGGCAATCAGGCCTGCAATTGGCTTGTCGATCTCTTTGGCTCGCATCTCATGGTTGTGAACGATTCCGTTATGCGCATCCCAGCTCTGATCGAAGACGCCGCCCCCGCTATACAGCTGCACAAAGCGGACGCCACGCTCCACCAATCGGCGCGCGAGCAGGCACTGCCGTCCGAAGCCCGCGGTTTCCGGTTTGTCCATGCCATAGAGCGATTGAGTCGCCATCGTTTCAGTCGCGATGTCCACTGCCTCCGTTGCATCACTTTGCATTCGGTAAGCCAGCTCGTAGGAGCGAATCCGAGCCGCCATCTCCTGCTCTCCGGGATGGTCCCGCAGATACTCTTCGTTCAGCCGGTTGACAAACTCGATGGCCTGTTTCTGCTCCTGCGGCGAGCTGTTTTTCGGCGGCCTGAGATTCAGCACCGGAAGGCCGGCGCTCCGAAACTGCACGCCCTGGTAGTTCGACGGCAGGAAGCCGCTGGACCAGTTTCCGGATCCTCCCCCAACGAGCGCACGTGGATCCGTCATGACCACGAAGGCTGGCAGGTTCTGGTTCTCGGTGCCCATTCCGTAGGTCACCCAGGATCCGAGCCCGGGCCGCCCGCCGAGCGTCGAGCCTGTGAGCATATGATAGAGCGCAGGGACGTGATTGTTGCTGTCAGATTTGATCGAGCGCAGGAACGCGATATCGTCCACGCACGTCCCGATATTGGGGAGCAAATCCGAGACTGGAAGGCCGCTCTTGCCGTACCGGTGAAACGCCCACGGGCTCTTCATCAATTTGCCTGGCGCGCTCCGGCCCATCGTATCGAAGCCGGGTCTGCCCGATACCGAGGCTCCATCCTGCTTGTCCAGCTCGGCCTTCGGGTCGAATGTGTCCACGTGGCTGATACCGCCAAACATGAACATCGAAATGACCCGCTTGGCCTTCGCCGGAAAGTGCGAAGCGCGAGGAGCTAAAGGATTTTGGATTTCGGGTGCCCTCTGGGCGTTTGGATTTTGGATTGGAGACTCTTCGGCGAGCGCGCCGTCTTGCGCAAGAAGACTGAGAAGGGCGAGATTGCCGATCCCTCCTCCGGCACGCGCCAGGAACTCGCGCCGCGCGATAGTGCGCGCCCCTTCGCGCTCATTGTCTCGTCTGTCAATCGTCATCAATAGTCACCTTACAAGAACGAGCGGCCCATCGAAATCATGGCATATAAACAAACTCGTTCGCGTTGAAGAGCGCGTGGCACAAATCGGCGAGCGGGTTTGTTCGGCCGGACGCGCTGCGGCTGCGCAAGTAGTCGAGACTCAGGGCCAGCTCTCGGGAAGATGGCCGCCTGCCGAACGCGATGGAGTACGCCTCGTTGACCTGGCGGGACGGATCTGGCCCGGCGATGTGAGCAACGCGCTGCGCGAACAGCTGCGCCTGCTTGAGGATCAGCGGATCGTTGAGGAGCGTGAGCGCCTGAGTCGGCGTGGTCGTGACGTTGCGCGCCGCTACTGTTGTGGTGATCTCCGGGCAGTCGAACACTTCGAGCTCGGGAAGCAGGAGCGAGCGCTTCACCTTCACGTAGACGCTGCGCCGCCAGGTCGATTGTCCATCCTCGCCGTCTTTCCAATTGGGACCCTGGAAGGTATCTGCTCGCAGTGATGGATCGATGGGAGGATAGACCGGCGGGCCGCCCATCTGCAGGTTGAGCGACCCGGAATCGAAGAGAATGGAGTCGCGAATCGCTTCTGCTTCGAGCCTTCTCGGTGAGACCCTCCACAATAGGCGATTGTCGGGGTCGACGCTCGCAGCATCCGAGCGGATTCGGTCGTCCTGCTGCCAGGCGTCCGACATCAGAATCAGCTTGTGAATCGGTTTCAGCCGCCACCCTTTGTCCATGAATTCACAGGCGAGCCAATCCAGCAGCTCAGGGTGAGACGGCAGCTCTCCGCTAAGCCCGAAGTTACTCGGCGTGTTGACGATGCCACGCCCGAAATGATGCCGCCAGACGCGGTTCATCCATACGCGCGCCGTCAGCGGGTTATTGCGATTTGCGATCCAATCTGCGAGAGCCGTTCTTCGCCCGGTTGTTCTCTCGAAGGACTTGTTCGGCTGAAGGTCCACGTCGCCGCCGGGCAGCGACGCGATGAATCCTGGCTGAACGGCAGGCCCGGGATGACCGGCATCGCCGCGCACCAGAATGTGCGTTTCCGGCCAGAGCGCCGCAGCGTCCGTCACGATCTCGGCGCGCGGCAGACCATTCCATTTGTCCTGCAGGGTTTTGACTTCAGCAAGCGCGGCCCGAAAGTCCGCTTTGTCCTGTCCTTCCAGATTCTTTTCAACCTGCGTGTCGTCCGCGTCCTTAATCCCGTTCTTTGCTGCCGCCGCTTTGCCGCGCGCGCGGATGGTATCGAGCCGATTGCGGGCCAGCGCCAGCTGATCGCTCAGCTCCTTCGCCGGTTTGCGCTCGTCGGCCGTCAGCACCTCTACTTCGCGGCGCTGGCTTGGCGCGAAGCAGGCGGACAGACGGTAATAGTCGCGCGTTGTGATCGGATCGTACTTGTGGTCGTGGCAGCGAGCGCAATTGAGCGTCAGCCCTAGCATCGCCTGGCCGGTGGTGGAGACAAGATCGTCGAGCTGATCGGCGCGGTTGCGATCGTTCTCCATCACGATTTCTTTCGGTCCGACCGCCAGATAACCGGTCGCGATGAGCGTGCGGTTGTCGTTGGGTGAAATCTCATCGCCCGCAATCTGCTCGCGGAGGAACCGATCGTACGGCAGGTCTCGATTGAACGCATCGATCACATAATCGCGATAGCGCCACGCGTAAGCGCGATCCCGGTCGCCCTCGAAGCCGCCGCTGTCGGCGTAGCGGACCACGTCCAGCCAGTGCCGGCCCCATCGCTCGCCGTAACGAGGAGAAGCCAGCAGCCGATCCACGACCTTCTCCCACGCATTTGCGGAGCGGTCATTCTCGAACGCGCGCACTTCGTCTGGCGTGGGTGGCAGCCCGATGAGATCGAGACTGGCACGGCGAATAAGAGTCTTTCGATCCGCCTGACGGGACATGGAGAGCCCCTGTTCGCGCAAGCGCGCGACGATGAACCGGTCGATGGGATTGGCTGGGGGACGCACAACGACCGGGCTGCCAGCGGCCTTCTTCGCCTGGCTGCCACGGACCCGTGAAGCTGCAGCGGAGCCGCCCGCTTGTTCCACTGCCGGAAGCACAGGCCGAACCGGCGCTTTGAACGACCACCAGGTCTGTTTCCGCGCCGTCTCCATGCCTCCTCGGGTCCATGGCGCTCCGGAATCCAGCCAGCGCTTCAAGATCGCGACCTCTGCCGGGGCGAGGCGCTGGTTTGGGGGCATCTGGGGCCGCACTTCGCCGATCACCATCTTGTACAGTAGGCTGGCGGCGGCATGGCCGGGCACAATAGAAGGGCCTTTGATCCCGCCCTTGAGGGCTGAATCACGTGTGCGTAGATCGAGGCCCGAGAGCCGCACGCCCACGCCATGACAGCCGAGGCACCGGTCCTGCAGCAGCGGCGCAACCTGCCGTTCGAACATGGATGTATCGCCGGGCGATGCGACAGGCGCGCCGGTCTGAGCGAGCGCCTTTTGACCGACCGCTGCGACCATGATTAGGAATAAAATCACGATACGGTTCATAAACAGAGCTTGAATTGCCACTACCTCAAAGTTTCTGGCGCGATAGTTCATTTTACTCCAAAACACCGGCTAGAAAGGGACTTATTGACTTACATCGGATTTCGAGGTACAATGCAAGCCAATGTACGAAACCTGGTATGAAGGAGCGGCAAACTGATGCCCACCGAGCAGGAGCTGCTGAAAGGCAATACTCCCACACTCGTTCTGGCGGTCCTCAACGACGCGCCGCTGCATGGATACGGCATCGCGCGCGAGATAGAACGACGCACCGATAACGCGCTCAAGTGCAAGGAAGGAACGCTTTACCCTGCCCTGCACGCGTTGGAGCGAGACGGCCATATCGCGGGTGAATGGCAGCGTAAGCCGGAAGGCGGCGAGCGCAAAGTGTACGCGATCACGGCGGAAGGGAAATTGGAGCTGGAGCGCCGAGTGAGAACCTGGAAGACGTTCGCCGCAGCCATAGGGCGCGCGCTGGAGGGAGACAGTCATGCTGGAGCACGAGAGTCTAAACGCAGCCGAACCGCCAATCCCGCTCAGCCGGAGCCTGCCTGATACGTCTGATTCGGTGGACCATCTCGATGGAATGCGCTCGCAGGCGGACCAGGATGCGCGCGTCGAGGACTATCTCGATCATATCTACGCTCCCATGGTCGGGAGGCTGCCTTACAAGCGTCGCGTGGAGCTCCGAAGAGAGATGCGATCACACATCAGCCAGCTGGTTGCCGCACACGAAGAGCTTGGCAGCGATCGTGGCGAGGCAGTCACGGCGGCGCTCAGGCAGTTCGGCGCGCCTTCAGTGGTCGCAGCGCGGTGGCTCGATCAGCTTCCCTGCGAGCTGGCCTCTTCCAGCGCGAAACACGCTGCTCAGGGGACTGTCGGGGCATTCCAATTCGCAGCAAAGAGGCTCGCGATCAGCATCGCGATATGGGTTACGATCGGAGTCGTGTTCGATCGGCAAATCTCCGGTTCCGTCCCTGCCAGCTTGTACATTTTGCTCGGCGCAAGCCTGCCCTGCCTGACCGGCTATCTCGTCGGGCGGCGGCACAGCCATGCTCGCCCAGAGCTGGCTATGCTGGCCGCACAGGCGGCGGTGATCCCGTTCTGGCCGGCGTTTATGATGTGGCTGATGAGCACTTTCAACCATGTCACACCCGATCCGAGGACAGGGGCCATCATGGGAGCGATTTCGTTCTGCTCGCTGGCCCCGATCGGTTGTCTAAGCGCCTGGCTCGGCAGACTCCAGTCACGCCGCGAGGCGAGAAGGCGGGGCATCGCTTAGACCTCATTCCGTATGGTTGTATTCAATAACCACTCCGACATGCCGATCGGGATGGTCCATCAGACTGTAGCATGCCTGGTCGGCTTGAGAGACGGCGTAGCGATCGGTGATCAGATCCTTTACGTTCAGTTTGCCTTCGACGAGCCAGCGTGTGAACAGCCGGAGATGCGCCTGCGTCGTCCATCGAACGAATACCTCCGGATAGTCGGCTCCCAGCTCGTAGGCTGGATCGTGATAACCTGGACCGGTGCGCGCGGCGCTGCGCAGATCCAAATTGCCGAGGTCCGCGCCGAAGCCGTGGGTGATCGTAGCGCCACCCACGAGGACGACCTTCCCCATCCGATGTGTGTCCGGGGCCTCCTGCATCATTTGGACCACGCTCTTCAGTGCAGCCGTCGCATCTCCTCCAAAGCAGATTGCGGCGCTGTCCAATCCGCGTCCTTGAGTCAAGGCGCTGACCCGAGCGACTGCCTCGTCACCGACCTCGGGATGAGCTTCCACGATGCCGCATCTCCTGGCCGCCTCCGTACGCACGGGGAAGGGGTCGAACGCGATGACTCGCGCGCCAGCGGTCTGACACACCTGGGCCATCAGCTGCCCAACAAGACCTAATCCCAGGATCGCAATATCCTCGCCGAATGCGATTTCCGCTCGCCGTGCAGCGTGCATTGCGGTACAGGCCAGCGCAATGAACGCACCCTCTTCATAGCTGATCGTATTCGGCAGAGGAGTCGCCATGTTTTGCGGCACACAGGCATAATCGCTGTGCAGCGCATAGCCCGCTCCCATACAGGCCACTCGGTCGCCTACGCCCAGCCCGGTCACCCTTTCGCCGACCTCGACGATCTCGCCCGCATTCTGATACCCGAACTTGCGATACGGTTCTGCGACGGCTTCTGGCCTTGGAACGCCGGTCCAGGCCCCCAGCTCGGTGCCAGAGCTAATTAAGGAGGCGTGGACTCGGACCAGAATCTGACCGGCTGCCGGAACCGGGACAGGTTCATATTGGACCTGGACGTGCCCGGACTTTGTAACCGTGACGGCTCGGCGCTGACGGTCTGTCATGACGGTGGAATCTCCAGATCGAGCGGCCCGCTCTGAACCTAATTGGCGAGCCGCTCGTAAATTAGGTTGAATTCGAACTATTTGTAATCACGCTGAACGAACGTGGCCGGTTGTCTGTCAGGGCCGGCGGTTGGCTTTGCAAAGAGAAAGGCAGTCACTACGATGCATACCATTACAGAATTGACACCGGAACAGAAACGCGTTGGCGCCGCGCTGCTCGTCATTCGTCTGGCCGCCGCAACCGTGTTTCTGTATCACGGCAGCGCAATCCTGTTCGGCGCGTTCGACGGGCCGGGATTGCAGGGATTCTCGCAGGCGACGCACCTTCCGATGATTGTAGCATTTCTCGTCGGGCTGGCCCAATTCGGCGGCGGCCTGGCTATGCTCACGGGCTTGCTAGCCAGACTCGGCGCGGCGGGCATCGCCGCGGTAATGCTCGGAGCCGTGTTCATGGTCCACCTGCCCAAGGGGTTCGATGTTACCAAAGGGGGCTTCGAGTACGCACTCACCCAGCTCTTGATCGCCGTCGCCATCTTGATAGCAGGCGCGGGACCGTATTCGCTGTACTATCTTCTGCCCGCATCCACGGTGCAAACGACGGGCGGCCGGCCGGTGGCGGCGCCTCCGGTGTAGTGCAGGTTTATGGTTTATGGTTGATGGTGTATTGGTTTATGGTGTGGGATGCACAAGTCATTCTCAGGCGTTCTGTGCTGCCAGTCATTCGGCGCTACCAAGGATCGAGCGTCCAACCTGCAGCACCATAAACCATAGACAATCAACCATAAACCCTCCCTAACCCCGCAATCGGGTACCATGTCTTCATGGTTCACGAGCCTCCTGAGCGGTCCAGTCTGTACCGGCGCGCCATTGGCCCTGAGTTCGATCTGCTGCCTGCGGTCCTCTGTCGATTTCACGATCAGCAGGATGGGGGCGCGGCTGAGGGCGTCTTCCGGGTGACTCGAGGAAGCGGCGCCTTCCGGGATATGGTCGCGTCGATGATGAAACTGCCGAGAGCGGGCGAGAAGGTTGCCGTAACGCTAAAAGTGACGCTCGAAGGCGAAGCGGAGGTTTGGACACGGCGGTTCGATTCGCAGCAGCTCATTACCAGGCAATGGATGGATCGGGACCTGCTCTTTGAGGCTGCAGGCCCCATCCAATTCGGTTTCCGTATGTCGGTAAAGGCAGGCAGGATGCTGTTCGATATGGAACAGTGCCGCCTTTTGGGTGCACGCATCCCGCTCTTTGCCGCGCCGCGCGTTTCGGCGGTTGTAGAAGGACGTCAGGCGGCATGGCACTGCTGCGTCGAAGTCTCGGTTCCTGTTCTTGGCATGCTCGTGCGTTACGAAGGCGAAATGAATCCCGCATGCTGACAGCGCTGCGCACGCTCGAACGCCAGGAAGGAGAGGCAAGCCCCTCATGCTGACAGCGCTTTACATCCTACTTGTCCAGGGCGCGCTTGGCACCTTCGATACGCTTTATTATCACGAATACAAGCTGCGGCTGCCGGCGGAGCCGCATGCAGCAAACGAATTGCGAATTCACGCGCTGCGCGATTTCGCCTATGCGGCGCTGTTCGGCTCCATCGGATGGATCACCTGGAACGGCCTCTGCTCTTTTCTCTTTCTCGCGCTGCTGCTCACTGAAATCGTACTGACGCTCTCCGACTTCCTGGAAGAGGACCGGACGCGAAAGCTGCCGCCCGGTGAGCGCGTCATGCACGCTGTGATGGGCATCGTCTACGGGTTTTTTCTCGCCTACCTGCTTCCTCACGTGTTTGAATGGATGAGACTGCCGAGTGGGTTCGGCCGCGTAAGTTACGGTTTTCTATCGCCTCTGCTCTCTCTGTTCGCATGCGGCGTGCTGCTCTCCGGTATTCGCGACCTCGTAAGCTCAACCAGGAAGCAGGAGTGGCCCGCGCTGCGGAGACCCACGGAAGTGTGAAGCGCCCGGCATCGCTGCTTCAGATCGAAGTCACCGAATTCGTGCCACAATCAGCCGTTCTTGAGCGAATCTACGTGGACTTTGCGCCAGTGCGCACGGATGTCACTGATAAATTGTGGCGGATCATTGGTCAAACCACACCACAAGGCGAACATTGTCTTTGCCGTATGCTTGAGCTAGTACCTCTATGAGGCGGAAAAGCAGTTCCCAGTCTGGTGTCAGCGTCTCGCGCCGTGTGATTCGTTCGATCTTGTAGACCGTTGAATCCACCTCCCAGATGTTTCCTTCGAGGATAATATCGGAACAGTGTGGGGCAGCTTTGCCGATGAAAACCAGGTCTCCTGTGCCATCCCGCTGGTACCTGTGTGGCCTGCAATCAACAGCGTCTTCCAACCAATTGATCGCAGCGATCTCCGACCAACCTACCCACGTCTCACCAAAAGCGCCCTCACAGGTCAAATAATCGGTGCTGGCTTCCTCAGAGATATCGGTTGGCAAGTTTCGGTGGGGCGCGATGGGGTCGAACCGAGCGTAAGGCGTCACGCCAAAGAGGCAACTGAAGATATCGGGCTTGCTCCCAGTAATGAGGCCGTCAATCTTGACAATGCCATGCCATTGCCTATCGTAAGGCGGCTTGACACCCTGGTAGTATTGCTGCACTTCTATCCAGCCATGTATGTCTGTGCCCAACGTTGCTCCTCTTCAAAAACCGCTCTTTACTTCTCTACGTAAGATTGCCGGGATGATCGACCCACAGATCGGCATAGGCTATGACAAAAGTTTCAGGGCATTCATCGTGCTAAAGATCACCCAACTTCCGAAGTCGCATACCGCGATGCATATCTAGCGCCAACACAAAGCCATCCAGCCAATAGGACGCAGAGATCGAAAATCTTCACCATATAAGACGACAATGGTATACTCATAGGAGTCCGTGTTTACGGTCAGCAGTTCGGAGGGTAATGGTTCGATGCGGGTGAGTCGCGGTACAATTTATTTAGAATTGGTGATGCATCGGCAAGTTTCAGGGAGTTGAGTGAGGTAACGATGCGATGGACACAATCGATGAGCGTGCGCTCCGACCGGGACCCATTGGAGCACTCCACACAGCGGATGACCTCGAACAACTGCCATCTGACGCCCGGTATGAATTGATTCGCGGAGAGCTTTGCGCCATGCCCAATAATAGCGCCGAACACGGAAACAAAACGGTGCGGATTACTATCTCCGTAGGGCACTTTATCGAGGAGAACGAGCTGGGCGAATGCTTTGCCGCCGAAACACGGTTTACTATCGAGACCAATCCAGATACTACGCTTGGTCCGGACTTCGCTTACATTTCGAAGGAGCGCCTTAAAGACATTCCGCCAAAGGGATATCTGCGGTTGGCGCCAGACCTTGTGATTGAAACCCGGTCGCCAAACGACACCGGAGCCGAATTCGCGTTGAAGATCAGCAGATGGCTGTTGGCCGGTGTGCGCGAGGCCTGGGCGGTGGATCCTGCTACCCAGACGCTTGTTGTACACCGTTCGGGCGCCGCTCCGCGCACGCTGACCATTGATGATACTCTCACAGGCGGAGACATGCTGCCGGGGTATGCGATGCCTCTCCGCAAATTGTTTCGTAAGGTTCACTCTTCTTAAGCAGTTCCATTCAGGGCAGAAGCAAATGTAGATCGCCGAATTCGTGCCAAAGATACGAATTCTTGAGCGACTCTGCGTACGCCTTGCGAAGGTGTGCTCTGCTGGCGATCGCCTCTAGCATCGCCAAATGGGTGGCGCGCGGCTCGTGAAGGCCTGTCAGCAGTCCGTCCACCGCGCGTGCCGGCCAATCCGGCGTGACGACGACATCCGTCCAACCCTCACCGGACCGCGTCACTCGTTTCGCATCGGTCACGGTCTCCAGCGCGCGGACCACGGTTGTGCCGACGGCGATGATCCGCTCTCCTGCCGCGCGTGCGGCGTTCACCGCCCGCGCTGTGGCCCCCGGGACGCGGTACCATTCGGGGTAGGGCCGCTCATGCTCTTCAAGGCTTGCAACTCCAGTGTGCAGCAGCAGCGGGGCGAACCGCACTCCCTGCGCTACTAAGCTCGTGATCAGCCTGGCGGTAAATGGACGGCCCGCGGAAGGCATCTCTGCGCTTCCCATCTCGGTCGCATAGACTGTCTGGTACGCGGACGACGGCCATGAACGGCGCACGTAGCGATATCGAATTGGCGCGCCATACCGATCGAGATACTCGTGCAGCCCCGTCGCAATGGAAAGCTCCGCGATCCACAATCGGACGGATCTGTCCTCCCCGACAGCTCGGGAATAGGGCTGGACAAGAGTTGCAGTCTCCCCGTTCGGCAGCTTCAATATCTCGCCTTCGATCGCCTTATCAAACGGTTTCGTGCCTTCTACAGAGGGCAGTCTTAGCTCGATCGACCAAATCGTGTCGCTGAGATGCGTGGAGAGGTGAAGTTCCAGCACGGTTCCGTCCGGGCGTTCGGCAGGGACCGCTGCGTTCATCGTCCCGCTGGTGTTGATGACCAGGAGATCGCCCTCCTGCAGAAACCGGCCGATCTCCTGGAACCGGGTGTGTACAACGCGGTCCGTCGCGCGATAGGACACCATAAGTCGAACCTGATCGCGGTCCAGTCCGCGCGCTTCGGGCGGCTCGCTCGCCTCAAGCCGTTCCGGCAATTGGAAGTCATAAGGCCGGATGGAAGGAAGTCCGTCATCGGCCATGGGCGGTGGCCCGGAGTGCTCGCGCTTTCGCGATAGGATCTTCATGACTGCACCCCTGCTGGAACGGACCTTGCTGCGTATCGTCCGCTCGGAAGACAGCCCTCGATCAGCGCCAGGAGGCCCGGGACAGATTCCTCAGGCAGCGGACGGTCGCTGATGTCTTCGCCCGGGAATGCCTCCTGGTGCATTTGCGTGCGCATATCGCCCGGGTCCACCCAGTAGATGCGCCATTGTGACTCTTCAATGGCCAGCACTCTTGTGAGGTGCTCAAGTGCGGCCTTAGAGGAGCCATATCCGCCCCAGCCTTCATAGGCTTCTACGCCTGCGTCGCTTGTGATATTCAGGATTCGCGCTCCAGGACGTAAATGCCCTCGAACCGCCTGCGCGATTGTGAGCGGCGCAATGACATTTACGCGGTACACGGTTTCCAGCGCCTCTGGCGGGTAGTCCAGCAGCTTCGGCTGCGGACTTGCTCCCAGGATCGATGCATTGTTGACGAGCAGGTCGAGCCCGCCCGCGGTCTCTGCTGCATTCGCCAACGCGCTCCAGGTGCTTGGAGCAGCGACGTCACCTGTAACGACAGCCACCTTCGTCAGCGTGGACAATTCCGCACGCGCCGCGTCGAGCGCAGGCGCGTTTCTCGCGTTGATAATCAGGTTCCACCCTCGGCCGGCAAGCGCGTGTCCAAGGGCAAGCCCAAGTCCGCGAGAAGCGCCTGTAATGAGCGCTGTCAAAGGCTTCTTCGTATCCATTTTTCGCTGTGATCCTTTCCAATTCAGGCTAGAGTAGGGTATATTCCAAGAGAATAGTTGGATTATAGAACAGGATGGCTAATTTGTCAAGCATTTACTTGGAAAATAGATTCGGGAATATGGATCGTGGATCCGACCGGTTCCTGATGTTGCTCAAGACAAAAGGTCCGCAGAGCAGTTCTGAGTTGGGGAGCACGTTGGGAATAACGGATGAAGCCGCTCGGCAGCAGCTGATAAAGCTAGGAAAGGAGGGACTGGTTGAGGCGAGCAGCGCATCAAGCGGCGTTGGGCGCCCCGTCCAGATCTGGCGGCTCACAGCTGCAGGGCATGGACGGTTTCCGGATGCGCATGCGGACCTGACGGTACAACTGCTGCGCTCCATCCGCGCCGAACTCGGTGAGAATGCTCTCGACAAGCTGATCTCCGCGCGTGAACGGGCTGCGGAAACGAGCTATGGAGCCGAGCTTGCTGGATCACGCGACCTTGCAGAAAGAGTCCGGAAGCTAGCGGATATCCGCACGCGAGAAGGTTACATGGCGGAGTGGAGGCAGGAGGGTGAGACGTTCTTGTTGATCGAAAACCACTGTCCGATCTGCGCAGCCGCAACGGAGTGTCAGGGATTCTGCCGCGCCGAGCTGCAGGTCTTCCAATCGGCGCTCGGCGATGATGTGGACATTCGGCGCGAGGAGCATATCCCGGCGGGCGCTCGCCGCTGCGCCTATCGCATCCGGCAGAGCAAATGAGCTGCTTATGGTACGCAAGCGAGCGGTCATCCGCTCGCGGCGCTGCTCAGGCGCAGATTCGCGTCTGTGTCGTCCTAAGATTTACCCATTCGTGTAGAACCCCGGGCGCGAAGCGCATCGCCCACGCGCCGTGGCCGCCCGCTCAACCCACCGAAGGTAGACGATGTTGTTGACATACGCAGGTCAGGCTCTATCTAACTTAAAGTGCCTGCTGCAAACAAACCACGCGTGGATTGAAAATTAGCTGAAAAAGTCTGACTTTTGTACAACGACGACTCGCAAATCGAGTTCTGGGTCGCTAAGCACATTGTTCAGGATAGGTTGACAGGTAATGCCGTGACCCCGCGCAAAAGCAGGCCCCGGTACCAGCGAAGGGTCTCTGAATCAAGCGCGAGCCGGAGACTTGGGGCGCGCCGCAGAAGTGTGTTGATTGCCATCCCCTCGATGGTCACATCTTCCCGGGCGTAGCGCTCTGTCGCAGTTTCCAACGGTCCATCATAACGCAGGAGCTCTTCCACAGCTAGTTTGATGAGCATCGGGTCGTCCCGCAGCCTCTGGCAACGGTACGGATGGTCAACAGCGCGCGCTTGTTCGGCAGAGATATCCGCCATATCGGCGCGTTTGCGCGCAGGCGCTTGTAGAATTGGTGTGAGTTTGCCTCAAAGGCTGCACAAGCCCGCGACCCAGCAGGACCAGAGGAATGATCAAGACCAGAGGCAGCCAGACCGCAAACGGAACACCGGCAGTTCCATCGTTGAACAGGCTCTCTGCTTCTACCAGCATTCGCAAGCGTCCCTGTACCCTTGCCTCTCTTAACGCGGCGATAACGGAGCCCGCATAGGTCGCTGAGATCCGCACATCGATCAGTAAGGAAGGTGTCCGAAATGGCATACTAGGAATCAAGAAAGATTGCTACACAAGAATGCGCCAGATGACCGAAACAACAAGGTAAAATATGCCAGAGAACTGCTATATTGGAGCGCAATTCATTGGACGTTCTTACCCGCGAGCGTGCAAGCCAGCTCTTCGCCGCTCTGTCGCACCCGACTCGACTGAGAATCGTAGAGTTGCTCGAATCAGGTCCACGCAGTGTGAATGATATCGCCGAATCGCTCCAAGTGGGTCAATCGGGCATTTCTCAACACCTTGCCATACTTGCGCGCGCCGGAGTCCTTGCGGTCGAGCCTATCGGCTCCGTGCGGTTATATCGGGTGCGGGGCCCTCGCATTGTCAAGATTCTCGACTTAATCGCAGAGTTTTGCACGGTCCACCATCTATTCGGCGTTGCGGAAGCGGAAGAGTAAGCTCTACCGATTTGCGGTCCACTCAGCCTTGACCTCGCGGCACTGTGTTTCCATATCGGTATCCTTCGTGCCGCCCATCCTACCCGAGCGGGTCAGTTCTACCGGCCCCTCGCCCTCGATTCGGCCAGTAAGATTCAACCGCTTTAGTCATTTGTCTGCTTGATGTTTGATTCGTCAAGGTATTATAATGTTGTGATATTCTAATGTTACAACATCGGAATATCATGGGATTAAATTACAGGGCGATCGCATGGCTGCGCATCAGTCGTGGCGCCGAAGAGCATTGATTAGGAGGTTGCGCTATGGTAAGGGCTGGAGTTCTTCCGCTTTCCTTCGCCGGTCTTCTGCTATTGGGAGCGCCTGCTGTACGCGCCGACACGGACGCAGACCGCATGAAACGATTGGAGGATCAGGTCAAGACACTCCTGGAACAGCAGCAGAAGCTCAAAGACCAGCAGGCAGAAAACGATAAAACGATCGCGCTGCTGCTGGAGACGCTCAAGGACGTTAAGGCCGGAAAACAGGGCGGAAAGCCAGTCGTTACACCGCCCACAACAGGAAATGGCGACAAATTTACGTTCAGCGGCGATGCCTCGACTCGGCTCGACCTCACGAATCTGTCCAGCCTTCAGACAGGTCTGTTTCCGGAAGGAACGCAGGGCGCGCTGCGTGAGCGGTTCAGGCTCAATGTATCGTCGCCTTTCGGTTCTCACTCTGAAGTCGGGGCTCAGCTCTCCACCGGTCAGACTGCGACGCCGACGCTTGCATTTACCATCCTCGGTAACGCAGACCTCGGTAAGACATTTTCGCTTGCTCAAGCATACTTCAATTATTACTTCGGGGCCAAGGACAAGCCGATTCCATACTCTCGGCTGCCAAAATACGAACCGACGACAACTCGTCTCACGTTCGGCAAGATGCCCCTCGCTTATTGGAAGGCCGAAGTTGGCGGTCCCGCGGCGTTTTCCAGCGAAGCGGTCTGGGATAACGACTTTATGCCGGAGGGCGCGAATCTGCGCGTCCCAATCAGGTTGGGCACCGACAAAGTCAGTCTGATCGATAACGTGACCTACCATGCGGTGAACTACCCGACCAAGCGACGGTTCATCGGGCTTGTCAGCGATACTTATGGATTCACCAACCAAGTCTATTTGAACGCTAACTTGATCCGCGCGGGATTCACTTATTCCGTATTTGACAATCTCAACTCAGGTCTATTCGATCCGACATTCCTGCCCGGTCAGGGAGCCGACCCCACCGCCGCGACGAATGCGTTCCTCTTGCGGCCGCCGCTTCAGGCAACGAATGCTCATTATTCGCACGGACCGGCAGCCGGATTCGGCGCGAATACATTCAATTTGATCAACTTCACAGGGCAGATCATTCCGCAGGTCAAACCAAACGCCTGGCAGCCGTTCCTGGTTTATGAATACCTCCACAACGGCTCCGTCAGCACGCTTAACGACGGCTATGGCATTTCCTTCGGAGTGACAAAAGGCGATCCGAGAAAGCGAGGGTCCCAGACGGCATGGTTCACCTGGCGCGATATCGACGCCGATGCCACGCTTGCCACTTTCGCAGACTCGGATCTGGGCGCCGGGACCGACTACCGAGGCTTCCAGCTTGGATACACGTTCCGGCTCCAGGACAACCTGCAGCTCAGGCTGGCCTATCACGATTTCGAGGGCGCTCCCAACAAGACCAATTCCACGCAGCGCTTCTTCTTTGATTTCGCGCGCTACTTTTGAGCTTTGAGAATCACCGATCGGGGAAAAGGTTGCTTTACCACAGTACTCGACGATTGCACGGACGCTCATCGACCTCTGATCCCGGCGGCCCAATTTGCAGATCCCACAATAAGATGATTACTGGAGAGCACAGATAATGAAAAGTGCCCGTTTGACCTTTCTGGTCGGAGCTGGACTCGGTCTGACAACTGTGTTGATAGGCGTCGGATGCGGTTTCAGCGGTTCGGCGGTCAACAATGCGAATGCGCTTGCCGACGACGATGTGACGAGTGTTGCGGGTCCGGTCGACCCAAGTCGCGTTGTTGACGCCGAAGCGGTGCCTCGCGATCGGTATGCAAAGGCCCTGAGCGCCTCAACCCTGATCTATCCGAGCGCGACTTCGGAAGAGGTCGCGGCCTTCAATCGGGGACTCGCCATCTTCACTGCGCCGCGTACGAGCGACACAGACGGCGAAGGGCCGTACTTTAACCAGCGAAACTGCCTGGGCTGTCATATGTCCCAGCTACCCGGACAGGCGGCGACCCCCGCCTCGCGCGCCCGCTCCGAAGATGCGTTCATGATCTTCGGCGACTTCAATCCCGGCACTGGGGAATTTCGTCCGCGCGGCGACCTGCTCGGCCCCGTCTTTCATAAACAGCAGCTGACCGGTTTTCCAAGGCAGCCGCTGCCGCTTCTTCAATCTGTTCTAGAGCCGCTCATTCGCCAGCAGGCGAATAACCCGGCGTATCCTTCGCCATTAGCCAATCTCAATCCGCCGCTATCCGCCGCGAATCCGGCCAATGGCTTCGCGCCTCTTCCTGGAGCGCCATTCGTCCGCGTGGTCGGTATGCGCGCAGCGCCGCCCTATATTGGTCGCGGCCTCATGGAAGCCATCCCCGACGCCGAGATCAACGGGCAGGGAAACAATCCTGTACCGTTCCCGAGTCCGGACCCGAATGCGGCGGACGGGATCAACTTCTTTGAAAATCAGAATAGCGAGGCCGCCGCCATTGTCGGCGGAAGCCCTGTCGTCCGAGTCAGCCGATTCGGACTTCGAGCGGCAGGTCCCACGCTTCTGCAGTTCGTCGTGGGCGGCAGCAATGGCGAGATCGGTCTGACGAGCCCCTTTGCACCCACAGACAATGTCTCGTCGCCGCAGCAGAAACCACGACCCGGCCAGGATCTGACCGCAGATAATATCCGTGATATTCGAACCATGATCCGCCTGGTCGCTCCGCCGGCTCGCGCGCCGATTACGCCTGGCTCTGCGGAGGAGCGCGGCGCCGCTTTGTTCGGCTTTGACCCGGCGCAGCCTCGCGGTTTGGCGGTGAACCGCAATCTCAACTGTGCAGGATGCCACACACCGATCATGATCACCGGCCAGTCACCTGCTCAGGTCGGCGCGTCACATCTCAGCAACAAGCGGTTCTTTCCGTTCTCCGATCTGCTGATTCACGATATGGGCCCGGCCGACGCGGACAATACCCTGCCGGGACAGGGCCGCGCGAACGGCGCAACCTGGCGAACGCCCCCATTGATGGGCATCGGCGTTACCGGGCCGCCGTTCTTCCACGACGGCCGGATCCTGGCGAACCAGTCGATTGAAAGCGCATTGGACCAGGCGATCGACGCGCACGACAACAATGGGATCGATGCATCCAGTGAAGCGCATGCAGTCGCACAGCGCTACCGGGCGCTGCCCGACATGGGCGTGAACAGCAAAGCGGACGTTATCGCATTTCTGAAGACCCTGTAGATCGAGCTGCTACTTCGATCCTCCGGGTAATTCCGATTCAGGTCGCGTTCAATTTGATTGACGGCGACCTGAATCGGCACTGTCGCGCTTGTAAGGACGAGGATAAAGCAGGACTGGCATGGTTCTCGACGGCGATTTGGCAAGAGGAAAGTTATGGTAATTGGATACGCCCGCTCGCATTCCCGGGACAGCGATCTTCGCCTTCAGCGCGCTGCGCTTCAGAAGGCTGGATGTGAATTCATCATCGAGATACCGGACCCGGATGTAAAGTCGCACCGGCTCGGTCTCATGCGTGCTCTGGATACGCTTAGCCAGGGGGACACGCTCATTGTGCGAAGATTCGATCGCCTGGCGTCCAGTTTAAGGCAGTGGATGGCAGTTAGCGCAATCTTACAGGACCGAGGCATCAAGCTTCGCGTTCTGGAAGACGGCGCCGAGAATGCAGGTTCAAACGAGGACATTGTGGGTCGAATGCTTTCAGCGATGGCCGCCTATGAGCAAGCCAGGCGACAAAAGCGACCCAGGACAAAACGTCGGCGGGGAAGGCCGCGCGGAATGGATGAAGCCAAGCGCGCAGCCGCTCTGAAGCTCAAAAATGAAACCTCTCATTCGATCACAGAGATTTGTCATATGGTCGGGATTTCCCGCCAGACATTCTATCGATACTGTCGGATCGCAAATACGGATACGACCGAAGCGACGCGTTCGATCGGCAATTCACTCCTATCACGCCACTGATGTTCCTAAGAACGCGGCTGAAACTGTAATCGTTACTGCCTTGCTGTCTGCCGCTTCCTGGATCTCTAGAGCCAGTTTAGTATTTCCTTTCTAAGCCGGCGGACCGCCCAGATGGGAGAACATGCGTCGACGCCATGCCCATAGTTCGTACTATTATTCCGCCGCCTCGCATCCGTTCCGCAGCGCCGCTACTGCTCCTTTCGCCTCCGGCGCTATCATCGCCGTTATCCGCACGTGAGCCTCCAACCTGGTGTTGGCAGTTGGAATCCACTCCTGACTGCTGTTACGGCAGCTCACGAGGATACAGCCCGGCGGCAGACCCAATTCCCGGACCGTGCGTCCCTCGAAGGGTGAACCGGGCTCCACCTCCAGTTCCAGTACGAGCGGCTGCTTTGGATCCGGAATCGGCGCGCCATTCAACAAATCGCGCTCAAGGAGGTTCTCGTAAATCGGCAGCTCGCCCATCCCTTCGGCAACAAGATAGGCAAAGAAGCAGGCAACGAGAAGCGGCAGCATCTGGGCGTAATTCCCTGTCATCTCGGTAATCAGAACGATGCCGGTGAGCGGAGCGCGCACGATTGCCGCAAAATAGGCCGCCATGCCGACCACGGCGAAGATCGCCGGGATGGGGACCAGGCTTGGAAATAAGTGGTGGGTAATCTCACCCACGCCCAGACCGATCAGTGCGCCCAGCACAAGCAAGGGCGCGAAGATGCCGCCCGGCGCGCCTGTTCCATAACTTGCCATCGAGAGCACAAAGCGAAGCACAAACCAGAGCGGGATCACAGCAAGTGCGGAGTGCCCTGCCAAAAACATCTCGGCCAGGTTGTGTCCGCCGCCCACAGATTCCGGCGAAAACCAAGCTGCAAGACCTACAGCGGCGCCCACCAGTGCTGCGGCCAGCAGCCGGTATCGGGACGATATTCTTGCAAAGAGAGAAACGGTACGGATTAAGCTGCGATTGTAGAGAACTCCCAGCAGACCAGTGGCAAGACCCAGAATCGCGAATGCGGGCAGGGCCTTGAGATCCGGAACCGGGTAGCTGGGTATGCGGAAGACTGGAAGCTGTCCCGAGGCAAACCGGGCAACGATATCCGCAACCGCTGCTGCAATAAACACCGAGCCGAAGACCGCCTGCCGGAAGTCTTTCTGCACCTCTTCGAGCACGAAGATCACGCCGGCGAGCGGCGCGTTAAACGCAGCGGCCAATCCGGCCCCCGCACCGGCAGCGATAAGTATGAGGCGTTCTCGAGTTCCTGCTTTGAGCCAGCTGGCGGTCGCAGATCCCACCGCGCCGCCGAGTTGAACGGTGGGCCCCTCGCGTCCGAGCGCGAGACCCCCGCCGATCGCAAGTGCGCCGCCGAAGAACTTCACGAGGATCACACGCGCCCAGCGAAGTTCTCGGTAACGATGCAGTACAGCCTCCAGATGTGGGATGCCGCTTCCCGCGGCTTCTGGAGCGAACCGCCTCACAAGGAAGACTGCAAGAAGGGTTCCTATCGCACTGAAGAGTGTGGGACATAACCAGCCGAGGTGAGGAAAGTGATGCGCCCAAGAGATGAGATTGTTTCGGAGGTTGTCTCCACCGGCAAGAAGGGCGCGAAAGGCAACAGCTACAAGTCCAGCGAGCAAACCGACAAGCGCCGCACGTGGAAAGAGCCGTCGGCGCTGTTGGCTGATTTGTAAGTATTCTTGAATCTCGGAACTGACTTGCGCTTCAGATGCCGCCGATTGTTCTACAGATAAGGAAGCGCCATTATTCGACACAGGTAGGTTTCCTTCCGAATCCAGTTAAGTTTCGGTGTGATGGTTGCGTAACGTCACTCCGAATTGGGGTATGCGACTATTCCGGGGCGCCACGCGAAGCGGCTCGACGCACCTGGCCAACGATTTACACAGGAGATGCCGGGCTTGCAGGCGGCATTGGGTTTCGCACAAGATAGGTCGATCATTTGCTGCCAGTTTGGGTTGGGGCTTTATTATGTTATGCGTAGCCGAGCCTTGATGTACCGCACTCATATTGCCGGCGCAGGTCAAATATTACCACATCGTGATATACTACTATGCCCATTGATTGGTTCCTTGTATGAATGTTCCTATGAGGCCGGTCGCAATGCAGCGTGCAAATGGAGCTACTTACAAGCAGGGGCGCAGTCCGGCGCATAAGATGCTATTTCGCCGGTAGCCGTATGCGCCAGAGTGTCTGGCGTCTGCGAGCGCGCTCCGGAGGCAGGGCAGAAGATAACAAGCAGGCAAACCAGCCTACGCGCAAAACAGCTTACTCTCATGGTACTCAATTCTCGACTTCGTCCTTTCCAGCACATTGGGATCCTAAGCTTAGAATTCCACGTGGACAAGTTGTCGCG
>JADMIO010823364.1_pt1 | contig 100705 bp, 113 predicted proteins | sample 8958161 | NCBI WGS metagenome assembly JADMIO01 (sample SAMN16585339, study PRJNA669376) | soil metagenome | isolation source: Crop rotation soil | place: USA: Cullars Rotation, Alabama | collected 2011 | reverse complement strand
CCGCGACAACTTGTCCACGTGGAATTCTAAGCTTAGGATCCCAATGTGCTGGAAAGTGGATCCCTACGTAGTCGAATTTTACAGCTGAAGTGGTTTATCTCGCTTTCCCGCGTGCCCCATAGCCGATATTGCGTGCTCGAGAGGGAAAGGCTTGGAGCCGCCTGAATCGCTTCATGAAATCGAGCGATGATCACGTGATCTCAAGAATCTCGTTAAGTGTAACAACATTGGTCTATTATCAGAGACAATATAAAGATCGATGCAATGGCGGAGACAGAAACTCTCACCTCTTACGTGTATGCAAATCTTCCCATGGCCATGAGAGCAGTCAAACTTCATGACTCTACTCTCAAAGCTTCAGCTACTCGAATCACGTGACCATTAGGGAGTGTCTGTACTGATATGACGCTTGAGTCATTCTAGCTTATCTTGAGGTGTGTAAACTATAGCGATGCTATACCAGGTCTTCGTATGCAATATGGCCGACTTCCAACACGCTTCATCTCCGACGTCGTAGGAACTTGCCATTGTAGCGTGTGTTATAATCGGGTTAGCTCCCGTGTATCCTCCCACGGTTGTCATTCACGGTACAACCACAACAAGCAGTAAAGTCGGAAATCATCAACAGCATGACCTCGCGTGGAACAGTGGACTACAAAGTCTACTCTCCACCTTCGCCTCCAAATGCGTGGTTTTCTGCTGGCTTGGCGAATTCTTATCCAAATATCACCACGTCCGATGATCTCCCTCTATCGAGCCGTCTACCATGTGGAAACAAGCACCTTCTTGGATGCAAGGTCTTTCACGTGCCTCCAAACAACAGCTCAGCCGCCATCGAACTAGACATTGACGATGCCACTGCGACCAAACTCGACAATCAGGTCCTCGTCTTTCAGTTTCGAGAAAAGTTCTACGCGGTTGACCACGTATGTATTAACATTCAGTTGTGTTCTTTACGTACCTAATCAACGATACTGTTGCTTGCAATGTGTAGACGCTAATTCCAAATAGAGCTGTCCACACTCTCTACATCCACTCTCGAAAGGAACAATCTTCGATATCGAAGACTTCGGCGTACGTTTGAGCGCTGGTATCCGATGCTCAAAACATGATTGGTCATTCGACCTCACTCGTGGAAATGGTGATAGAGGTAACTATCGTCTAAAGATCTGGGAAGTGGAGATGCGAAGGACAACAACGACACAGCCAATACTGGAGAGTGCAACAGGTCCGACCACAAAGCCAATCGTCGAGGAGAGGCTCACAGACGTTGAAGTACGGGAAGTCTGGGTCCGAGGCAAGCAAAGGATAGGATAATCAAGGCCTTCGTCTTTTTTCGTGCCAGCTGTTCGTTTACAAGTCTGACTATCTATCCATGGTTAACTACTCTTATCGACATCTAATCACCACGCGTTGTGCTGAAAGCTAGATACTACATTCAAGGTTGTACTACAGACACTTTCAACACCGCACGCGATATCAAAACTATTTCTCCTGTATGTTTTCATAATGGGGAGTCCTCTTCTTGCACCTTTGCAGATTGTATGCAATATCGTTAGCTTGCGTTCGCCGTCGATCAGAATCCTGACCAGGCGTTGACAACATATCGTATGGCATTTGGTTTGCGGTCAGTGTTCGCTGCCATAGACAACGAGTTCAGGCTTCCAGCGTGATCGGACCATTGAAAGATTTGCAGGAATTGAGTACAGTTCGGACGATGCTACTACTATATTGTAGGATACCGACTTATTTCCTTTCACTTTGAACAGCGGTCAGGGAACAATATACTTAATCGCAAATGAGAAGTCTTTTTATAGTCATCAACTATGTCCAAGCAGGTCTGCGACAATCTTGTTCTTCTTAACAGCACCAAGCAGAGTACCAAATACCTCCTCATTCTCGCATCTCGACTATTGTCATTGGTCACGCCAGAGTAGGCGTAGTCCAGTCAACAAATTGACTCTGCTGGAAATTGAAGTTCCCATCTGTGACGGAGTATGCTGTGTTGGCACTACCTCCAAGCAGGAATTTGTTCACAAAAGCAGTCAGTTCCTGCTGCTGACTACTAGGAAAACCGCAGTGATCGGCATGACCCTTCTGACTGACGCCCATGGCATCACTTGCACCAAGAGCCTTATATATTTCCTGGGCGACCTTCATGCATCCGAAAGAAGCGAGGTTACCGAGCCACTCCATAGATGTGTTGTCGATGATCAGCAGACCGCGAGGAGCGACAAGACCTGCAAGCATGTGATGGTCGTGTGGAAGACGATTGATGTTCGCAGCACTGACGTAGCTGTTAAAGTTCGATGAGAACCACGGCTGTTCTTGCGAAGCATGGGAGGCTGTTTGGACGTTTGTGCCTTGTGATTTCTGATACTCAGAAAGACGCCAGCAGGCCGAGCCACCTGAGCCAGACTCTTGGGGGATCGTCAATGCGATACGCTCATCGAAGGCGCCCGCGGCCAATGCGCCTTTGCCGTTACGAGAGCAGCCCGTGACTCCGATTCGTGCGGTGTTGATGCGTGCCGATGGTGTGATTTCGAGAGCGTCAATGATACGTGAAACACCCCATGCCCAGGCCATGATCGACCCAGCACTGTGACCAGAACCGTAGAGCTGGAAGAATTTGCCGACTCCTCGAGTGCCAGATTGGCCGCCCATATCATCATTGTTGAATGAGATCTTGGCAACGCCGGCTGGAATGGGAATGCTGCCACCACCGTAGCCTATGATAGCTGGATATGGTGCAGTGCCGCTGCTTGGGTATGTAATTGTTACAGTGAATGATACTGATTTACCGCCCTCACCAGCCGTGATTGTGAGGGTGTTGCCGCTCAAAGAGGCTGTTAGTGAGGATGGCTTCGGTGGCTTGGTACCAAGTTCGTAACGCTGAATCAGCTCGCTGATCTCGTTGCGACGGCACTTCCAATCTGCCTTGGTTGTGATACGTGACCCGCTAATAAGCTTGAAAGGATCTGGAAGTTTGGTGTTGGCTACAAGGTTGATATTGCCTGGAACAGCGACACATGTCCCCGTATTGCCACCTGCAGACGTCGTGGTCGGTGACCCACCGGTGGTCGAAGTCGACAGGGTCGATTGTGGTGCGGAAGGAGTTGTAACCACTGCTCGAGTAGTGGTGCGAGTCGTGGTTGGTTGTGGATTGCCATTACCTCCTGGCAGGCACTGATTTTGTCAGTGTTAGTCGTGTTTTCCCAATTAGTTATCGCTATGTATGGATGTGCGCGCTTACTTGGGAGTACCAATTATTGCTAAAGGTACAAGTAGAGCCTGCTTGACAGGTCGTTGACCCGGTCTGTAGTCTCGTCAGTGCTGGAAGACAAGCAAAGCAGATGGATTGGCTTTACCCAGCCTTGTCCGCCACCTGTAAGAAGTCAGCAATGGTCTAATCGAGGCAGGCTTCACTGACATTGGCCCCAAATAGGTGACTGCGCAAGTGCACCAGTCGCGAGTAGCAAGTTCAAGACTTTCCAAGAAGTCATTGTGAGATATGTGTTGCTCGAGAGTTGGACAGAAAGAGGTAAACAGGACTCGCTAGCTGGCCGCTGTACGCCTATATATATAGACGACAGGGACATGTTGGTTCGAATTTCCTAGCCCGTAGATTGGCAAGTGGACTCTGACTGCAACCTCGAAGCATCATGAGACATGTATTATTCTTGGCTCCCTTGCCCCGGCAGGAGGGGACTCTCTATCAGGACCGCAGTATCATGAGAGCAGATACCCTTACAGATACGCATTTTGCCACTCATTTTCAGCAGTATCAGATTTAGTCAACTTCAAAGCACTTGAGATGTCAAGGACAATATAATTTGACCATGAGAATGAATTTTGCCTGAATGCTTTGGCTGCTAATGTCCTGAAAAGGCTCTTTCGGAGAATAAAAATCCATCCGGAGCATTTTGTCACGAAACTTAGACTTACCATAACAAGATGAAGGGTATCTTACTGGCTTATCTGAAGAGAAAAATACCAAGACAATAGATGAATGCCGACGCCAGCAGAGGAGAAGGACGGTAAAGAGGCAAAAGTGATGTTACATCCTCATCAACATTCGGTCGAGCGAAAGTAGGGTTGGCGGTATAGTCCAATATGTGGCATTTGCAGACGCTCAGCATTGGATGGTCATTCAGTAATCATATATCACGAAGGCCTGGAAAGGCAATATTTTACGTTCTGATATACAGCAATTGTTCCTGCGAACAAAGTATCATGGAATAGCGATACAGTAATCACGGCTACGTTGTCTGCCTCGTAAATCTATGTAGCGCAGGATTGCAGCAATCCGTGCAAGACTCGAGATTTCAGGCTACCGGCAAATCCGTATAGTCGTCCAGGCTTGGGTGCTTACAGAGTACATAGTATGAGCGCTGGAATTGAAAACACGTAGTGGGCAACATGTAGTCATACCTGGGCACATGTCGAACAGTGAAGTTGTGCAACAGAGTACTGTATCGGATTACTATCTCCTAAAGTTTATATATACTCCGAGACTTACAGAATCTGCTTTGGTGGTTTGGCGCGGTCGCTCACCCGAGTAAAACCATATGCTACAGCAATACACGTCTGCCTTCCTAGAACTTTATACTCACAATTGCTGTTACTTTAGTGGAAAGTTGTTTGGACTGAGCAAAAAGTCACCTTACCGTACCTTGAATAGACGTGACCCCTCCGCAATATAATTTGTCAAGTGATCAGAGAGCAGAACTTCTCGCTTCTCGACTCATATGATATTCAGTTGGCGCCGAGGCCCAGGAAAACTTATACTACAAAATTTTTAGGTAGTCACATAAGCAGGACGAACATTTCATCGGGTTTATACCTCGCAAGCGCGACACTTCCTCATAACTGCTTGCCTGATAAGCGATCATTCAATTGATACCTGTCTAGATTGTTTGTACTTGGGACTGCAGTAATGTATACTCAATGATCAGTTACCTTCTTATTGATTATATTATACTGAATACTTTATTGATATTAGACCCTATTTGGTATCTCTACATTTTGACCTCTACAATTTACAGGCTCTCTAGTTATAAGAAATTATAATAGCACTATATAAAAATGCTTACCATGTGGTAGTGCTATCTACTATGTTATAAAGATGTATTCACGTGTGTATAACGTGATTTATAGTAACATAAACTGATAATTACGACTTTAGTCAAAGTAGAATAGTAATTAGCTAGTTAGTTTATTTATCAGTATTTCGGCTTGTCGATTCTATATAGGAGGTAGTGCTATAATAGGCTATATTATAGTATAATAACCTTTACATAAACTTAATCAGCTTATAGATAGAATGTTATATATATTGTTTATCTAACTAGACAATATATTATCTATACTAGTTAAGCTAAAAAAGCTACTTTAATTTCGCATTATACTACAATCCAATATAGTAATTATCTCACAGTATAAATAGATATAGCAAGTTACTAGAATACCTAAGACATTTACAAAAACTCTTAACTTACTAAAGGTATATAAGTCTTGGTATACTCTTTATTAGAAGATATAGCTAGATTTAAATTGAGGACTTAGAGCGCGAGGTTACGTGACTTGATAGGCTGACCCAGTACTGTGTATCTTTAAAGCTAGTCCTGAGACAGGCTTAAAATCAAAAGTATACTTAAAGGTATTATAGTAAGTAGTTTATATATATATCTTCTCTTTTTTAGAGAAAAGCTAGCTACGTAGCTTCTAGCACTTAGTATATACTTTAAACTACTAAATAATTTAAGAAGTAGATATAGAATGCAACTTTACCTCCTAGCAAGAACGAGATTAGTTCTTAGGGGTAGGGCTTCTAGAATTCACTACAGATGTTTAGAATATATAGTTAAAATGAGAATACTATAAAGATTTATTATACTATGTAATCGCGCTCTAAGTATACAATAGGCTAGAAAAGGCTTATAAATAGCTTAACAAATCAGGTCTAGCTCTTTCTTTTAACAACAAGCAGCTTATATATAAGAAAAGTATATTAGATTCTATATACCCTAAGTAAGCTTAGAGTTTTTATATATACTTTAAGTCGCACTATAGACGACTAGGGAGAAAAGCGTATTGTGAAGTATATATTAACTAAGACTTGGCCCCTTTCTAAAAAGGGGCTCGCTGGAGAAGATACACTCTAAGCTAAGACCTTAAGAGTCTCGAGTAGCTAACCTCTTTTATAGCGTTATATAATATTTATGCTAGATTCTTTATAATGTACCCCTAAGTTTAAGCAGTGTATTTTAAGTGTAAGAATATATATATATCGCGTATAAAATGTTGTTTAAAGTTATTTAGATATTAATATAGCTAGAGTTAAGTGGTTTATAGCGTGTGAAAAGAGATTTAATATAGTGCTAATAACTTTAAGAGTTTAAGAGTTCTTAGTAGAGTTATTTTAGAAAGACAATAGTAATACTATAAATATTGAAAAAATTAATCTTACTAGTAAATTATAATAGTAAGCTTACAAAATAATATAAAAAACTCAGGATTTGAATTTTATAGTGCGATCTATACTGTAGTAAGTATATAAAGTCGTAAATTCCCTTTAACTTTTTTTTTTTGAAGTATATTATATATACTACGTTATTACTGTCTCCTAATAAAAAGTTAATCCTTCGTATGTTTTATTTATAATAGTAACGATAGTACTGACAAAGAGGTAGCTTTATACTATAAAGATAGTTACTCTCTGTGGGCTAGATAGCTATATTACTAAGAAAAGGACTCCTCTTCCCTCTTCCTGCCTAACTTTTTAAGCTTTATCTATACTCTTAGCCCTCTGCTCCTTACTACTATATAAGTATAGCCTATTCTAAGCTCTAGTAAGTATAGTAGTAAGTATTATACTAAGTATATTATAGTACTAAGTAAGTCCAAGGAAAGGAAAAAGAAGAAGTCACTACTACTTGTACCCCTAGTACTATATTTAACTAGATAGAACTAAAGTTCTCTAGTAAGAGCTTGCTTAGTAATATATTTATAATACGAGTTTAATAAGTATCCTAGGTACTATCGCAGCTTTGTTTGCCTGTGCCCTCTTCAGTAAAAGTAAGGATAAGAATAATAATAATAATAAAGAAAAATAAAAGGTAGAGTAGGACAAAACTTAGTTAGCTACTAAGATTACTTAGCTTAATTTTACTTTTCATAAGACTATTATATTAGTAACTTATCTAGTTTATGAGAATACTTTTATTGCAAGGTCTAGTACCCTTCTAGCTACTACTACTATTACTTAAAAAAAGAGAGTAAATATCCCTTATAGTAAGGCTACTAAAGGTATAGTCTAATTAAATCCTTATATATATTACTATAAGAGTATCTTAAGTAATAAGTCCTCTAGTAAATACTTTAAAGTTACTAGCTTCTCTTTTAATAAATACTAGCTATATTATAAGTGTAATTATAAAGATTATATAGAGAAACTGATAGTAATAAAAGCTATTATTAAAGCGAAAGAATAGGCAAGGAAGATAGATAAGTATAGTACTACTTCTTTAAACTATACTATTACAATTAAAATCACAATATCTTTAGCCACTAAAACTAAGGTAGATATATTAGTAGCTGCTAGTATTAATAGAGCTAGTAGTTAGTAGAGACTAGCTTTAAGTACTAATACCTGTGTTAAAAAACTAATAAAAATTAATATAATTAAGGTTGCAATTAATACTATGCCTTAAGCTAGACCTAGATATACTGAGCTAGAGGTTTTGAAGGGGTTAGTACCCTATAATTATGTTATTATATTACTTCTTATTTATACTTTGGGCTTAGGAAGCTATAAGTGGCCCTTTATATTAATCTTTGCATTTCCAGGCTTAAGAACCCGTAATAAGTAGCCTATTAATAAAGTTAACTATACCTCTCGCGTATTAAAAGTTTCTCTCTAATTATAATATATGTAGAGCTAGCTATAAAAGTATTAAGCTAAGCTTAAAAGAGAGAAAAACTATAAAAAATATAGTACTTAGTGCGTAGAGATAAAATTCTTTATATACCCTACTATATATATATTTTAATATTTAATATAAGAAAATTAAGGAGTATATAACAAATAAGCTTGTCTAAGTACTTCTTAAGCTTAAGGATCTACGAAATAGCTTAGGTAGTGTATTCTAGAAATTAAGGAAAGCTTAGGAGTATTTAAGCTTTTAGTAGGGTAAGTTCTTAGTAAGGCTATTAGATAGTATATTATTTAATGGGAAAGTATAATATATTGAATATTCCCTTCTTATATTCTTAGCGCCACTAGATATTATAAATATCTATATATCTTAATTTAGTTATATTTTTTTTGTTATACTAATTATAAGCCGAATTATTTACTAATTATTGTACTAGATTATTTAAGGTCAAGTTATACTTAGCCAAAGTTTATTAAAGAAATGATAAAGTGTTATTACATCTTCTATAATAACGGCTACTCCTAATAGCTTAGCTTTAGTCGTGCTAGTAGTAATTATATCTTACTTAGCTACTCTCTAAGCTACTAGACCTTTAAATAAGCTAATAGTATATCTAAATAGTAATCTATAAGTAATCTTATCATTAGTGAAGGAAGCTTCAGTTATAATAACTGATTCCTAGATCTTATTACTTATACTATATATAATAGAGAAATATTTTATATAATATAAGTATCTAATTCCTTTATCTATAGCGTTATAGTATTACTTACTACAATTAGTAAAGAATTATAATGATAATAAATATACAAAGGAAACGTCTATACGTATTATTATCACACTATATAGAACACTACTATTTTTTGCTTAGTAGGCTTCAATAAACCTTTTTAATATAAGACTAGTATTAAAAGTTAACTCTTTAAAGAGTGAAGGAGTACTTAGAATCTCTCCTTTACACTAGTTAAACTTGTTTAATCTTCTTAAGATAATTGTTATATGTTAATGTATTTATCTTCCTTATTCTATTTCTAACAATATGAATCCCTAAGAACTGTTTACTTATACTAATACTACATAGTTTACAAGACTTCTTAAGTCTTATGATAAAGGTGTTAGCGATATAATAATTTTTCTTATAGCCTATTAAAAGTATATTTCTAATAAAGAAGAGTATATATAGCAATCTATCTCTTGTTATAAATATATATAGTTCTTCTATACTAAGTATAGTGGACTAGATTATACTTGCGAAGTATATTTTAGTAAAGTCGTTATACTATAAAGAGAGCGAATCCCTTATATTATAAAGTATACGATTGATCCTGATATACTTTCCTATACTCTTAAACTTATCGGGCAAGCTATAGAAGACGTGTTATACGCTAGTTTTTCTCTTCATATTAATCAGAGTATTAATCACGTTGTATTACTAAATTTCTAAGTCAGATTTTATTACAATAGATATACTAATATAAAAGAACCTAACTACTAATATAGTAGCGTAGGTAGACTATATTATAAGCTTATCTTATAAGTTACCGCGCACTATAATATAGAATCTCTAGCGAGTAATATTGCCTTTAGAGTCTACTCTATATATAAATACCTATATTAGTAGTATAAGTACTAAGGTAATTCTTAAAGTTAATACTTACTTTTAGTACTCTTTTAATTCTAGGTTATAATCTCTAGCTCTATGTTTATTTTAAACTAAGCTTTAGAAAGATAATCTTTAAGGTCCAATTATCTCTTTAAAGCTTTCAAGATTTTACTTTAATATATCTCAAGTATAGCTAGTATATTGATACGCAAGAGTTTATTATAAGTATAGTAGTAGCTATAATTATATAAATAGTTTAAGTATTAATATAAGCTTAAGAGGGGTACTTCTAGAGCGAAGTGATTATATTACTAGCTTAAGTAGGCTTATTAAGTAACGTATTAGCTATAGTAGTAAAAGTACTTCTATTACAGGTCTTATTATAAAGACGTCTACTTTTATATAATAACCTTAATTAGTTGCAAGATAAATCTACTACAACAGTTTAACCTCTAAGTTACGAATTAAAAAGGAGCTTTAATCTAATGAAAAAGCTGGTTATTTATTATAGTAATAATATATCATTAGACTGATATAAGTAAAGCACTCTAGTAACCTTTTAAAAGAAGGTAGAAGTAAGAAGGATTAGCTCTATTATTCTTTTCTAACCTAAGATAAAGTATACTATAAGACTCTAAGTAAAGGCTAGCTTCTAGAGTTAAGAGTCTAAGCGTACTATCTATTTTTATACATATACTATGTTCTACCCCTAGGTTTTTGTTAAATAATAAATTCGTACTAGATAAGATATTTTACTATAAGTTTATAATTACTTTACTTAAAGAAATGTTTTCTAAGCTATATTTAGTAGCTTCCTGAATATCAATTTTATTTACTTTGTTAAGCTTAATTTCTTAGATAATATTTATACTACTGAAATGAGTTAGCCTTCCTTCTCTTTACGCTTAAGTAAATATTTAATATACTTATTAAATATCATATTGCGCGTAATAACTACTTTGTTTAATAGGGGAACTTATATTTAGTATATATTTAATACTTAGTACCTAACTAAATACCTGATCTAGCTTTTTAGTAGTACTTTATATATTTATTTCTCTCTTCCTACTTTTTTATCTTATTAAAAGGGATAAGCTTAATACCTATAGGTATAGATCCTACTCTAATTAGGCCTTAGATCTAGTATTACTCTTATAATTATAGTAGGACTATAGGATCTAAAGTACGATCGAAACTATAACTCTAAGTATTTATTAAGAGATTACTAATTGAATCATCATAAAGGACTTTAATTATATAAATAATAGGCAGCACCAATAACTATAGGCTATACTTTAACTAATAGATTAGTATCTCTATGTATAGAGATAGACTTATTAATAATTTCTTAGCTAGCACGCTTAGAACTACTATTGGTCTTATAAGTATAGGGAAGAGACACTTCTTTATCTATCTCCTCTTTAGTAGTCTAGTACTTATAATTAGTTATACTAGCTAAATTAATAGCTAGCACCGCGCGTTAGCTATTATACTTCATTTTATAAATATAAAGGCTATACTAGCGCTTTACCTAGGTATTAAATAACTTAAGTATTAGTAATACTTTTATAAGCGATTTATTCTTCAAAGTCTAAACAAACAGCTTGCTACTATATTTATCTTTCAGAACTAGTACTTAATCAGATCTATTATAACTATTGCTAGAGAAGTTAGATAGATTCTATTATACTTACTAGAATAGTTATAGTAATAATCTCTCTAGAGTTTTTTTAAAATAACTTACTTTATATAAGTCAAGCTATACTCTTTATACTTTATATAAGTAATTCCCTTAATATAGATATTCCTATCGTTATAGACTAGCTTTTTAAGTAAGGTTACTAATAAGTAACTAGACCTAGTATACTATAAATTTATAATATCTAAGCGAGGTTAAAGTGAAGTACGAGACCATATATATTGAGAGAAGTTTCTTAAGCTAGTCATATATACTTACACGCTTTAGTTATAAAGCAAGTACACTAAGAGTCTTAATTTAAAAGAGTAATAGATCAGCTTACGTTTAAGTTAATGTTGCAAGGTTATATAGTGCGACAGGGTGTAAAAGGAAGTATAATATAGTGCGGTTAAGCAGAATAGGTTCTCTTAAGTAATTATAATAATAGTATAATATAAAGACTTTTAAATTGACTTGCTTTCTATAACTAAAGAGATAACTAGCTATATATATATACTAAGGAGAGGTATTCTAGTTGATTCTATTAATTAGAAATCAACTTTAGCTATTACTAATTATTTTAGTAATTTATAAGCATTTATAAGTATTTATAAGCTTATAGAATAATCTAGAAATATAGATTAGAAATTAAAGTTATAAGTAGTAAATTGCCACTTTCTAGAAGGTACGAATTACAAATCAAAATATCACGTGCTATTCACGTGACTATGTTCCAACAGTTTTTAATATACTTTATCAATTCTAAACTTTGAAAGCACGGCTAGCGTCAGTCGCTACTGTATCTTAAAGATGATTATATATATATATATATACATATATTCATGTATATATTGAATGCTTTGATATATTTCAATAGATTCTAGAGGTCTTATATATCCTCAAACAGATAAAGACCCACGGAGTGAGGAGAATGGAAGTGCATCACGTGAATGTCACGTGACCAAGAATCTGTTTCTACGCTGTAAATAATAACTTCTGATCTATTGTCACCAGCATAACATAAGACTAGTCTTATGAACTTAGGCCCTATCGGGTGATTCTATAAAGAGGTCTATAGTAATAGATCTTATAAAAACCTATAGTAACCGAAATATAAGCTAGTAGAACTTATTAATTCAGACTTAGAGCTATTATAGGAATCTCTAATAATAATTTTTCGTTAACATTAATCCTTACTACTAGTAGTATATATATATATATATATATATATATATATATATATAGATAGTTATAATCTCTATCATAATATTCTAATCTATATACTCTTTTAATTAAGTTTATATCATATTACTTCTTATCATAATATAAGTTATTTAGTCGCAAGTAGGAGTAAGTATAAAGTACTACTAATATAATAAGAGATTCTACTTAATTAACTTTTGATCATATATATCTTGTTATATTCACAAACTAAAGAGCTTATAGAAGTATTGAGTTCTAAGAGTTTTAAGCTATAGATATACTAAGTATAGCTTAGTCCCTTGAAAGTGGATCGCATAATTGCATCGCTTAAGGATATGAGAGAGGTGGGTGATGTCCTGGCTATATATATATAGTAAGATGTGGCTGGGTTGATTCATACTAAGACCTCTTTTTGCTACTCTGACTTAATTTAGTAGCAACTTCTTAAACTCTTATAGAGTCGTGTATCCTACTTGTATCAGGTTTTTCTTTTCTTAACACTTGTTCCTAACTCTAAGTTATCCTTCTCTTATGTCTCTTCTTAAGCCTAATTCTGCATTATGCGTTCTCTTGCTTAAAATAGGCTTTTATATTATTATTAATAATTTAAATATTACTCAGTACTTTAACATACCAAGGTAATATAATTTTGCTACAAAGTAATTAGTAGAGATATCGTCCGGCTGATTTAATCTATTTACTCCCTAAGTCACTACCTCAGGTACATTACTTGCTTTTATTCACAACACTTTTTCTGGGTCACGTGACCCCTACATTTTCAATTATAACTTTTTTTCTGTGATAGCTACGCCTTATTCTTTAAGCAGAGAGATACATAGCTAGTATAGCTACCTTCTAGTCATCGCACTAAGCTAGCGCACGTTAATTATAGCCTTAGCAAGCAAGAATATTACCTAACAACCCCTTTTCAGAGCTCTTAGAGTAAGAAATACTAACAATACTAGAACTAGAGCTTCCCTAATATAGTAAAGATAACTACGTAATAGAGGATAACGAGTTTAGTTATAGAGTTAATACAGGACCTCTTATAAGCTCTTATTTTAGCCCTATCCCTAAATCCTTAGATCCTATTTAATAGTCACTCTCTATAAGCTAAGACTAGCTAAGAAAATATACTCGCGTAGACGCATCTAATAACTAAAATAATAGTCACATAGACAATTATATAACTATAATTATTGATAATACTACAGAATAAGTAAAAGACCTTATTTATAAGGCTAGAAACTTAGTAATAGAAGTAACTTACCTTATAAATAACTAAAAATAATAAATAAAGCTTATAGAGCTTCTAATAATCTTTAAAGAATATACTAAAAAAGAAATAATACGCTAAGCCGCTAGCATTATTAGTTAACAACTTAATAGCCTTAAAAATATATTAAAAAAGCTTAAATTAGTAGTAAAATAGTAAAAATCGACTAAGTTAACTAAAGAAGAGTTAAAAGATATTAAATAGCTCTAAAAACACTTAATTAAATACTTATAATAAGTCTACTAAAAATAAACTAAATTATATAGCTCTAGCACTAAAAGATACTTTAGACGCTAGCGAGCGTAATAAGATAAAATATGCTAGCGTTACAGCACGTGATCTATATAGTAATATAAGATAGAAAAAGATAGTAAATCTTTAAGAGAAGAAGACTATTGAACTATAGGCAAAGGCTAGAAGTAATAAAAAGAAGAATTCCTTTATATTAAAGCGCTAAGTCATGCTATTAACTAGCGTAAAAATTTCTATTTCTACTTCCTCTACTTATATTTTCTGTAATTATTTTAATTCTGCATTTTCTAACAAAGATATTATTAAGTCTATTATTTTAACTATTTTAATTAGTATAAAAGATAACTTAACTTAAAGTACTATAAATAATTTCAACTATAAGTTCTTAATTAAGTATAGCGCTATAATAGCGTCTATGCTAGTGTTAAATAAACTTCCTAAACTGCTTTCTATTATAAAAAAAATATAAATTAATATAAGATACTAATCTACAGTATCCCTATTAGGGACTTTAATACTCTTACAGGTATAGAAACTATTATTAAAGAGATTAAAACCTTTAATAGTAGTCTTACAGCTAATAGGAAACTATATTAGGCAATATCACGTAATAAATATATATCAGGACTCTAGTAGCTAGGTCTATTATAGTCGCAGTTCTAAATAAGAACTAAGTGAATAGAGCTATAAAAAATAGACTTTATATAGTAGGTATTTCTGCTAGAGCTACTAAATTATATAGTATCTCTAGTACTATATAATATACTAAATATGCTAGGTTTAGCTACTTAAATTTTCTTTATAAAAGAGATCTAAAGTATATATTTTATAGTAATAATCACATAACAATATCTCACTATTACTCTACTTCTAAGAAAACAGGGCAAAAGTATAGTTATTAAATACCTAAGTATATAAATTGCAAAAAAGTATATATAGCTAATTCTAAGCTATATAAATGCGATATTGCAATTAAAAATACTAGCGTTAACTCGACCCTATCATATAACAATTAATAAGTAGTAGTAAAATACTATAAATTAACATTAATTAAAACGCAATTACAATAGAAAATATACTTAATATAGCTATAGAGCTTAATATAAGTATATTAGCTATTTAAGGATCTAAGATTTTTAACTTAGAAGAAGATAATATTACTACTCATAGCGTTATTTATTTAAGTTTTAATTAAATATTACTAAATTACAGATTATAAAGACTGCGCGTGATTTATTATATTAGTAAAAATATAGCTATATATAAATCATATAGCTCCCTATCAGACCTAGATTATATAGTTATAGATATTTTTAGCCTTAAGCTAATTAATATTTATAATAACTTCGCTTAAAATTAACTAAATAGTACTACTAGTTGCACTATATATAAGGACTTCTTTATAGACCTTATAAGTAGTAAGACAGTTTTATTAGGCGATTTTAATATAAATTATCTTAGTTAGGACTTACTTTCACCTAAAAGCATTAGTAGAGACTATTTAGTAGAGTTATTTTCTTAAAAAAAATTAATTCTGCTAGTTAAGCTAGGCAAAGGAACTTTCTATAGAAGTTATATAACTTATTCTATAGTAATTAATTTAATACTTATAAGTAGTGTTATATTTAATAAAGTCAATAACTAATATACTTTATTAGATCTTAGTTTAGATTATATAGGCATTTTATTTACTTTGTTAGACTTATCTAGTAGTAATACTATTAGTAAAGGTTAATTGCGTTATAATATAGAGAAAGCAAATTAGGAGCTATTTAGTAAATTACTAAATTCTAAATTTAGTAATTTCAACTATTTAGCGACTAGTACTAAGTAGCTACTTAAATTTAGAAATAGATTTAATAGCAGAAAGCTTTACGCAAGGCATAGTAAAAGCTATAAATAGTAGTATTCTAAAAGCTACTATAAACAGTAATGCAGAACTATAGTAGAATAACGATTTAAGAGCACTATATAAAAGTGATACTTAGTTATAGTAGAAGATTTTAAAAATCTAACTATACTTATTTTAAGAATAAATTTTTAGCTACTAAAAATAAAAACTTTAATACTATTAAGTTAGTAAAGAAAGAGTACTAGAATTTATTCTTAGCTAAAGAAGAGAGTAAATCTATCTTTAAGGCTATATTATATACTAAAGAATACTTAGTAAAACCTCCCCCTAGTATTTATAATAATAATACTAAAACACTTAAATCGCTATTTAACGTTAAATATAATATTTTATATACTATACTCTTCCTAGCCCCCTCTATTACTACTATAGTGAACTTAAATTACTATAGTAGTAGTACTAAGTAGAATTAGCCTATCTTATTTTAAATAGAGTTAGAAAGTATATATAGTACTAAGATAAAGAGTAAATCCCTTAGACTTAACTTAATAACTTAAGAAATAATTATATAAGTATATAAGGCTATTCCTAATATATTTTTTAATATATATTCTATACTATTAAATAAGAGTTACTACTCTAAATATTAAAAGTAATCTACTAGTTTTTTTCTAAAGAAGTCTTCTAAGCCTAACTATAGTTAACCGAAAGTATACTATAGAGTTATCTCTTTACTAAATTGTCTAGGCAAGATTTTTAAATATATATTAGCTCTAAGACTAAGCTATTTAGCGGAATCTACTTTATTATTTAATAATAGCTAAATTAGTAGATAACTTAAAAAGTCTACTATAAACGCTGCCTTACTACTATATAGTAAGGTAGAAAGTAATAAAGAGAGGAAACTTAAGACTAGTACTTTATTTCTTAATATTAAAGGCGCTTTTAATTATATAAGAGATATTTGATAATACTAACATTAATACTATAGTAAATAATTACTACTCCTAATAGGATAAAGTTATTTATTATTTAGTAAAAATCTATACTAAATTAAAAGAGAAGGCTGCTAAATAATATATTAGCTACTTAAAAAGCTTATATAAATAGCCTTTTATTAGTAGTATTTATACTAACGCCTCTAAATTAAATAAGTTAAATAACATAGGAATTAGCTTAGTTATATATACCTATAAAACTACTTATATTCCTGAGATAGCTTCTTATAGTAAAAATAAGAATTTAAGTTATTACGTGACTATATATAGTAGTGAATTAGAAGTAGTCACTAGTACTATAGAGTATATAGCTAGTGTCATAAAGAGAGGTAATTACTTTAATATTTTTAGTAATAATTAAGCGATTTTAAAATATCTAAGTATATTATCTAATAAGCCCGGCTAATCTTATTAAATAAGAGCTAATTTAGCTACTAAATCTATAATAGATAAAGAAGCTAAAATAGTCCTAAAGTAAGTTCTAAGATATAAAGCTATTATAGGAAATAAAGAAGTAGATAAGTTAGCTAAATTAGTAACTACTTTAGAACCTCCTTATAATACTTTACTCTCTTTTACTTATATTAACCTCTTGGTAAGTATATATAAGTCTAAAAAGTAAAGTAATCTATTACTTAAATATAGCAAAAAACACATAAATACTAAAGGCTATATAAACTCTTATAGTAAGGTTTATTCTTAGTAAACTATTAAATTAATTAAGTTACTTAAAGATACTCTAGAAGAGATAGGCTAGAGTTATATGAAAAAGTACCTTTATAAGTTAGGTTATATAATAAATAATAAGTATAGGTATAGATATAGAGAAACACTAGAATACTTAGTACTATCTAATTCCTTATATAAAAAAGAAAGAAAGGGAATAATTTTTAGTTTCAAATTATAAGCGAAGAGGTAATAATAAAGAAGAAGTAGCGTTATTATATAATAATACTAAAAGGAAGGAACAACTGCTAGTATTCTTAATAGAAACTAGCATTTATAAAAGAAGTTAGTACCTAGAGTATAGAGATAAACTTGTTAATTACATAACTGCTATATAACTTACCTCGATTTTCTTAATTTTCTTTTATTTTTATCCCATAAAGTATTTATAAGACCTTGAAAATCTATTAGAATATATTAAAGGATTGAGTATATATATAGTTACCTAGAGACACGCTAGCGGCTAGCGCTAGCTGTACTATATAAGTTAGAACTAATAAAGCACGTTAAAGGAAAAAAAGGTCTAAATAATATAATTATATTTAGCGGCTACTATAAAGAAAGAAAGAAAACTAAAGAGCTAGGTATAAATATAGGCTCTATCAATTTATACTATGTCCTATACCTAATACCTGTCTGAATTAAATATAGATTAAGTCTCTTATAGTTACTTAACATTTAAAATAATAACTATAAGCAGTGACATGCTGTTACAGAAAGCTTGTATTAGAAAAGACTTTAAGAGCTCTATATTCCGTACGTGTTATACTACTATAGGTTCTATAGAGGTTACTAGGAAACATAATTCTTAGCTGCTAAGAAGCTCTACTCGCTAAGATTTCTATTCTTACTAGAGCTTGTAAAAATCTCGCTAAGAAAAGTATTCCAGCGGGTTCTTGAACAGCGCCCAAACCAGCCACGAAGTTATCAGGAAACGTAAACTTCATAGCACTCGCACAGTCTTATTTGTTTGACTCGTAAATGACCAGCAACGGATGGTCAGAAATTCAACACATATTCCCATAGAAACAAGTAAAAGTAAGCTGAAAACGGGATCAGCGAGACAGGCGTGTCAGTGTGGAAGGAGGTTATGATGTTGCATTGTGTATATTGGCTTGATAACACACTTTCTTACACCTCACAGCGTCCTCAGCCACCACCGTCTCCATATCAACATCGACTCATAATGATCCGCCCTTCGTCCTCTCATATCCATTCTCCCCAGTCTTCCCAGAACATTAGCAAATACTGTCAACCATTCAACACAGCCGAGAGCTTACCATTCAGCACTTGTATTTATAAGTAGTGCAAGACCCAAAGCTACAGTAAGAGCAGATGTAGACGCCGTTCATGCACTTGCCGCAAAGTTGACGCTTAGCCAATTCAATGAGCTCTGCTCCTGGTTCGGCAAGAGCAGCGCGCTCCTCAACGACTGGAGCGGCCAGGCCGAGGGCGGCGAAGAGGAGGACTGAAACGAGAGCGAACTTCATTTTGATCGAGTTGGACTGTTTTGATTGTAGTTCGTGTTGATGAGTGGTTGTCGAGGTAGAGGTTGATGAGAAGGATGAGAGATTGAGCGCGAGGGGGGTTGTTTTTATACACGGATATCATTCGAAGAACGGATTGACGGGTAGGGAAATCGATCACTGGTTAGAAGGCGACTATAGTGCTTTAATTTTGCCTGGAGTGTTTGTATTCTTCCAAATGAAGCTGTAAGAGGGAAATACCAGCATGGTGCCTGATTGGCGTCAACACTACTTGTTGCCGCATGGATCTTCGCTGCCACAAGGACGATACTCAAGGACGACGAAAGATTGTGTACGATCTCCGATCGTATCAGGCGGGCAGTATTGTCAGTTAGCTGTATGGTTTCCGCAACTTTCATATGAGGCACATTTCACTAGCCAATGCAAGATCATGAGTGACAAAAGGACTCTCGTAACCCTTTTAAGACGATGAATGCCAGGTCCTTTCTCGGACTTACTCGAGTGGTGTGTTGCAGGTTTTGTACCTGGTTAGACTATGCATCATCGCGGCGTATAATCTCTTCCCTTGCAACGATCCAGTAAGAGCCTTTATGCGGGTTAAAATGGGTACTCGTATGCATGGATATGGTTTAGACTCTGATCATCAGTGTTGCTGTGTGTTTTTGATCTTGTTATCCTGACGATGTAGCACATACTGTGGAGCACATCCTATGGAGCACAAGTGAGCCTCTGGCTGGTCAGTTTTGACTCTTTAGCTACACGCCGTCGCTCTTCCCTTGCGCAATCTGGAATGAAACATACGGATTATTGTGCTTTTCACGAAGTCACATATGTATCTTACTCCATCTTTGAAAGTGGGGAAGCTTGAAAGCTGGACGCTGTAGCGGGACTAACATTTCTGTACAGGACACTCGTATCTCTCCCCTTCTCACTGGCTCCAATCAAGCATTAGAAACGAGCACTACCGCCCAACCCCACTCATCAAATCTTATTTGAACAACTAGACCTATAATCACAATCGAAGTATCGTGGCTAAAGTCTTAACATTTCCCCTCTTCCCCGCTGACAACATCAAATCGATCACACCCTGCATGAGAAGTAGTGCAATGTCCTCGGAAACTATCTTCCTCATTCCGTTATGTATCGATCGCCGCTGATGTCTTGTTGAGCGTTCGTGGGAATTACCCAATCGGAACAAAAGCATCACGGTTTAGTCCGTTGAGATAGATTATATGCATGAGAATGTGGAGGCTTGCACTCCACGATTTGAAGTGGATGAATGGAGAAGAGATACTCTGATAGATTTATGATCGTGTGAATGTTTTCATACAAGGTCGAGGGGCTGTTCTATGGATTGTTTCTTGAACGGTGTGCTGCAATATCTTCTTCCAAAACCTAGATGAGCTCTGATAGAGTCATGCATAAAACATGAATCGGGAGCTTGTTATTGTATATTTCTATCAACGCAGATTCTTGTGCAGACAGAGGCCGAGTGGCAGTAATCTCTGTAGAATCATAACGGACTATCTGTGGAGGCTCGCAAATACATTTTCTGGATCTGAATGAAATGTGTCCGCCTTCCTAGTGTTCCGAACCTGCCCTGGCATCGTTACTCTTCTGGCTCTGTACGGAACAAAAAGTCCGGACAGCCTTCCAAGATGTTCATTGCGTTCTGTTTCCGCCCCCTTGTGACAAAGAACTGTGGCAGTCTTTACGAGAGTATACTGGTCAACGTTCCGAGCACAATGAGACAGAAGTGTCTAATTCGCTTGTATTAGAGAGTCTGCCTATAGCTAGGCTTTCCCTTTCTAGGTTAAATATTTAATATGAAGTATCTTCAATAGATACAGCCTACAGATACTACTCTCTTCATAGCAGACTAGATTAGGAGAGGCTAATTTCACGATAGGATAGATTAAGTACTTAGGTAGGAGGTAGCGATATAGTATTATTCAGTAGTTGACTGTAAACTTACCTACAGAAGTACCTCAACCTAGAAAGTGTTATAACAGCGTATACATCATAAGGTACGAAATGTCTTTATAGATTTATAAGGGAGCTACAACACCGTGGTGTTAGAGAGCTAGGACAGGTTATAGATAGCAAGTCTTTTGCCCTGCGTGGTTTTTACTCACTGCCTCTTTCCATACTTCATATGTAAAATCTATTCTCGGCACGTTTTTAACCCGCTTAGGAGGTTAAAAGGCGGCGGCTACAGAGAGGATGACCTTAGTATAAAGTCCACTCACAGTGGTCTGTCGCACATAAGACGTAAATAAATATCAATATTATCAGTATAAAAGGCAAATCGACGAAAAACGAAGACTGCTACCCCTCCTCTGTATCTACTAATCCTACCACCAATTGTATCACTTGAAGAACGAACTAATACATTGGGTGAAGTCACCTGGGAAGTTACTGTGCAGAAGTGGGCGGCAGACACGTTTGCTTGTATATCTTAATCTAATTACATATAGATCTACAGCGATGTGTGCTAAGAATGGGCGACCCTAATTTGAGACTACGAATTCTGTTAAGATTTCAAAGCACTGACAACCATGTTCACGATGATTCCCGATTTGTTAGGTAGGCTAAATTATATCTTAAACATGTATATTATACAAGTGGGCTCGCTTGTGTACTAAGTCACGTTCCGTGTCACCCATTTACGAAGAGCAGATCTGAACCTTTTCACCTATTTTTGCGGACATAAGGATACCACACAAAGTTGCGGATCCTTATATCAGAGCCGCCATCGCTACAGAGCTTAACATCAAGAAAGTCAGGACGCCAGTAGCCTGAAGCCGCTGTGCTGCACTCTTCTTTGACTCGCTAGGATTCGCCACCTCACTGGTTGGTGTAGAGCTTCCGTCAGAAGATGGAATGCTATCGAAGACACCACCAGACAAAGAAGACTTATCTCCTACACTTCCTTCCACGCAGGTATTGTTTGCGTCGCCCCAGTGCGCATCAACAGTCTTCTTCCATACTGAAGTAACATTACGAATCATGTCGGTTGTGTAGTAGAGGCGGCAATCCGCGGCTTCGTAGACAAACTCCAATGGTGTTAGTGTTGTATCATTCCTGAACCAAACGTTAACGTGTATTCAAGACGGGGCTGCTATAATTCCGACTTACTGACGGATCATATCACGGAGGTTGATGCGTGTGGCTTCTCCCTGTCGCGCATCTCGGGTGAAAGGCCTTGTCGCGTTGAGCATCTTCCCAATGACTGTCTGTCTTAACGATGGGAATGCCTGGGCAAGCAACGAGAGTAGTTCACGAATGAGCGTCAACGAATACACCTGAGCCCCCTTCGTTCCGCCGACGCCCTGCATAGGACCAAGCTTGGATCGGCCACCGATGGCGATTGATCTGACGCGACCTTGTGATTTCAGCAGCTCTGAGAAGATAGAGCAGGTAGAGCCGCAACTACCATCTGTCAAGACGACAATATTCTGGGCTTCAAACGGTGCCGTCCTAGGAAGTTTTGAAGCTCGATTGCCATAACCCGTAATATCCAAGGAATTAAGACCAACATCCAGATCTGAAAAGATGTTGGTCATATTGCGGATCTCAGGAGTGGTGCTGTTATACTCCCCCCGTACTGCCGGACCGTAGTACTCTTCCCAAGATCCAAATGGTTTGTTTGTGGTTGTCAAGGGGACTTTATAGTTGAAGATTGATACCCATGCTTTCACGAGCGGACTTTCCGGACCTTGTTGGAGGGCCTGCTCGTATGTGTAGTTGGCAAGTGCTTCAGTGACGGTCGTCCCGCCCAAATCAAGTGCCTCATGCGCATGAAGTGTCGTGGCAATGTACGGATCTATGGCTGGGAAGAGCTGCTGAAAAAGATCACTAGACGCAGAGTCAATGATGTAGGATGTACTCGGGTCTTCTTCAACTTACTAGCCAAACGCTATATATCCACCTTGATTCCCACGGAGATCGATAACGAGCTTGGTCTTGCTAAGCTGTTTGGCACCTTGTAAGAACTGTCCTACCGCATCTTGCCACTGTACCGCGCAATTACACTCGCCGGCATCGAAGGTTGGAACACTCAGGACAGCGACATCTTCGTAGCCTTGGCCGGACAGGAGAAAACCGCCACCTAGGCCGGTCCAAAATGCAGGCGCCGGGTAACCTATTGGACCACGGTTTGTCGTGCCTGCTACCTGCCGTTCGACACTCGACGACGGGAGATTGGAGGAACTAGGGAGTGGTGTGCGGTTCAGGAATGCCACCAGATCGTCAGTCGTCTGTATGCCATTCCATGTTGAATCAACTATGGCGAAATTGTCAATCTTGTGAACTGTCCCATTCTCATGTTCAATTGTGGTTATGGGGCCGTCTGGATTTTCATTGCGGCCAAAAGGTGTGAAGTCGTCACTTTCCAAGTGTAGGGCACGCCGAGCCTGTGATGGAAACAGCTGGTTGTAACGCGCGTCAGGGTCATGGTACTCATACGACTCAGCGAAGTCTTCTGCGTACTCTTCAGCCAGTTGTCCATTGATGCTAACGATAGGTGAAGGGGTCCAATCTCCAGCGCTGGGTCTGAGGATGTCGTCTACGCACTGTCAGTTTCACTTGCTAACTGAGCTCGAGCAAGGGAACTTACGATAGTCATACAGTCTCGGCAGCTCTTTACCATCCTTCGACACCGAGACCATCGCAAATGCCTCCCCGACTTCACCTCGCTTCCATCCTCTCATCATACTCCTGATTGTGGGACGCAACTGGAAGTGGTAATCATGGGCTTTCACGACTGCAGCCCGGATGTCGCCCATCGCCGTGTAGGAAGAGTTATATGCATCGCCAGCAAGCTTTTCCTTTATGGTATCCAGCTCTGAGATGATATCCACACCTCCATTATCAAAGCCTGCCGGTGGGTTTTTATACAGAGATAATTTCGCTATTATTCTCAGGTCAGTCTTAATCTAAGTATTTACCGTCTTGATGTCAAACGTACTCTGCCATTCGAGCCACAATTTGTACTCATCGATCAGTGCCTGATCTTCTTCTTTGTTCACAGTGACTGAGTTGAGGCATTCCTCGGCTATTGCCACAGGAACTGCAGCCAGGGCAGTTTGTTGTGATTTCGACCAAGACTGTTTCTTGTATGCGTCCAGTATAGCGCATGGATCCTGAGCAAGTGCTGGCTGCCATGAACTGATCATGAAGCTGCAGAGAAGTATACCGCGGTACATGTTTGCAAAGAGACTGAAGATTGAACATTCAAGTAAGGTCTCACAAAATGAGGAGTGCTTTGGACTTCCAACTCATGCAGAGCAGGTGATCTTATATGCTGTCTCGAAATTAGGGACTGTAAGATGTATAGTACCACCGCCATCTTGGGAATTGCTTGCAGTATACTTGATCGAGGCTCAACAACCCTGACGTTGTTGGACCTAGGATTGTAGTCATAAGCCCTTGTTAGACGACTCTGGCTGCGATGTTGTCGTGATCTGCATCAGTTTGATCGTATGGGTAGAGCTAATCGAGTAATTGTGATAGTCATACATCCCTGCTACACGATCTAGGCAAGAGGTTTATAAAACGCTGTGTTTACGAAGAGCCGCCAATACATAGACAGTAAAATCTGCTCTTTGCATGGCTACTCACCAGCTGTTTCAGTCTCCATGGTATTATCAATCATTCGCATCTACCCTCCGCCACTTCCTAGCGAGTGATTTCACTACCAGTGCTATGACTTCCTGACAGATACAAGGAAGTAACTTTCCAACGAGGAAGCAAACAGAAAGATACTGTAATCTCGTTTATTTAAGCTTAAACATCAGCCATCATAGGGCTGACATGCCTTCCACCGTTTTGCTTTTGCCGCGGATGTGTGATTGGTTGACTATAATAAGTCGCTAGAAAGTTGAGCCTAAGCACATGGTTTGGTTGTGAAGAATGGTACGGAGGTGCTCGTGTAGCAGGGGTCCCACAAATGTAACAGACTATGCTTGTACTGTAACCTTATAATTACAACGTTTACCGAATCCTACGGATCTACCTCGTACAATGAGAATATATCATGCATTTGAAGGAGTCTAGGCAACAACCAACAATAGCAACAAGTTTTAGAGCCCTGTCCTGTGTAAGGCAGATTTCTGGTGCAAATACCATCAAGCTAATATGCTCGTCGGCCAGATCGCGTTTGGACGGCGCAAGTCTATGAACTATACGCGAGGTGTCTCTGATGAGCAATTCCACCACGTAAGTATGCTCAATGTTCTCCTTCAGCTTATCCTCTGATCACAATGCTGCAGTCAAACAGTTTCAAAGCCGCGATAGCCGAGTAGCTCGACAGATCAAACTGATTCCAGACCCAAGGAAGACGCCCAATTGGCACTTCTCACTTCTCACTTGCTGCGTTCTTTCGACACTCCTGCTATCTCTCCATCTAGTGTAGCGAATAACAGTCATGAGGCGCTATGAAAGCTTATCAGCCTGGTGTGCACAACTACATAATCCGTTGTCTCTAATCTTACAGGTTGTAGGAGTTTTGTGGGGTGGGTGAGCACTATACTCTGCAGTCTTCTACATCTCCGTAGCCACATACAGTCAGGGGTCGACACAGGCCGTCACAGGACGTTGATGATCGTGGAACAAAATCAAAGTCTCATTTCGATAAGCTTCGATGTTGTTATTAGCTATGACGTCTAAATGTAGGGTAGGAGTTGCGCGATTTTCCTCTCCTTTTCCGCGCCACGAAGACTCTGCAAAGACGTAGACATGTGGGATGCTTGCCCTCTTCACCTTCAATTTTAATCTACTCAAGTACACACCATTCTAAAAATTTCGATTCCAGCTCGGGGAGAAAGATCCTGGCAAGAAATTGTCTCCGACTCCAAAAGTAATCGTGTCGCATATAAAGATCATTCCTCAACAACACTTCTGCGTATGGCATTCCCCCGACGAATGACCCTTATATTCAGCAATTCTGAAGTTACGGCAGTCGACTTGTTATTAATCACGAACAAAAAAGTCGGCCGAGAAGTGGAAAGCGTGAGCAAGAAAGAAGTGAATGTTCGGGAATCAGTTTTTGGTCTTGCAATAAGCGCACGATATCAACGTACGTGGTTTTAAGCTGTTGCTGGGAGCTTATGCATCAACGTTGACTGGCTCAGGTATGGATGTTGGAGATTCGAGAGGAATATTACCACGAAGGACCGATAGATGTCAGTTTACAAGTACAACGACTTTGCAATTTTCTGATATAGAATCTCCGGTACTGTCATAGGCACTGTACGTCGTACCGTATACGGCTGCAGTGGTCGGTGTTCCATTGATGATGCAGTTTTAGTGCTACCATGTGAAGTAGCACCCTGTGGCACGACAGGGTCACAAGGTATAATATTATCGTGTTGCTGACAGTCTTCACACATCGTAGAATGCTCACTGGGAAGATGTGTCGAAGAGCAGCAATTCTATCGCCCAGGTAAGCACAAGAGTACTTGTTGCCATCAACCATTGCAACCTGACTGTAGGAGCGCTCTTCGTTCCATGATAGCGAGAAGCCGCCGGAGCGCCAACAAGTAAATGGCTTTATGGGTCGGTCGTGCGGAACAAGAAGAGAGGAAAATGTGAATCTCGATCATGCGTTCCAACAGGGAGTTGAAACTGCCAAGGAGGGAACATTCGCGGAGAGCAGATTTCAAATACTTATTCGGACAGCCAAAGCTGAAGATGCATGGGAATGTAAAGTTTGTAAAGAATCGAAGGTGCAAATTGCGAAAGTTGATTGTACGGGGAATCATCCGCAGTGATGAGGAAAACCCTGCCATGCCAGAGCTCACAGACAACGTCCAGCTCGAAACAACAAAAGTAGGGAGTAAATCGTAGCTGCAAAATGCGGTGCCGTCCGAACCCGGGAATAGTCTGAGCACTACAGCCATCAGACGATTCATTGTTCAACGAGAAGACCAGTAATGGTATTTGACATATCGAGCAAGCTCCAACGAACTCACTCCTGGCGTCGGGCAATGCAGAGCTAATACTGTAACCACGTTAGACAAACATTTGGGAAGGACGCACCGTAACTTCGTGAGTGCCGGCCTAGCGATCAAAAGCGCCTCCAAATACGATTACGTGGTGAGAGGACATTGGATCTGACGTCAGCATGCCCGTGAAAAGTTCCATATTATTCAGACTATACATGATATGATATGTTGATTGTAAATATTATACATAAAGCACTGTATCAGGCTTTGCGACATGATCTTTCATTCGGGACACCCTGCGTATCCTTTCCTTCAGTGCTTATATGATGTGTCATATTCCGGGTTCAGCCATTTTGGCTGGCCACTCTTCTCTCGAATTTTCTCGCCGAACTTATGCAATATCGCAAATGCAGGTATCGCACCTGCAAACACTATAATACCTTGCGCGCTGAAGCACCACGACCAACCGGAGGTCTCTTGCCATGGTACGATGAAGAACTAAGCAGGAGTCAGTGGTTGACCATTAATGATATCCGACGTGAAACCTACGGGGCTAATGAAGGCTGAAAGGTTTAGAAACACGCTGTAGAAAGTGATCACAGACATCGACTGTAATGGATAGGCGTCCACGATGTATGAACAGACTGTGGTATTTCCGATCTGAACCCCAGCCCCAAACAGGAAAAATGCAACTTGACCGACCATCCAATGATATTGTCGATCGATACTCACACCCCAGAGAATGAGCCCAACCGCACTCATAATACCTGCTGGGTAAGCAAGCCATAGACGCATCTCTGGTAGACGGATGCCACCATTGGACTTTGCAAGACGAGCCGAAAGCATATCGGAGAGACGGCCGCCGACACACACCTCCGAGAACACCGTCCCGAGCAGTAGACCTATGTTGAGCAGGCCCTGTATCTCTGGCTTATATGAGGGATACCCTAGCGGTAGCATCGTGATAACAGTCAAAATCCACCAGTACCAGGTAAAGCAAAATACTAGAACAGGAATAGTCAAGGCCAGAAACTTGAATGATAGCGCAAATCTGACAGCGCTATCCCAAGGCTTCGGATGGCTCATACCAGGTATTGGCTTGATGTTCAGGTATGTCAATTTTTTCGTGCGTGGGATGGTATCAATTTGTGCGTCAGTGTGCGGCTGACCAAGTTCTTCCTTGTTCTCAGCACCGTGCTGGATATGCGATGACGCATTTCCTCTCGTAAGCATGTGCGCTCGTGGGTAGAGCGTTTCAGGCATGAAAGCAACCTCGAGTATGAGCAACACACCGAAGAGGATAGCGGTGAGCCAAGCTACCCAGCTGCTGCTTACAATACTCATGAAACCGCCGATGATAGGTCCGACCAAAAGTCCAGTATCGATAGCCAAAGTCCACAGACCGATCTTGTGCCCACGCTCGTGTTCGAAGAACATGTCGTTGATTGCTGCCAGGCCAACTGTTGCGCCTGGCGAAACTCTTTTCAGATCTGTCAGCAAGTATCATACATTGTAAACTCAATGATACTGACCCTAAGCCTTGGAAGAAACGTGCTGCCATATATCCACCATAGTTTGGAGCCAATGCGGAACCGATTGTAGATGCTAAAGCCATAATGGTACCGACAATAAACACAATTCGACGACCGAAGATATCAGCCAACGAAGACCAAATGAGCGGTCCTACGGCGAGACCTAGTGCTGGGATCGCAACTGTCCAATCTATGAGGGAGGGAAGTCAGTCTTTGCTTTCGACCGAAGCAGATACTGCGAAGGAGGCATGTTCAACAGGACCTGGGTCAAGAAGTATGTAGGTCCTCAAATGTCACTTACTGACTTGCGCGGCATCGATGCCGTACTGCTCCTGTAAAGCTGCGAAACTTGGTACAGTGGTCGTTGTGATATAAGTGAACATGAAGTATCTATCCTGTTGTTAGAAAAGGACGTTATCATTGGCAGGTATGTCACTTACTTGAACATTATGATTGCCAGTATCAAGTTCTTTTGCAGCGCTGACCAATTCAGAGGATCCAATTCATCATTTGTCGGTTGAGGAAATAATCCCATGCCCCCAGAAGATGCAACGACATTCTGTACGTCTCCGTTTTGAAGATCAGACCGTGTGTCTGGTTTCTTCTCGAGACTTGTCTCGTTGTTTACTTTCTCTGCCTCAGACTGCGACTTTTCCTCCAACATCTCTGCCGTTTTCGGGCGCCGTCGCAGCAAATAATGAGATCAACTCCAATCGATCGAACAAATTGAATTGAATGAGTCGAGAAGGAGTCACAATTGTGAGTACAAAGCCGTAAACGATGATATGCTGACGTTGAAGTGAAGACACGACCTGCATATTGAAATTCAGCCAAGAGGAATGAACGCGACTAATATTGCATCTCCAATGGCTGGTCAATCCTGTTAGCCGACTCATGATTGTAGATTTGAGCATAAGTCTGGATCGTTGCTCATCTCAAAGCAGATTGTTCGCAGGAAAGGAGACGTGGAGGGCGATAAGGACGTGGTGGAGATAAGCCTCAAACTGATAAGGGTGCCATGGATCATTGGCAGATCTATTATGCGGCACGACATGCAAGGATTCTGGAATTATGTAAATTTCGAGCCATATATTAGTGATATCATTATACCTGTCTCCGATGCTCCAATAAGATAAGATTCCATTAATGAAGTATCGGTAGTCATGATGCTTGACACAGGCATATCGAACGGCTGTCAGATGCCACGCGCAGCGAAGTGGGCCCCTAAGAAAGCGAAACATCGTTGTTCAACAATCAGTCTGTAAAAAGGAACTGGATGAGCATGTTGCTACCAAAGAACAATGGTGTTCAATGGCGTATTTCTGCTTGATAGCTGCAGATGGCAATCCCTTATCTCTCAATTGTCGTTGCTAGCTCCCGTGCACCAGAAACCCTGTCCTTCGGTATTTCTTCCACTCTTGTTTATAAGCGAAAGCTGCAGGGGGATTGTGTTTACTTGTCAACAACAAAATCGTCGAGCCTGAAATAGGACCAGAAAAGAAGAACACTTGACCGTATCCTGTGTAACAATCGAGGCAATCGAGATTCATCGATGTTCTGGACGATGCTAGAAGATTGAGATAGAGTCAACCACGATGAGATTTTGGGACAAGCAGATGCATAGCAATTTGATATCGCCATCTTGAACAGTGCTTTGTACGTCGAGAAATATGATGTTGGGATCGAACACAGCAATCCTGTCAATTGTTCTTGCTGGAACAGTCTGCCCTAGATTCCACCGCTTTCCAGCCTGTCACCATGATCCATTCGCTCGAACGCGTTCTTCACCTGTTGATCATAGTCGCTCCAAGCTACGATCACCCACTCAAGGGCACCAACCAGATAAAGTGCAATACATTGCCCCACCCATAGTCCTCCAAGTCCCCATCCATGAAAAGCTAGCCAGATTCCCAGAGGCAATGCCCCCCCATAATAGCTGACGATATTGACCAGTGCTCCTATATGCTGTCTTCCCATACCTCGAAGCACGCCACCGCAAGATCCATTCAAGCCGTCAGCCATCTGAAACAAGGCAACCCACGGCATAACGCTTGCAGTCAGCCTCACAACATCTTCGTCATCGTTAAATACCTTCGCATAGAAGTCCTTGACGATCATCAACAAGGCAAACAAAGCAAAGCCCATCACGATGCTCAGCCAGATGGCGGTATTTGCACTTCTGGATGCGCCCTTAGCATTTCTTGATCCGAGTAGATTTCCTACCCTCGCGGAGGCTGCGATACCGATACCAAAAGGGATAGTATTGATGATCTGATCGGTAGTCATGATGACGGATTGCGCAGCAAGCGAGAGCGTGCCGAGGCGACCAGCAGCCAACGCAACAATTTCAAATGCCCACCATTCTGTTCCGACATGGACGAAGCCAAGAAGAGCTAAGCGAGCGAAGGTAGGTATATTGAGAAAGCACTCTTTGGACCATCCTCCCCAATGTTCCCATCCGCGAACGAATCTGCAATAAGCCAGTAGGAGCACGAATGACAACCACTTCAGTGAGTTAGTCAAATCAAGCATGCACTATTTCCCCCGAGATATATAGACGTACGTATGATATACCAGTTGCGACCGGAGCTCCCATGATTCCCATCTTCATCGTATACACAAGGAGGTAATTTAACCCAGCGTTCAGCGGAGATGTCAACAGAAGTACATATGTGCCAGGGCGCATGAGTCCTAGTTACAAGAGTCAGCAGAAATTTTAACATATTGTGAAGACTCGCTTACCTTGAGCCTGTAAGTACTTCTTAAGAATCTCGAAATAGATATAACCAAGACCACCTGGAATCAGTGCAGACAGAAAGCGGGATGCTTCTACACAAATATACTCTTCTTGTCCTAGTAGCCGGAATACGGGCGCAGAGAAGAGCCATAGGACAGCCACAGGGATATAGAACGCAGTAAGAACAACGAATGCACGCTGTAAGAGTACCCCAAGGTCGTGAGGATTCCGACTGCCTGTAAAGGTCGCCGAAGCAAGTGTGTCCAAGGCTGTCGAGCCTCCAAGACCAATCAACCAGGCAGTGGACATGGCGAACATGTAGGAGAAAGCGGCTGTGGCAAGAGCTTCTGGTGATAGTCTGCCCACGACGAGAACAGAGACTGTCTGTAAGGAGTTTTGCAACATGTATGCCAAAATGACAGGTATTGAATTCTTCAGCAGAAGAAGAAACTCTGTCTGCCACAATTGGAACTTAGAAGCATTCTCGTCCTCCGAATATGATTCAGTTCCAGATTGCTGTGCTATTGTCTTAGGGAGGAGTGAGGTTTGTTCATCGGATTTGGGCAAAACCTCGTTTGACGTGTCGCGCATGTCGCGTCCGTTCTCGTTTTGTCTCGACATGACGGTGGCCGAAGAACTTGCGTCTTACAGTTGATATGAATCGCTGTATTGTGGGCGTACAAAGCGTGACGTCTGAAACCAAAAGACTTTACTTCTGCGTAATTAGACGTGACTGGGAACACACAGTTGAAGGACTGAAGGTCGGGTTTTGCAAGTCACCGAGACGCATTGATAGATTGAAAGCAAAACTCAATGCAACCATATAATACCTGCCCAACAGAAATGCTGTTGTGCTGCAATGCTCTTTTTCCATTGCTGACGAGTGATATCATTTCGCATGAATGTTGCCTTATCAGTCGCATCTGAGGATTTGCAGGTCCACCGTCCATATGGTCTCGATCCACTTCGCCTTGGAAAGTGGAGTAAAGGCCCTAAACATGGTGTTAGTCAAATGCCGCACGTCTCTTATGTAAACGACTCGTCTCGCCGACTAAAAAGCATTACTACAATTGCTCTACGGTACCTTATTCTAAGTGGTTGAATGAAGGCCCAGTTGATTGCGAGGAGAATCGTGCCATGTGCAGGTCGAGTTATGTAAAACCCGGCATCAACCTGATTAACATACCTGAGTCGATAGCGACGTCCATAGGCTGCAGGTGTATGACGCCTGTTCTTTCGAGCAGTTTATGTAATAAAGATAACATCTTGCTGTCACATCGCGAACCTTTCTATAACGTCATGACAGCACCAAGGATGGATTCGCACTCTCTCCTCCTTGCAATAAGAAGGATGATTTTCCGTGCTGAGCAACCTTCTCACGTATCTAACGTACGGTAAACCACAAAACTCACCTCAAAAGCACTCACGTAGCACTTGTTGTCATTGAGTTGAAGATGATTTCCAGTGCTGCATTTGGACTTTCTCTCCTTGTTGGCGTGCTTGGGCACGTTAACCACGACCAGACACCAATTTCTGGACCTCATCAAAGCCTGTGGTACAAGACTCTTCCTGGAGATGGCGGAACCCAGGCCGACTCTGTCTTTTCTGGTATCTCAACATTTGGACGCTTGCCTTACTTTCCATGTTTGACCAGTGACGAGGTGAAGTTTGACATTGCCTTCATAGGTAAGCACGGTCGGCCGAGACAAATTTTGAGCGTGAACTGATGCGCCTAGGCGCGCCTTTTGATACCGGAACTTCATATCGTCCAGGTGCAAGATTTGGACCTAGTGGTATTCGTCAGGGTTCACGGAGATTGAATCTCTAGTAGGTGCTGATGCTCTGAGAAGCCCTAACATGCTGACCGGTTGACGCAGCGGTGGATATAACGTCCCACTTCAGACCAACCCCTTCAACAGCTGGGCGACAGTGCTCGATTGTGGTGATATCCCTGTCACTTCGTAAGTGCATTCTACCTGGAACGAGGCATTGTGACTTACACAAGTCTACAGATATGACAACACCTATGCTTTGCATCAGATCGAGGAAGGCCACAACGCCCTGCTGAGGCGTGCTCCCGCGACCAATGCCAAGGAGAAAGGACCGTCTAAGCATGGGAAAACACTGCCACGCATCATCACCCTGGGAGGCGACCATACTATCACACTACCCCTACTCCGTTCTATCAACCGGGAGTATGGACCTATCTCGGTCATTCATTTCGACTCCCACTTGGACACCTGGAAGCCAAAGGTCTTTGGTGGTTCTCCATCAAAGGTTGCCTCAATCAACCATGGGACTTACTTCTATCATGCTGCACAAGAAGGTCTTCTTGCCAATGATACTAATATCCATGCTGGTATTCGTACCACTTTGAGCGGTCCAAGTGACTATGATAATGATGGATACTGCGGTTTCGAGATCGTCGAGGCTAGAGAAATTGATACCATTGGGATGGCCGGTATCATCAAGAAGATCAAGGAACGTGTCGGCACAACAGCGCCCGTGTATCTGTCACTAGATATTGATACGTTGGATCCAGCTTGTAAGTCATAATAGACCATGCATCCTCAAGAGAACAGAGCATTCTGTATTGCATGTAGGACCCATGCGCCGGCGAAATGTGCATATTTCGAGCTTAGGGATGTCTCGTGCTAACACCTCATGCACAGTCGCGCCAGCTACAGGAACTCCTGAAACCGGCGGATGGAGCACCAGAGAGCTGAGAACAATCATCAGAGGACTTGAGGGCATCAACCTGGTAGCTGCAGATATCGTTGAGGTAAGTGTTCATATGAGCTCCATATACTCCCATTCACACACTTTTCCATTCGAGCCTGGCAAAAACCCTTGCGATGGGAACAAAAAGCTGACAACTCGTCCCTTGTAGGTTGCGCCTGCCTATGAGTAAGTACTTTATTACGGAGATATACTTTCATCCTCCACATTGATATGGTTAATGACGATGCTTTCTAGCACCAACGCCGAGCACACCACCATGGCCGCGGCAGACGCTTTGTACGAGATCATGAGCTTGATGGTCAAGAAGGGGCCATTGAACAAGATGATTGAAGAGGAGAAGGAGGAATTGTGAGAACATTGTCGTCGTAGCGTCATGACTTTGAGAAGACGCGTCGAAGAGAGTTAGTCTGTAGGTGATGATATATCGTACGCGTTTAAGTCAGACCGTGGTCATAAGTAAGGGAAGGACACTACATAGCGTAAAATGTAAAAGAACTGAATGAATTGAGGACTTTTGAGAGCGCGTGCACTGTGCAAGATGGTCGTGACAGATCCATCAATAATCCACACTTTGTGCCTGAGGCAGAAACAAGAGCATCGCTAAATCCAGGGGCTCATTTGTTGTTTGGTTACGAGCCAATAGCGGACGCCGTAGAAATTTGTAACAAGGGTTGATAAGGTGAGATAAGAACATCACCTATGACTCGGCACATACAGTGCCATTTCTCCACACCGTCATCGTCTACTCCCACTGCATCAAAAGTCTTTCGACCACTTCAATTGTTTGCTTCTGTGATTTTCACCTTGATGGCTCATGAATGTGCAACCACAATATCAGTGCAATATGAACGACAGATGTGAGACTATAAGCGCCAGGCGCACTTCACGCGGTAGCAACAGTTCCAAGAATCCACCCGCAAGAAGAGTCGTAAGTGGTCAACACTCTCGAGAACTTGAGAAGATCCATTAACTGAAGGTTCACAGATTTTGACCACAATTGAGGCAAAAAGACAACGCAATCGAGATGCCCAAGCAGCATTTCGAGAACGTCGGATGGAATACGTCAAAGAACTTGAAAACGACATGAAAGTGTTGCAGGCCGAAGTCCAGGAACTGCGTGCAACACGATCGAGTAGTGCCGACGAGACGCTGATGCTTCGTTATGAGAACTCATTCCTCACACGACTACTCATCGAGCATGGTAATGACCGCAACTAATTTACTCGCACCCAGAGCCCGTGCTAACCTGAGATAGGCGTGGATGTCCAGGCATTACTTGGAAGTGTTAAACCCCGTAGGCACTCAGCAACTGTAGGGCCTAAAATATCATCAAAGAATGTAGATTCTTCAACAAGAGTGGCTGCTAGTCGCCGAACAAGTAGCCTCTTGTCACCAGCATCAAGTGGAGACAGTGCAGAAACGTGGCAGTCTTCAGCTAGTAGGACATACGAATCAACTCAATCGGGCGAGACGATCACCTCAAAGTCGACACCCACTACGCCTCGTGTACTCGAGGTCAACGGGAGGACACCACAATCCGAAGTGTTGGAGCCATGTAATATGAGTCAGGCGGAAGAGATCTCGTACCTGAACAATCTATCCGGCAAGTATTTTCGAGTTTTTCTCATCTGCATAAGAACTATGGTCCTAGGTTAATTTGTCGCTAGCGAGCCCGGAGGACGAATTCAGCTTCCTCACGGGTCTTGGGATATTCCAGCCTGCCAACGATATGTTTCAGGAGATGGAGCAGTATGATGCAACAATGGTCTCAATGCTACAAACGCCAGAACAGCACAGTAGCAGCTATTTCCTGGGATCATTGAACTTCTGAGGTGTTTTGAGAATGGCTGTAAGGTAATTTGTAGATTTATTAACGAAGTAATGACTATCTGGAGGGTCTCTAGTTCGTACACCAAAATAGATATAATATATACAACTACCGAAAATGTCCCGAAATGGGATAATGACAAGAAAGCAGATGATGACAGATCTTGCTATCTTTCGCAACTTTTCAGCTCTCACACAACAATACTGCGCTTTTCAAGAAAGAACCATTTCTTCGGCTTTGCAGGGCCAGTATCAATTCTTAATATTTCCGACTCTCTGGTCATTTTTTCGAGCGCGGAATAGAGTCGATAAGACTCTCAAACATGTAGGGACGAGGTATGCATATGTCTTAATCCGTGGAACTCGGTCAGAATGGAGATATTCCTAATTTGTAACCATGCTTGAGTCTGGGTGAGATGCACAAATGATATGTATAATCACCACAATGAGGACTTAATAGAATAGTACCAGCTTTACCAATTGACAAGTGTTCTCCTTGGGTCATGTCACTTCCTGCGCTATGTTTTGCTCGAGCACTGTGACAGAAGGATCGATGGCCGCATGGTATGTCTTGGCGAGGCTTTTTCGTGCCCAAATTTCCTTTTCTCCTTGTCGAATTTCGCTAGACGTGTTACCAACACTGGACAAGTCAACTTCCCCGCCAATAAAGCAAATTCAACCATGGATATGGTAAGTAGCATGCACCGGAAGTTGAGGTCAGCGTGTGTGTACAGCATGTCAGAATGAGCCTAGACGCGCGCACCCTTGAAAAGGACAGGTCGCTGATTAGCCGTAGAGACGCTCGCATATGTCATAACCAAGTGAACATGCATAGCCTTGTGCGCTAAGCCCTATGAAGTCGTCAATCAATAGTCGGCGAGAATCCTTCTGCCTTTCCTGTTCGCGATCCTGGAATTTCTCACACTTGGTCGTACACCATCGGACCATGAGTGTGAGACAGAAGAGCGCCGACCATGGCTGAAGATGGACGACAGCGCAAACGGCTTGGACTTGCAAAGGTGAAGACGGGTTGTATCACTTGCAAGTAGGCAGGATTACCTTGAAAACTATGGGGTAATGCTAAGCTGACGCGTGATATAGACAACGTCGCGTGAAGTGCGGAGAAGAGAAACCAAGTTGCCAAAGATGTATCAAGTTTGGAATTGACTGCGCTGGATACAGACCTCCGAAGGTATCAAAACTGCATGTCAAAAGTCTCACAGTAGCAGCACAACCAAGATCTCTGGTACCAAAAAGCCAGCCTGACAGCTACACGCTAGCGTTCGAAATCTCTGAAAAGTGGTTCGACAATGAGCTGGACTATGAGTACTTCCAAACATTCTGCACAAAGACCGTCTTCGACATTCTTCCAATTTATCAATCACAGGACTTGCAACAAGTCCTGCTGCAAGCATGTGCGAGCTCAGAATCAATACGAGGTGCAGTTGCTGCACTAGGTGCACTGGATATGACTTCCTCGATCAATCACTCACTGAATTATCTCCATCCAGACGACGAGCGGAAGAAGGAGGCACACAGACACCATCAAAATGCTTTGAAAGCATATTCAAAAGCCGTGCGGCGCATGCGAGAAGATGCAGTACGCGGGGCAGCAGACATCAGAATCGCCCTTCTGACATGTCTTGTCACCATGTCCTTCGAAGCATGGAATGGAAACCACGGCTTAGCAGTGCGACAAATCTGTTTAGGTCTCCGACTTGTTAACGCATGGAAGTATGATAATCGGCAGACGCATAAGTCACGTTCTGGAAGCACGAAAGATATGGAAGATGGTCTCGTAATATCGTTTAGCCGCCTAGACATACAAGTGGTTCCTCTGATCGAGGACCCCATCAAAGGCTTTTCTGCTTTCTCGGAGGAGGAAGAACTGGCGATACTTGAAGCCATGCCACTGATCATCAACACCTTGGAAGAGGTGGAAAAGTATGAAACGATACTTGTTAGAAGGTGTATGCGCTTCTACTCTGTCGATATCGGACTTGCTTCGAAGGCACCGACGAACCATAACTTTCCGTTGAATGGCTGGTGGGGTATTAACACGCCAGAAGTTCTCGCAAAGCAGCAGGCGCACATTGCAGACATCAGACATTGGCTTGCTGCCGTGGATGCCCTGTGGAATCAGCTCGGGTGTGAGCAGTTTAACGGTACGCCCACAATCATACAGACTTTCATGGAGCTGACGGTAGAAATACAGATTGGTGGACGTGGCGCAGAGTCATCAAAGAGAAGCCGACAGGAACGACACTAGGACGGCTTCCGAGATCAGCCAAATCACAACCGTGCCTGAAGGTACTTGACTTCCACCGACTAGCAATGTATCGCGTACACATCTGCACGGGTCTTCTAGCCTGCATCACAGTCTGCACCGACGATGAAACAGTGTTTGACTCCTACAATTCGATTTGTGCCGAAGTCATTGATCTGATAGATCTCCTCCTCTCACATGAAGCTTCTTGTCGTCAGACATCCGGACCTAAGTTCAGTTTTGACACATTTGTCAATGTTCCTCTACATATGGTGGGGCAGAAATGCAGAGATCCGATCTTGAGGAGAGCGGTGGTGAGGATTCTGCATCAATATCCCAGAAGAGAAGGAGTTTGGGATAGTGAGCTGATGGTTAAGGTTATTGAGTGGGTTATGCAAATTGAGGAAGAAAATATGCAAGATGGATACATCCCGCGGTGGGCAAGAATGCATGGACTGATCATCGAGAAGGATATGGAAGATAGAAGTGCGATCATGGAATGTGAGCAGCCTGTATCGCCGCTCAATGGTGAAACCAGGCTTAGGAGGACAACTGTCAACTGGTGAAAGCTACGGAAGTCTCGTGGACACCACTCACTCAACAACGAGAAATGAGTGTGATGAGGTTGTGTATTATGAACAACTCGCAACAACGTTCACGCCTATGGAAATGGATCAAACAGCCTTCGCAGGCTGTTGACGTGGAACTTTCAACGTTCTCTCGCGACCCGAAGCTTTACTCATCCACTGCCATTACCAGTGGCCATACCTCCCTTCTCGAAAGACTTGTCACCAGCATCCCATTTATCCATCCACCCATCCACTAACTCATCGCAATGACTCCACGTCACGTTTCCATTTTGCAAGAATTTGTAGCGACTCAGTCCCTTCTCGTTATCCCTCAACAGACGCATCCACATCGACGGCAACTCCACAGTTGGTATCTTCTCGATTTCGTCCTTAATCATACGATCCAACTCTTTCTGCATAAAAGACCACCAGAAATTCGGGAGTCTCTCAGACTGAGAGGAGTAAGTATATTCGTACTTCAAAACGGGAGATGTGAAAACCTCGCAATGAATATAGAGGAGGCTTGGATCCGCGGTTGCAATCGTATTGAAGAAGGATGCACGGAGGACGAAGTCTGGAATAGCACCCTCCGGCGCGACGTCCTTGGTATCGAGCGGAATTGTCCAGCACTTCTTGTCTCCTACGTGTCGTGGTGCATCAGGTGGCTTGCTGTACCTATGCAATTCCATGTTCTGACTCTTGTAGTAGAACTCGAAACCGCGATCGACGTACTTTTGAAAATGAGCAGATAACTCTACATCAGGAACCCTTGGACAACGGAACCTCTCGCGGAGGAGGAAGCCTTTGCGTTGTAAGAATGTGAAGACTGGATAGAGAGAGTAGGCCTTGTTCCATGTGATGAAGTTCATGTGTGCTGTCGTATAGAAACCACTCAGAATTACTCGAATCGGGGAAGTTGAAGTCAATACGAGCTGGATCTTCGTCTCTCCTTCCTTTGATTTCCTGAGAAACGTGATGGTCTGGTGGTGGAGTTAGCATCATACATCCGATTGAATACCGTTTAACGTTCGACGAACCTTGAAGATGATCTCAGTCAGATAATCCAGCTGGCCAGGTAGTTTCTCTTCCACCCTTGTATACCCCTCCTTGGTAATCAAGTAATGCGCAAGAGCACTTGCACCCTTACCATCATCTTTCAGGTAAACGTCCAAATCACTCCCCTCCCAAAGAACATTGTCAAAGAACTGTATCGCGAAGCTGCCAGAGATGAAAGTGTTTGCATTGCCCAACTCTGTCCTGAACTCCGTCGGATAATCCACAAATCGTTTGAGACGACGATTGATGTCCCATCGTTTCTGGCAGTGTGAGGTGATGTTTGGAAGAAGGCGTTTAGAGAGAAGTCGGACACTGAGGAGGTCGCTGATGTCGAGTTCGGGGAGGAATCTGTCACAAATGGGATAGATTGAGAGGACGTCTATGAGATTCGTTTTTGGTGTAGTGGCACCTGCGTCGGGTGCACCTGCTACGGGTTCAGTTGCAGTCGTTTCTTCGATGGTGAGAGCCTCCATGGCGGGAAGTATATTTTGCGACATTTTGAAAGGTTGCTGATACTGAGGAGAATCAACTGCTTCTAGTATGGTAGAAGGAGAAGGAGGACAACATATACCTGAGGAGGTCTTGCCAAGCAGTAACAAAATATCGACAATGGCAGGTTCTGGTATTTGCGAGCAGAACAAAACAGGTGCTGGATCCTTTCACATCATTGAGACGTTTTTCGACAGCTGCGACTATACACAGTAAACACGGGGTATCATTCGCTAGACCTAAACAAATCATCGAACGCCAAACAAAGCTCATGGACTCATGCATGTTCCCCAACGTATCCAGAAACAACAGCCAAACACTCCTCAAATCACCGAATGCGAGACAAAGCATCTGGACTCATGCATATTCCCGAACATATCCACAGACAACACCCAAACACTCCTAGTCATACAATGAGAATCATGTACCATGTTGACTATAAGTCCTCCTTAACGGGACCTCAGCACTAGCACCTCTAACCATCCTGGGAGGCACAATAACATCCTTCCGGCCCCTTCTAGCCAAACTCCTTCTATTAACCTCTTCCCAATCAATCTTCCAATTCATGATACTCTCACTCAGCTCTACATCCTCTTCTCGATCTCTTTCGATATGCGGTGCGCATTGAGCTTCGATAGCTTGAAGTTGCAGACGCAAGAATTTCAGTTCTGAGGCGTTGGCTGAGAAGTCGTCTTCCATTTCTGCTATACGGTATTCTAGAAGCAGAATGCGTTCTGTTGAGGATTCACAGCGCTGAACCAAAAGATCGTGGATTTCGTCTGCCTCTGCTTTCCGGTTTTGTAGCTCTGTGAGTGTGGCCATGAGGCGCGAGGAGAGCTCCTGCGCTGCAGCTGCAACCGCAATCGCTTGTTGAGGTGACATTTCCGCGACCGTTTCGGGTTGTGCAACGTCATACGTCTCACTATCGACCGAAGCGTCTGGAGAGCCCGATTCTTGTCCCCATCTAGTGCTTCGACTTCCATGATCTGAGTCAAACTCTTCCACTTCCTGCCGTAATCGTTTCCTCCTTCGTTGTCTCTCTACCTTGACACGCACTTCCTGCAAAGCCCTAGGACTAACATCACCAAGATAGCTGTCCTCCTCATTCTTCCTGAGCTCCTCCAGCGTTAACCTCCCTTTGCCATATTCCTCATCAATCCCCAAACCTAACACTGTCTCCTCTTTCTTATTTAAAGCTGTCCTCACCATTTCCTCCAATCCTTGCAATCTCATATCCAAGACCTCGTTGCCGACTTCTTCCAAGAAGTAATCCTCATCTTCGAGCAGATCTATCAAGCCGTACAACCTCTCCGCGATTGCTTGCTTCGTGATAGCAGCCTTGTTGGTGGTATCCCTTCCTTCTTCCGCATTACGTGGCTCCTCTTCCACCTCTCTCGCACCCACAACATCCTGCAGAGCCTCGGAAGCAGATGATACACCCGTACTCTCACTAGCAGGCTGTTTTGCAGCTTTGGGAGTGGTGTACGTAGGCGGAGAAAAAGCTTGCGACAAAACAGGCGAGGAGAATCCAAATGTGGTTGTAGGTGATGCTAGAGGGTCCTGGCGCTGCTGAAATGGCGATCTCGGAAGACCAACATGATGCATTGCGCCGACTTCCCTCGCTGTGGTGTGGCTCTTTGCGAACGCTGTAGTCCTGACGCGGTATAAGCAGGAGCTAGCTCTCTTCAATGTGCTGTGCGGGTTCGCAGTGCAATGGTGGTTTACGCGTTTTCATTTCGGAGCGAGGGGCGAGGAGAGCGAAATGAGGTCGAGAGCGAAGAGCAATGAGCAGTGTGAGGTGGTTGTGGCTATATCGCTATTGTGCTCGAGGTCCTGTTGATTCAAGGTGGGGCAGCTTGTCTAGGCTTGGCGTTTGTTTACTCCTTGAGTCTCCATAGACTCGTCGATGTCACAGGCGACAGTGCGTGCACAAGTCAGATAAATTGTTACTACCATTATCCATGAGATGATTGGACTCATCACTCGTCTCAATTGTGAGGCGGAAGTAAATGTATGAAGAGGATATAACATTATATTACTATCATATTGTCGACCATTAATCATTATCTACCATAAACCAGCTTCTTGAGCCATGTTCTGACCAGCCATCATTGAATTATCGCCGCCACAGAAGTGCAGATCCACATTCTAACAGCGTTGTACACCTCGTTCCCAGCACCTTAATGACCGAGTTGACCTCTAACAACACCAGATGGGAACTTGACAGTATGAGAATCCGTAAAGAAACCCTTAGGATTCTGCTCAATCTGCTTGACATGGAAGCCAGCTCCAGTATCAGTTCCATCAGGAGCGAGTCCAGTAGTGAATGGACCGGTGATCTAGCAGAGTGTCAGAAAGAAGTTTGCAGCAGGATGGAGCGATCTGGGGAACTTACACATCCAAAACTGTTACGTCTCTTATCATCGCCTACTGGATTTGGGAAGACGATTCTCTGTTTAAAATTAGTTTCCTATCATCCGGGATACGAGACATTGTAGCAGGAGGGAAGCGACTTGAAACGGAGATGACTTACAGCAGGTCCAGGCTTGCCTTTCACACCCTCGTGAATATGTGTAGCAGTTCTGGCTGCGCTGAAGTAGTCCCCTTCGACATTGAAGAGTGTGATATTCTGTAATATGTATGAGTATAATTCTTCCTCTAACGGGGCATAATCTTACATAGCAGATAGTGTTCAAGTGTGAGTTGATACCATATCTGAAGATACCATATGCATTCTTTGGGCCTGGGTCTGGATTTCCGTTGGTAGCAATAACCTCCTTGCCGACTGCCTTGACTTGGTAGGTAGACGTGAAGTCGAATGGACCATTGTTCTTGTGGTTGCCTTTGTTGTTGAAGAGATTGTCCCAGTTGAGCCAGTCCAGGTTGAGCTTCTCCCCGAGTTTGGGAAGTGTGGGTGCCGATGAGGCTACTGATGCTGCAGCAAGGATGCTGATGAGAATGGATGTTGTCTTCATATTGTCTGAGATAGTAGAGGTTGAAGATGGTTTGGTATGGTATGACTTGCTCTGTGAGAAAGTATGTATAATAGAAGGCCGAGAGGAAGTGCTGTCTGCTTGAGCACTACCGAGTCGAATGGTAGAAGTACAGATATATATACGAAATGCATATTTCTTGAAATTCTTGTCCACCGTCATCCCAATACTGGACACTTACTCAATGATCACACATAATTCCCTCACAAACACGCTAAGAACGACGACATTACCTCAAGATACAGTGTCGAGCAGCTGCCAATATGCTTGGAATACAGATGGCCATACTCTGTCAGACATTTGTATATACTAGCCAAGCAGGAGAGGTCGAGCTCCGATGGTCAAAAGTTCTTGTTGTTGTACAACATGGTAATTCCAAGACGATCCAAGACATGCTCGAGGAAGATCTTTGAAAGATGCAAGAGTACACAAGAGATGGTCCCTAGGGCGGTGCTGTAAGCTCTCGAGGGTATGCAGAGAATTGTCTTCCCGTCTTGGAGGTTCTTGTGTAGCAAGCAACATCGAACGTACCCTCCGTACTTCAAGCACAGCGACTCACTGGAAGTACTTGAAAGATATTATGTCAGGTGTGTTGACATAATAAATTGAAAATGCAATGGACAAAGCACATTTCAGTACAGATCGAAATTGACAATAATGTTTGTTTGAATGAGCAGCTCCCTTGATAGAATGATGTGAGGAGAGCGCCATGCCGGGCACGATGATTCCATTTCTTGACAACTTGCGCCAAGACAAACATAGCCACATACAACCAATCAGAGAAACTAACAAATACTCCCAAGGTCGATCACTTGAAGCTTCAAATGCCAAAGTATGCTACTTTGTGGGGTGCAGTCCTAAATGGATGTGCTACTGACTTGATCTAGCAAAATGACCAGGGTGCAATATTCCTTTTGGGACAATATGCCAAGTCAAGATGACGAGATAGCTTCTCGTTCCTGTGCTGTGGGAAGCTGGAGACATATACGTCTTATATCAATAGTCCATAGTGACAAGATCTTGAGAAGGACGATCATATGTGGATAGGGACCTGAAATTCGATAGCTGAAGGTCAAGGTCCGTAAAGCGAAGCCAGATCATCGTAAGCCAAGATACCATCATATTCGAAGTTATTGATGAACGCGAGTCGCGTCGCTATCCGCAAAAGACAGCAGTTGCCATGGTGAGCAAGCTTGTGAATGTCGGGGAAACACCTAAGATTGGTTGTAGACATTGTACGAAGGTACTGCCGGTCTGGAGCTTGACATACACGTGTTTGCTGAAGCAACGAAGCCATGCCCTCCACGGTGCGTGTCGATACTGTGGTACGGATACGTTTCTGTGGTGCATTCGGCGTGTGACTGCATGGATCGATCTCGGAACACTCAAGAACCACCATAGTATCGTGCCAGGAGCCTGTTACGATGCTGCACAAGATTCTCCCGACTTTTCAATGCACTACACAGCTTTTCTTCCTTCCACCCCATACCATCATCGAGCAGCAGATGTGTATACGCGAATATACTTGCATCAAATAATGCAGGCTTTTCGTTTGCAAAGAACCATTCATTGTCGCCTAGCAAGGTTGAGAGTGCCTCGAAAGCTTTGTCTGCCTCACTGTATAGATCTGCGGCATCGATGACCGAGGAGTGTTTCAGTAATTCTGCCTCAGCTGCCGCACGCAATTTATACGATGTCGTCTTTCGTACGAGAGCATTCGTAGATATGGGTGATACATATAATGGGTATGCAACGTTGCCAAAATTCGAAGGTTCGATGTAAAGGTTATACAGCTGATGGGAGTAAGCTCAATTCCATGCAAACATACGAACACACTCACCCAAGCATTGCGTATCCTGTGATCGAGTAGCGATTGATATGCCTCGTATCTTAAACTTGGCGATTCGTCCACGACACCTCCTTGCTCTTTCGCATATTTGATAAACTTGTTCGAGACGACCGGAAGAGGTAACTCCGTGGTAGACGTTGCAGGAAGTAAGAAGGGAAGCGCTCCAGAGGGAGATGCATGGTTGTTGGAGGGAGTCAAGCGGTGATCGACGCCAGCGATGTTGAGGAAAGTCTGGTGCTACATTAGTTGTGTAGGAATGAAGCAAAGAGTCGCACGATCGTACCTGCCATTTCAAACAGGACGGATTGAAGGAAGGTCTACCCGCCGCTGCATCTTTCTCTGTACTGAAAACATATAAACTTGCTATCCTCGCAGATCTTTGTGCTCTTTGTGGAAGATCATTTGGTGGATATACGATGATTGGAACTTTATCAAAGAGTATTCTGATGGGTGATGGTATCGAGAAGAATCTGCGGACTCCATTGGCGGAAGATGAGTCTGATATTGATTGATTCTCGATTGATGGACTCTTCTCCTCCTTCTTGATCGTCGATGGTCTGTTGGACATGACTGTGTATTGAATTTATATTGATGTACAGATATACGCGACTTCAATTCGCGGTCACGAAAAAAGATGCGGGCTCAGGCACAAAATATGCATCCATGCCATCATGCAGCAGACAGCCAAGATTCCTCACAACCTGGAAATTTCCCCACAATCCCCACGAATTCGGTCTTTCTCATGCGAAGTAGACGACGATATCGAGAATCCGAATTCTTCCTTATACCAAGCAAACCAGAGTCGACGACGAGTATCACAGTCCTGGCATCGAGTCACGGTCAACTTCTTGTCCATCGACAACGTTATGCCACGTACTTGGACATTTACAGATTACCAGATTTACAACATCTCGATGTACGATCGCGAAAGGTGATGCTAGAAGTGTGTATGCGGAGTACGATTAGTATCACTGGCTAATCTACATGTGAGATACTGGTAGTCATTGGTTTAGGAGTCCTCCGGCTAAACAATAATGTGTCCCAAACTCTCGAAGCTTGAGTAGGCATCTCGGTCATTGCCCACCACTCGAAAACGCCAGTCACAAGCCTGATGAACGACTTTCTATCAGTGCCTGCATGCGAGCATATCTACGACATATCTTTTCAATTTCTACCAGATTGGGCCTCAATAACAGCTCCTTCATCTCGAAGATATCAACTGCGACTCTGGCCATATTTTACCATATTATCATCACGAGCTCTTTCTATCTACGAGAAACATCTTTCTACAATCAACGGCGGATTTCCGAGCCTCTTTACCGGTCGGGATCCACCAACTAATTGCTGATCCATTGGACCTCTTTTGGAGATATTTGTCCCGAGGCTTCTACCTGAATTTCGCCGTGACGAACATCGTACATCTTTCTTTTCTCTGGTAACTTCTTCATCTCTTTTGAAGAAAGGACTGTCATTCCTGGATCGCAGAACTCCTTCACATCGTTTACTTCGTCGACGACAACACATCGTATTCGATTTTGCAATCTGATCTCTTCACAACATACCCTTCGCTGCGCGTCATACACCCCACCAACGTTCCCAGCAGGATATCGACCATCTGTTGAATATACCAAGTTGAGAAGGACACCTCATACAATGGAAGCACCACTATCTTCCCCGTCGCTTCACAGCCAACATCAACACCCAGGCTTCCCAAACAACTACTTCGCACATTCCACCTCTTCATCTTCGACAGCATCAACCTCGAGCACAAACATACCACAAAGCCAAAACCGACCACAACCGCAGCAACAACAGAATCAACAACTACCTGCGCCAGTAAGGAGTACAGACAACACTGGCAATTTCTTACAAGACTTCAGCCTTGTTGCCGAAGCAGCAAAGCGAGCACAGATGGCTGTCTTGATGCGAGACATGGAGAGTTGTGGGCTATAGTATCAGCCTGTGAAGGAGTATACGAGATGCTTGACGATGTAAAGGATTGCGGGGGAAGTACAGGCCATGTGAAAGCAATATGGCACTTGGAGGATATATACGACCAGATATGAAGACCTTTGTTTCGGAATGATTATGGCAAGGCGTTTACAACAGGATGGGAACTTTTCTCTAGACGAGAAACAGACGGCGTAAAGGATATACACTATGGGACAATGTTACACCGAAGGATTTAGACTCTGCTGTTATGGTATGAGGTTAGGCGGGGGTTGGGTACAAGGGAATCTGGATAATGTAATATATAAGTATTACCAACACGAAATGAAACATAACTATAACAACCTTTCTTAGGTATAACACCACAGTCTCATGAAATCGGCATGAAGCAAGTATATACAGTTTTGCTCAAAGACGCATGTAATCGCACAACATCTTATAATTTCATTGCAGACACGATTACGAAATAGAATTTGGCTATATCGTAAAACACCTGCTGTCAACGCACAACTACTCAACTCACAAGTACCCAGATCGAATCTCTGATACAACATGATGTTATTCTATCATGGGTACCAGATCACAATACCGCTGAATGTTTGCAACTATAGCTTGCGACGCACTCTGCGCTCATCCTAACTACCCACCTCCATCATCAGACACTGTCAAGACAAGCAGTACTCAAAAGCTACCACATTCCCTTCTTCCAAAATCACGACACCTCTCGCATCGGAATATTTTCCAGCTAGAGATCCTCTCTTCACCTCATAATCATTCCCTCCTTGACTTTCGATTCTCCTTATCCATGTCCCACCTCCACAACACATTGTGAAGTATCTACAGTATCCCTTCATATCAGAGATTACGATCTCCATATCTCCATCCATACCATCACCCATCGACTACATAAAAAGTCCGGGGAAAGTAAAGTGGGCAAATGCACCGTGACATAATCGCTTACATCTGTAATATAGTAGGCACACGAGCAAAGACGGCAAATGACGGCAATTTGTTACGAGCATCTCGATCCGTACGCGCTTGTGTATAGCTGTATAGGCTGAATACCAATAACAAGCTGGAGGTGAGCTCCTTGATATCACTTCACCAATACCACCACCTGTGTTGGAGATTTAGTGTCTTGAAAGCCATACAAACAAAGTAGGGACAAGACTGTGTCAAATATGTTGTTTAAGGAAGTGGTGATATTGATCTCTATCCACCACGTAGGCGAAGCTGCTGTGAACAGACACGCCTATCTACCATCCCACCAAACCCATCTACCTAATCCACCATCCAAACACCCCACAGTCAGCTAAGGGACAAAGCAAAGCAACCACAACGCCAGAACCAACCAGCCTTCCTGTCCATGACCATATATCCCAGACACCAATCCGTGATGCAGATTATATATGCAAAGTACGCAAAAAAGAAGAACCACCACATCCACTACGACACCACTAGCCCATGATAGACAAGCTCGATTCAGTACTCGCCGTCAAACATCCTCGCCCCCGTCGAGTCGGGTTTCGTGAAGTCGTCGATATTGACAAGAGCTCCTGGGCCACCTGCTTCTTGAAGATCTTCTAGAAGGACCGTTGTTTGCTGAATGACTTGTTCTATCGCAGCTGAAGAAGATTTGCCCAGCGACACTACAGAGCAAAAATTAGCATAACTAGCAGAATTGGATGAAACATCACCTACATAGAATTGCAGAATTCAATTCCTCAGCAACAGCAACTCGACCATTAATATCAAGCTGGTGCGCCACCTCTTTCTCACCTAGCGGATCCTGATACGCCAACAACGCAAAAGCATCATTTAAAGCTTTACTGATTTCTCTTCTCGGATCATTCCTGAACTCAGCTTGTAGGTTCTGACCATAGATCAGAGTATCTTGTAGTAACTTCTCGTAGGCTGCGTGTCGATCCGAAGCAACATCTGTATCCATTTTATCCCAACTATTGTTGCGTACAGGTTGTTGAGGAGGATTTTGATCATCGATGTCCATGTCGTGGTTGATGACCTCATCGTACCAGTCGCCGTTATGTGTGCTGGTGGCTTTCTTGACACCATTTGACGAAGCGCAGTTGAGTCGGTACATTTCTGCGCCATGGCGAATCATTTCTATGAAGCGTCTACATCGTAGTCGGAAGTAGATGTGTTCGTTGTCTTTCAATACTTGTGGAAAGAAGGCTTTTGTATGTTTCAATGCTTTCTCGATGTCTCCGTCGAGTACAGCAGCTCGTATCCCTGGCTTTGTTAGCTTACGCTCAGGTGGGACTCTCGCCCGACTTACGTTGTCGATGTCCTGCATCTTCATCTTGTCTGACATCTAGTTCCTGTATCGTTGCAGTTTCACCGGTGCTCAAGGCTTGCTTTTCCTCGTGCACTTCGCCAGCAAATGCTCTTGCAGTCTCTACATATCCTTCATGTGTAAGATATTGTATGACCTTTGCAATATTAGCACACATTCATCTTCGCTTGGACGCCGTTCTCACCAAAGATTGAATAAGCTGAGTTTCATCCAGCGGTGGAGCTAATTTTGCGACACTGTTCAATCTGTCAGCTCTGGGTGTTGAAGTGTAGGACGTGACGCACCTCGTCATTCGTATTTGTTCCAGGATGGCTTCTCTTTCTCTCTGCGGAACTATCAGTTTGTGGCACGTATGGTATAAGTTGCTGAGCTAACGCACCTTTACCACGGTGTCAATATCATATACAAATGGACTCTGCCCGAAGTTCGTCCTCACATGCTCCCCATTCTTTCGCATGCCGATGAATGGGTAAGCTTTCCCTTTGACATCTCGAAACGCCGTACCTGAGCGCCAGTCAGCATTGAATTTTCAGCAGCCCTCATGCGTGATACATACCGATGGCTTCACCATTCTTGGTGAAGAAGAGAGTGTTGGTCCTGAAGTTTACTCCACATCCTATCGTGTCATCTAGGACAAATGGTGCAGTATATGGCTTTCCTCTCTCGCCGCCCGAGAAATAGACGTGCCCATCATCGCCATGCAGACCCCAAGAGTGAGCTTCCCAACCTGGCAGCCGGCCTAATGATGCATCCTTCGTACCTATTCCGATTCCAACTGTGCTCCTAGAACCATTGTTAGCGTCTATGTTGCATGTGTAGATTGCAAGAATCTCGTACTCTTCTCGTTTCCTGCTCAGTATCGTAATCTCAAAATAGTATATGCCACATTGTGCCGGCATGACATGATCTGCTCGCACACCACAGGACTCATGATCTCGCAACTCTCTATCCTTCGGTAGTGTGAGCTTGATCTCTAACCCGTCCTCCGTGATTTCAATACCAGGTTGCTTATCCTGTGCATTCCATCTCGAGGGCAAAGCAGGCAGTGATTCGTCTTCTAGTGGTGGAGCTTTCTCTATTAGGTCATACGTCATGCCTCGATGTGAGGGCGTGCTTTTCGAGAGATTGGCACTACTAGCACTCGTTGACAATGACCCTTGCTGTGATACCGGCGCAGAGTGGCCCTCCCTTCGCGACTTGAACTTATGTGCCGACTCGAGGGTCTGCATGTATTTCGAGCCTTTCAAGTACGAGGGAACGAAGAACCCATCTGTGTTCACGCTTCCATAACCACCATGTCCACTACTCCTCACAATCGACTGAAAAGCACTCGAGAAACCCGGTAATTGTCCACTACTACTCCACGAGCTCGGCAGTCCATGTCCTCCCCTATATCCTGTTGTCTCTGCCGTTGTAGAGCGTGCATCATACCGTGGTAGACTGCTATGGCTATCATGTGTCGAATCGTGAGGGTAGTCGGGATGTTGATTGAGGAGATGAGAAAGTGCTCCGGATCGAGGGTAGGAGTATGAGGGTGTGCCAGACACTACGGATGCATATGAGGATCTTCGAGGTGCGAAGCCAGGTATGCCTGAGGGTGTGCCGGCATTGGGACTCGCACCGGAGTATGAGTTCGTCATAGTGGGACGTGTTTCGAGGGAGGATATGAGGATTTCAGAGGGTTGATCGTGGAGATATTCGACGAGAATAATGTAAATAGCGAGTTTGTATGTAGGAGTTATTTGACGTCGAAGTAGATGTCTGCTGGATCAACAAGCAGCGGGTGGGGACTTGCAAGATGATGGTGAGTATATGATGATAGCATGGAGTGATGATTGTAAGCTTTAGAGTGACGGTCGGTGATATGGCGCTCTAAGGGAGCAAATGTTCCTGTGGTGCATTCATCTTATCGCAATTACATCGAAACAACATGTAGATGAGAAGAGAGTGGTCTATCTAGAGAGGTTGCAGCATATACTCGAAGGTTGATGTCAAGAGGTCTAGGCCAGAAGCAGCGAAGTGGGGCACGCCGCTGTCACAAGACGAGACTTCTCTACCGTCAAGAGAGAAAGTGTTGAAATCATGCATCAATCATAAGGTTTGTAGATAACATAATATATACCTACAGCTTTTGACGTTCGAGGTTGTTAAGTCTTTGTGGTTATGCAGGAGATTGTGCATCATAATGGTTTGTAAGTGAGCAAGATATTGCGTACAGTTTTCAGATCACACCATTATAAGCATATCAGCGTCACGACTGAACAACACCACAAAATGGTGCAGAAACGAGATCAACCCCGGTCCCATGTGAGAGTGTATCAACGAACGGTATATCGATGAATGCAAGCGGTCCTCGATTGTGATTTAGTTTTCGTCTTATCATGGCAAGACCATTTCAACCCAACCACAGGGCAATCTTGTCCAAATATTATACAATCCATGCCGGGCAATGCCATACCAATCTTCCACATCCTTTAACTTGAAAACATGCTGTGCCCTTCCATAACGCCTATGCTTGCCTGTAAACGCAGAGTTGACCACGATATTCCATACTTCCGTACATAATGATACATGAAAATGTGCTCCCAGATTGTGATGATACCCTGTGACATAGTAGATTCTGATAGAATCGCGAGGCTTTACCCTTGATAGCCTTCAGACTGCTTGTCGACTCGAATTATGCTGTATTTGCGACTGGGGTAGATGCTGCGGTGACTTCATGAGGGCCAGGAAGCGATGAAGCTGGCGACGCAACATTCGCTACTGAAGTATTGGCCATTTCCACATCACCGTTGCTATTGCTCTTGTCACTCTTGACGCTCGGCTGCTGGCTGTTCTCCTTATTCTCCTTGCTACTGTCACCCGAGTTCGATTGTGTTTCCGAGGATCCCTCGACCACAACCTTGGGTGGTGCTTTCCATCTTGGGATGTCCCAGACCACTCCTGTGAAACTCTTCATCTGGAATCCAGCTTTCGACCACTTTCGACATGGCTTCCCACTTCTGTCTAACGCTCTCAGTTTCTCGTTGATGACACCTTGGTTTGCGCGAGGACCGAGTCGAGATGGGTTGGCGGCACGAGGCACTGGCGCAGAGTGGTCGATTGATCCATCTTCACTACAAAGTATGTTAGCATATTGTTTTAAATTGGGTATGATGAAGCAAGAAGCTGTGCGACGACAAGGTCTGAATGGACAAGGGACAACGTACAGTCTTGCCTTCTTCTTAGGACCTGGCTTCCCTCGCACTTTCGGCGGCGCGTTAGGATCTACTGGCGCTACTCGTTTGCCCGGTTTCTTCTTCACTCCTTCAGTTGGTGGTGGCATTGACGATGATGGTGTGCCAACGGGCGCAGGAGTGTTGTTCGTCTCCGAGCTATTCCCATCCGTGGCCGCAACATTCGGTTGTGATGTCGGTGCGGCAGATGGTGATTCCTTCTTTATCGATGAGGCGTCGCTTTTGATTGACGTCGATTGTGGCAGGAATTTCTGTAGAGACTTTGGCGACAATTTGAAGGTGATGATCTTGCTTGGCTTTGAAGACTTTCGTCGCGCAGCCGCAGCTGGTGAAGGTTTCGTGGTTGAAGACATCGTAGTTCGTTGGATGGTGGATGGATTCACGTTGAAGGAAGACGCTACAATGTTGAGCTGAAAGTGCAACGTGATGAAAAACTGGAGCGATCGATTATGACTAGCTCAGCCCGTTTGCGCGTCGTCGTGGGTGATGTATGGTGTAATTAGCGTGATGAATGGTGATGATGGTGGTGATGGTGTTGCGAGAAGAAAGAAGAGAAGAGTTTTGATGAAGCCATCTTGATGTTGGGTTGCGGGAAGGGTTGTTCCATTTTAGGCTCGTCCTTTTGCGTTCTCACCCTTTCTTTGCTTGGGTAGTGTGAAAGGGCTGGCTCGCGAGTTTTCTTGCAATTTTGAAGTTTGGATTGGAAACTATTGATATCGACCAATCAGGAAATAATTATATATTTCGACTATAGGAAGATGCCGAATTGCTCATGGAGAACTTCTGTAATATATCTGCAATGTCTTCGATGTTGTCGGATCACTTTCGTGGTATTTGTTGCATCAAACAGTTGTTCCGTTAGTGTTTGTTCCTTTTTGCTCCCATGATGGCACGGCTCCCATTGTCAAATGTTCCAGAAGTCAACAAGACCCTGCATGTAGAACATCAAATCGACCCAACGTGCACCTTAAGGTAGGTAAAAGATATTTTGTTACTGCGACAATACAATAAGCTTAGGTAATTGCTCTGATATTAAGAAATGCATTGAGGTTACGTAGATTAAGTATATGAACATGTCATGGCCCTGATGATTTCCACAATAGAAGATTGTTGTACAGAATACTCAGACAGAGGTCTTGGCATCGACTTCGAGCAGAACTCAAAGTTACCTTGTACTGTCAGCACTACATTCACACTCTCACTTACTGGCTACCAGTTGGGTCACGTTTGTCGCCAGGATCGATCACTTTGCAATTCGAAGATTACTTTTTCATTTGCATTTGTGTTTGTATAGGATCTTTAACAACGTCTCGAGTCAGCATAGAGCCGAGTGGATACGTAGCCACATTCATTGTGGCTGATACTGTACGCTAGTGACGTTGTCATCAGCCTTCGAAACTTGTAATTCTGAAATCTGAAATACTAACGCAAGCATCCAAGAGAAGACATCTTCTTCTTCATAAAATCATTATATTTACACTCTGTCAAATACAAACCTTCGCATCATCTGCACGCCTATCACTACAACATGTCAAAACCAAATGAAGCAGTGGTCAACTCCTAAATAGCTACCCCGCATTCCTCGAAGTACTGACAGATATCACTAGCTCAAGAGTCCAACCGGTGCAGAGTCTCCCACGACTGTACGCCCATTAGACCTCGACGACGACGACGTGCAGGAGAACACAGCACTTGGGACAGATACGAATGCTACAAGGCAACCTACCGTTGAAGATGCTCCGCCTGCCAAACCACCACGACCTCTTAGTCCTCAACAACAGGCAGAGAATACCCTGAAAGAGGCGTTTCCCAGCATAGATGCTGCAGTAGTTAAGGCTGTATTGACAGCGAGTGGTGGGCGTGTCGAGCCAGCTTTCAACGCACTGCTGGGTACGTACACTCTCTTGACTACATAGTAAAGTGGATACTAATATATACTAGGCATGTCAGATCCAGATGCTGTTCGCGAAGCTTCTCCTCCACCACAGCCACCACGCCCGGTAGCTAACCGAACAGGCTCTACACCACAATCACAACTCGAAGCTGATGAGCAATATGCTCGACAACTGGCTGAGCACTACAGCGGAGGTTATGGTCCACGAACAAGCAGCAGACTAGAAGCACAACAACCTCGTGACAACCGGCATCCATATGGTAAACCAAATGATGATCCATATGGTGAGAATCACAGCTTCCTTGACGACGAATTGCCAGTCATCAAGGAGAATATTCGCAAAGGATTTCTCGAGACACAAACTACAGTCAATGGCTGGCTGAAGACATTGAAGAAGCGCATTGATGGCGAGGAAGATGACGATGATCATGTTAGACCTCAGCAAGGATATGCTTCTGGTGCAGGCAATCAGCAGTATCGCTCGCGCAGAAGCAACGATGGTCGAAGAAGTGGAGACTACAATCGTTATGATGCAGACCCACAAGTGTTGAGTGACGATTTTGCTGGCATTCAGCTCAACAATGATGGCAGTAAGTCAAGCCTTCAGTTTGCATGAACTGCAACTAACGTTGATCCCAGGTGCAAACAATCAGCGACGCTCGACACGTCCGTTGGCTAACCCAGATCTGTTCAAGCCAACACCAGACACACCCAAATCGAATGATGGTCGTAAGGTTGCATTCCAGAGTGCGCCACATGAAGACATGGATCTCTACAGGACATCACCCAAACCGAAGGAGAATGTCCCAACATCAGGCAAGCAGAGCAAGTGGCAGCCATTGTCAAATGTTGCACCAAGTCCTATCGGTGATAACGACAATGATCCATTCAGTTTGGGTGACAGCGAAGATGAGAAGGAGTCGAAAGACAGAGTGGGCGGTAAAGAGATTAGACAGGATGACACTGAGCGACTCAAGAAAGCTGCCGCAGAAGCTATGAATGATAGTATCAGCGAGCCTGCTGTCAAGCCGCAACCTGCAGAGACTGTAGGCACAAAGGATAAGGTCGCGGAAGAGAAATTGACTGGAAAGTCGTGATCGGGAGAAATTGTATATAGGCGCAGGCATGACGCAGGTAAAGGCACGAAGCTTTGATAGATTGGGTTGGACATAAGCCACCTTATGAATGCATGACTTTTTCCCTTGCAAAACTCTCATGCATCCTGGATGGATCACAATGGAGCCTTCTCAATTCAAGTTTTGAAGCAGACTTAATATTTGTCACTCAAACCTAATAGCAGCTCACGATTACTAGATATCTTATTAGACGTCTCGGCACCTTTTGTTGTCTCACCCCACTTCCTTCGACGCTACCAGCGGGGTATTTTTGCTTGTCTGAACAGCCTTGCAGATATTCGAACTACTTTCAATTGCACGTGCATGATCTATTGGTATGGAAGAATAAGCAAATTGAGAGCTTCTCCATAGAAAGGGACTTCTTTTCAGCCTTGCGTTGACATATCGACTAGATGCTTCAATCATATGCAGTAAGTAGCGAATGTTCGAGACTCGACCATGATGCATCCTCACCTCAAATCACCATCAAATCAACTCTCACACTCGGAAGAAAGAGTCGCAAAGTGTGTTACAAGCTGGTATGTGTGATTCTATGCTGTTCGTAAGGTAGCGATGCTTTGTAGCATTGTAGCACGCTTGTTGAACTTCATAAACTGATATGGCTCTAGACCTTCTTTTACAGCACATCAGACCCGCACATTGTGTAAAAAGGTGTCCATAACAAGCCTTTCAAATTCATCTTCTCCGTCAGCCAGGACCTCAACTGACGGAACTCCAACCAATGGCGGCATAAAGATTACCGGCATTTCTGCACGACTGACCTCCAGCGGATCACTATTCCCTTCCTGCGACTAGACACGTGCTCTGAACACCAACTACACACCAGCAGATCCTGTCACATTCTTCTGCTGGATACCATCTTGTGCGACCTTCGACCCCTCCTACCGACCCTGCACCAGATCTCATCACATTCGACGTCATAAATCGGGCACCCATTCGAAGGTCTCACTCTTTCAGGAACTCTTGAACCCTAATCTCTATCAACTTGGTCCAGCTCAATATGAGGAAGTGCTCACAGGGCATGTGATCGACATTCTCTCTTCGACTTTGACTACTCATAGTCTCACCTTTAGCCTACGAGAAGATCGTCCCTCACAGAGCTGCCACTCGACGATTCAAACGTCGACCCTGATTCGAGCCTCCACGCTTATCAAAGCTGCTTGCATGAAAATTCGGCACCATGTAAGTTTTGCGCCACACCTGGTTGCCATATACGGCAAAGAAGGGGTCTGTCTTACAGAAAAGCTAATCCTTAACCTCTTCATAGGAAGTTTGGTAAGCAGATACAAAAGCGACAGCTCGAAGTACCCGAATATGCTGCAAGTTTCGTAAACTACAAGGCCCTGAAGAAGGTAAGCTGAGCTGAAGAATAATAGTGTCAGTGTGTAGGAAGAAGCAATATGCTTTCTGCACTTCATTGGTCCCTGATGGCCAAGTATTGTAACATGTGCGCTGACGCTGTCTTTTGGTAGCTCATCAAGAAACTCTCGGCGACACCCACGATCCTCGCACAGAATGACATTCAGCGTGTTCAGTTGAATTCCGCAGATTCCCAGGCCGCGTTACAAGCAAATAAGGCCACGTTCTTCTTTCAGCTGGTAAGCAGAAATCTCAGCCATGCTCCTGTTTCTGCAGCATGCTCATGGACTTTCAGGAACGAGAGCTTGAAAAGGTCAACGCATTCTACCTTCAGAAGGAGGCTGAGGTGAGTCGACTCCTTTTAGTCATGTTCCTGAGCCGTCCTTGTAACATCTTCTACAGCTCAAGATCCGTTTGAAAACACTTCTCGACAAGAAGAAAGTCCTGCAATCCAGAAACCAGAGCACGTATCGACGATCAGCAAAATTCACTACTCTCGAGGAAGGCTTCCAGCAGTTTGGTAATGATCTCAATAAGCTCCAGCAATTTGTCGAGATCAATGGAACAGCGTTCTCGAAGATTCTGAAGAAATGGGACAAGACATCGAAGTCAAAGACGAAGGAGCTTTACCTGTCACGCGCCGTAGAAGTCCAACCATTCTTCAACGCAACTGTCATCAGCGAACTTTCAGATCAAGCTACAACAAGTCTGCAAGAGTTGGGTGCATGGTCAGAAGGAGATCATGTCACTTTCGATAGGAATCCTGAGCACATCGTCAGTAGTCAGCATTTCGTGGGGACAGAGGAGGGTGACGCAGATACTCTTTTGCTCGACACAGTGCTATCGGGAAATCTAGAATCACTGCGAGATCTGATTTCACGATTGAGAACTGCTGCAGACCCTACCGGCTCGCGCGACATCGCATTACTGGAAAGGTTTACGCGAACATTCTTGGGAGCAGTCAGCGAGGGATCACAAGCTTCTTTGCAGCTGCTTCTCGATACTGGCTTGGTCGACGTCCAATCAGAAGACGACATCAACGAGAGAAATTGCTTGCACCAAGCCACCATATACGGCAACCTGTTTGTACTAGGGACAGGACTTACTCATGGCGTTGCTGTTAGTCGAACAGATGTGTATGGAAGAGTGCCTTTGCATTATGCCTGTATGCATGGAAGATTGGATATGATGGAAGTATTATTGAATGGTAGGGCCGTTTCTCTTCTACTCCGGGTTCGATTATTAACATTATGCTAGCTGATGCATCAACTATCAACCTGATCGACCACGACAACTTTACACCACTGATTCATGCTATCATTCATGGACACATCGACTGCGCCGCATGGTTGTTAAGTCGCTCTGCTCGCATTGATCCGACATCTGACGCAGACCACGTTCCGCTCAATCTGGCATGTGAGCACGGATCATTGACAATTGTCGAGCTGCTCTTGAAGAGTGGTGCGCGCATACTTCCAGATGCAGAAGGGCTCTACCCACAGCATCTGGTCGCTCGATCAGGACAAACCCCACAGTTGCTTCTACTTCTGAAGGAGTATGGCGCAGATTTGAACCAGATTGATAAGCTGTATTCGTGGACACCACTCTTCCATGCAGCAAGTGAAGGCAATGTTCCTTGCCTACAAACACTTCTCAGTCTTGGAGTAGATCCAGGCATTCTCGATGAAAAAGATCTTTCAGCCATGTACTATGCTGCTTGGGAAGGACACATCGAGTGCATGAGATTGCTGTCTTCAACGCGAAGTACAAGAGAAACTGCGACACAAATACAACTAGGTCCCATGCTAGGTAGCAGTGCTCCGATACCCATGAGCATCGATGGCGATGGAATCCCTGATCTGGAACTGCCACCTCCGATCATACCACTCAGAAGATACGGTCACAACTTCCTCGACACCAAAACCTTCATCCAAATCAGCTTCGAAGACAACGGCGAACAACTACTTGTTTTCTTCCACGACAGCAAATATCCCGCAGCTCGACTTACAATTTCGTCAAAACTTTCAGATCTAATTCCAAAGAATATTTTATTACCATTTCAAGAAGATACCCGCTTAATTTCATTCCAGATCGACAACCTTGATTCTTTCGCTATCGATTTCGATGTCTTTCCTACATACGGAGCCAAAGTCATCGCGAAGACTGTGGCATTACCAACAACATTCAAAGCACTCGTCAGCAGTTCAGGACATTGCTGTCTCCCTCTTTTCGACCCGAGACTTCGTGCTATCGGTCAAATAACCTTCAATTACCATGTCATTAAGCCTTTCCAGGGCAAACCATTGGAGATCACGGACTTCGAGACGTATTGGAAAGCGACAAGTCAATTCGACTCACGACCTACTGCATTCATCACAGGCTCAAGTTTATCCGGGGACTACGTACAGCTGTATGTGCAGCATACATGTGACGGTGTCCCAGTACTCTGGCCGACATGGACAATCGACTACATGGGCATCGCATTCCCTGTCAGTCGACTGACCTATGAGCAATTCGTCAGCGCTGGCTCTCGCTCGTCCAACAAAGTCCAAACTCTGCAGAGTCTGCCGCAACTTCCTCTCTCGCAAATTGCCGACGTGCACAAAATCCTGTCGGCGTCTGCGATATCCTTACAAGATGCACTTGCACTGCTACCAAAAGGAATGCATGCCAATCTACAAATCGTCTATCCTTCTCCAGATGAAGAAAAGTCATTACGACTCGGTCCAACAGTCAACATCAACACTTTTGGAGATGCAGTCCTGAATGTGGTCTTCGAACACGCAAGAGCAGTACGAGAAGTATCGCCGGAAGCAGTTCGCTCTATCGTCTTCAGCTCCTACAATCCAACCGTATGTACGGCGCTGAACTGGAAACAACCAAATTACCCAGTCTTCTTATGCAACGATCTTGGTCCGGAAGGTAGTACGCAAGGTGTATCGCCGAGAAGTAGTGGGAGGAGGACAACGAGTATCAAGGAAGCTGTGAGGATTGCTCAGAATAATAATTTCATGGGGTTGATTTGTAATTCTCAGTTACTGGTGAGTGGTACAGACTTTGGGGTTGATAAGGGTAGTGCTAATCAGATCTAGGATATGGTACCTGCATTGATTGATGCCGTCAAGACACAAGGCCTTGTGCTTGTTACTGACAAGTCGTCAGTAGGTGAGAGGGCGAGCAGTCATGGTCGAGATCCTTTCTCCAGGTTACCTGATGGCATTGATGGAGTTATGAGAGGTAATGGTGTTCTTCGGTTCAACGAGAGCATCGACATGTAGGCACAACAGATGTGCATATCAATCATGTAATGAACGATGCTCACTATGTGGAAGTGGACGAGACGATGTCGAGACCTGAAGTCGCTGGATAACGTCTCAAAACCACAACATTTGAGCTGCGAGGAGCGAGCGCTGCTAGGACGATGCAACAAACGACGTCGCAAACATGTAGACCATTACAAGTCATAGTGAAAGAAAAGCACTGATACCAACCACACAACATGTCTCGTGAACTTACCTTGAGATCATGATTACCGTGCTATACAGTGTATTTGTATTCTTGTACAAGCTCTACGCACCTTTATATCCATACCTCAGTCCCGCTAATTCTCCTTCCGGTTCAACACCTCCCATGATCCATTTCGCACATACCACAACCACCCATACAAACCCAGGCAACCATCCGAATCCCCACCATACCTCATATCTCCTCTCTACAATACCTCCTAATCCAACGAGCACTACACAAAGTCCCAAATTTAGATATGGTAAATATCTTGCTATCGGACCATCATCATCTACTCCTGCTCCTGCTAACAGTATCCTCCGACTCTTCAGATGCTGTGGTGATTGAGTCTGTTTCGAAGAAGGAGAAATGAAGTTGTCGAGAAAAGGTAGACCAGTAGATGAAGGAGGAAGGGTGTAGAGGAGATAAGATGTCGAGAGCAGAGAACTTATGCTTAAGAGTGAGAGCAAACCTGTCTTGGTGGAGAAGAGGGTTGTGAAGTATGGAATTGTGCTGAGGAGGGGAATGGAGAGGAGGATATGGGTGTAGGTGCGGTTGGTGGTTGTGTTTTGTGTCTGGAGGGTTTGGATTATGGAGTCCTGTTCTGTTCAGGGGAGTTCATCAGTGCTGCGCGTTGTATGGCAGGTAGAACTTGGGAGAGGGGAGTGGGGAAGAAGGAAGGAGGTGGTGGTGGGATGGTTTGTTTACTTTACTTACCATCTTCATCAAGTGCTTCTGGTAAGTCATCTTCTGGATCGTTTTCCGTAGGATAGTGGAATGTTTTCCGCAGACGAGATGTAGTTTGTTCCATCCCAACTACAACCAAGAATCTTGTATGGTAGGAAAATTGTGCAAGAATGTTTTTGTAGGTAATTTTACTGAAGCTTGTGACGATGACATGCATGTTCATCAGCCTTGTGATGCGCCAAGCGAAATATATATTCCCACCAATGTACAGCTTTGCGATCCGACTCTTGACGACAATAGCAAGAATCCAGTATGATGTTGCGGCAACTGTTACGGTCCAGGGTTCTGCCCAGATCAAGTAATTTGCTGAGGACGGATGTGCTGCAAAGAAGGACGCTGATAGCTGCGCCGAAAGAAGGAGATGGACCACTATTAGAACGACGACCAGATAGAGAACTTCCAGGTATGCTTAGCCAAGGTACATTTGAATATAGAAAGCTAATTCGCTCTCCGAAGATGTCACAAATTCCCGATCCTATCTCAAGACTGTCCCCATCTTCCTCGCCATACTCATATCCTCCACCCTTGCGATCTTCAATTACCAGAAGTCCTCCTCACCCGTAATAGCCTCGACGCTTTACGCACTGCGCACATCCCCTAAAGCGCGCGAAGCACTCGGCGACGAAGTTTACTTTGCACAAAAGATGCCATGGATATGGGGTGAGATGAATCAATTACATGGAAGGATAGACATTAAGTTTGAGGTTAAGGGAACAAGAGGAACGGGAACGATGAGGTTTAAGAGTTTTAGGGCGACGAGACAAGGCGTTTTTGAGACGACGGAGTGGAGTTTGCAGATGCCTGGGCAGGAGAAAATTGACTTGTTGGAGGGAGGTGATCCGTTCAAGACCTTGGAGCAGGATGATGATGTTACTGAAGTAGGGAGGGGACTTTATGCGCCGCCGAAAGCTGTTGTCAACTGAGGAGGAACAGAAGAGAGTCTGTACAGTAACGACGAAGAAGGGTGTATCATGAAGAGGAAATGCATTGGGACGGCGTTGTAAGATATCAACTCTTGGTAATAAACGCCTTGTACATGCTACATGTAGTATACAATCAATATTTCATCATACATCCTTCTCAAGCTGAAGCAAGCTCAGCCAAAGTCTCCTTCACACTCATTACACTCTGAACAGCCTCCGGCACCACAGGCCACGGCTTCTTCTTCGCATCTTGTATCCTGACCGCACATCCGTTCGGTCCAGCGACGCACCCGTTCAGCACCACGATCCCCTTCTCCGAATCAACACTCAGAACCTTCAAACTCTGAATGGTAACCTGATGATTTCCCATTCGTCCCGGCATCTTCTTCCCAGGCAAAACTCTCGAACCACCACCCTGCGATGCACCAGAAGAACCCATAGCACGATGTGTCTTGGAGTTACCATGCGAAGCAGGTTGTCCTCCCCATCCCCATTTCTTCATACCACCCGCAAATCCCTTTCCCTTACAATCACTCTTCGTATCAACAAATTGTCCTTCCAGAAACCATTCTGATCCTATGGACGAACCGACCGCTAGCAATCCATTCTCATCCTTGACTCTGAACTCGTGCACGAATCTCTTAGGACTGACTCCATTCTCCGTGAAATGTCCCAGCAGCGGCCTCGTGACATTGCTCGAATGTTTCCAGCCACTTCCTATCTGTACAGCGAAATACCCATGTTTCTCTCTCGTCTTATGCGATACGACTTGTACTCTATCAAGCTGTAATACCGTACATGGTGTTCTCTTTCCTGTTTCTGAATCATACATGGCTGTCATCCCCTTTTTCGTCGCAATGACGCCCGTTCGTAGTGGTAAAGTGTAGTCTTTTCGCTTCAGACCTGCTGCGGCTGTTTGTGTGAGGAGAGGAAGACCAGCAGTGGGTTGATTGAAGCGCTTCAGATTTGTTCGGGTGCGTGAGGCGCGATTGAGTGTTGACCATCCATCTTTGACTCCGCGCTTTGTGATGAATGGGAGGAGGGTATCTGGTAGCAGGAACGTTGGAGGCAGCTGCGCCCAATTCGTGGGTAGCTTGGGCGGCATGTTTGGTGGATTGGCTGCTACTGTTCACTTTCTGGTGCTATGTGATGGTGAAGTTCGAAGGATTGATAGATTATCTGGTGGCCGGAATAGACCAGATACGCCGTCGCTATAAAAGTATCTGCTTGGCATTTGTATTCATTCTTGAGACAACAACATGATGGAGATGCGATAACAGTCTTTCAAGATGGTTTATTACTTTACATCAAATGCCGTGTCACCTTCAGCATTCATCTATGTCGGAAAAGACAAAGTTGAAAGTAAGTTCATTGACAATGACTTCGAAGAATTATGCTAATCCTTGCGCAGATGAGGATCTCATAAAGTATGGCTTAGAGGAAGATGTTTGGTTTCACGTCGACAAATTATCAAGTGCTCATATCTATCTTCGAATGAATGAGGGAGAGTCATGGGAAAGCATACCTGAATCTGTTGTCACGGATTGTGCTCAACTCACCAAAGCCAACTCAATTGAAGGTGAGAATATCTGTTCCGGACTTGACTATGAGTAATCTGATGTGGTTTCGCAGGCAACAAGAAAGACAATGTTACAATCATTTATACGCCATGGTCAAATCTGAAGAAAGACGGCAGTATGGCAGTAGGCCAAGTAGGATTCAAGGACTTCAAGAAGGTATATTTCACGATCTTTCATACCTATGCCTCTGTACTGACAATTCCAGGTCAAGCGAGTACTGGTAGCAGCACGAGAGAACGCCATAGTCAACCGTATCAACAAGACCAAAGTAGAGAAGTATCCGGATCTAGCAGCAGAGCGAGAAGAGAAGCTCAAGGTGATCCGAAAGAAAGAACAGATAGCACGACAAGAACAGGTAAGACAAGCTTGTCGAGTGATGCACTGATGTCAACTGCTGACATGACCTGTAGAAGAAGGAAGATGCCAGACTCGCGAAGGAGTATCAGGAAAAGAAATGGCAGAAAGACCATGCTTATGATGAGATGTTCCAGGCTGTTGACGAAGCGGAAGCGAACAATCAGGGCAAAGATGATGATTCAGACGACTTCATGTAGATTTGTGATATGGTGAATCATATCCCATCTCAAGTCCTTTCACCGCTCCATGCTTTAGCTTGTGGTACCGGCGAAGGTCAGGCCTGCTGCGGGATCAGCTTTGAAAGAAGAAGAAGAACCGCGGTAGATACGTACATATATCTCCGCTGCACTTTTGCATGGAGGGACCATTCTCTCCCTATGACACTGTGCTCTATCGCTGAATATGCTCCATTGATCCGAAAGAGCGATTTCTCTGACAGCTGGATGCCAATTCCTCAATCATTGCCCCAATCCGCTCCCGACTTGGTTGACACTTGTCCCCTTGACCTTATGATCATTCGGATTCGCCGCTGCTTCATACAAAATATTCGTCGGCGCCTTCCCTAATCGCATCCACTCTCCTTTAAATCCCAAATAACTGATCCTCGTCACATCATCACCATAGTTATCCTCCACAAACAGCGTAATATTCTGTACTTTCCCGAATAGTGCTCGTTTGACGGGTATTTCTTGGACATCAGAGGTCTGCGACAGGGAGAACTCTTGTATAGGTGTCAGGTCTGAAGCGGCACCGAAGTCGAGATCGTCGCGGTTGATGAAGACCTTGAGGGTCTGCGGCGCGCAGTCTAAAGGTGAGGTGCGGATGAGTATGCAGTGGAGTTTGACTTGGCCTGTGAACCTGCATGACAATCCAGGTCAGTCTATACATCGCGACACTGATCGAGGGGTGGAAATGCTCACGGTACGTAGAGTAGCAATTGCTCGTCAGCATCACTTTCTAGCTCTGGTTCTAGCTGTAGTCGCTCTGCCCATATCTTCTTCGTAACAGCTTTCGCAGCGCCAGATGTCGCTTCATTCATACATGTTATGTCGTCGAAATTTATGTGTTGGTACAGAGAGTATTGTAGGGCGGGGGTGATGTCGTCTGTGTGATCGTGAGCGGAGTGGTCATGGCCGTCACCATGGGAGTGTCCACTGTGATCATGTTCGTCGTGGCAATGTGACATGCTGATTTGACAAGGAATGGGATGTTGAATTGTGACAAGAGAAACTCATGGTAAGATGGCTGTAGTGGGGCATCACGTCAGGCCACGATCAGGTCACGAAAACATGTGACATGCAAGAAGTGATAAGTTTGAATAGGTACAGTTTCTCTTGTATAATCTGTGTCAAGCAATCGACTCTGTCTGTGCTGATATGCATTCCCCATAGCGTGGAATCTCGTCCTGGCGAAATATACGGTCATCATCGCGTTCTCAAGCTCAAAACCCTGCTGTTCTTTGCTTCTTCTTTCCTTTCTGCTTTCTGCTGCCAAAAGTTCCTCGATCCGGTTGTGTCATCGGCTGACTCTGAGCAGGCTGCGAGCTGAAGGGCGCAATTGCAGGTTCAGGCGGCTGACTACCAGCTGGGGTGACTGCTCTCGAAGCTTCTGTACTTCTGTGCTGCAAGAACTTCTCAGTCCTCCTTCTTCTCCTGTCCAAGTCTCTTCTTCTCTTAGCGCTTTCGCGCTCACTATCTTGTTCCTCTTCCTCCGTCCTTGGTGGCTTGTAAGTAAGTGTAGAGGGATTGACTCCTGGCATTGATGGCCAATCAGACAAGATCTTTGATTTTCCGGTATCAGGCCGAGGACGAATGGATATAGCATATTGTCGTAGTCGTGAAGTAGCAGGGTCTTCTGCCATACCTGATGCGGATGTTTGTTGAGAGTATACTGAAGGCGTGAGTGTTGGTGTTGGGAAGCTGGACTCTGGCCATCGTCTGCTTGCTGCTGATGCTTGGGCAGAGTAGAAGGTCGCGGGCGAGCTTTCTCGTGAAGCAAGGCCCTCGTGCTCTGGATCTTCCTCATCATCCACTATGACACCTTTCACCTTCGAACTCTTGTTTTGTAGAGTCAAAGTATGCAGGCTGAGACCGAGCTCAACAGCTACTTGGCGAACCAGTCTGAATTTCGACCCTCGTGTTGTCACAGATGTATGTAGAGGCAATCTGGCTATCCAATGATGGACAAGTCTTTGATAGATCTGCAAGACATTGCCCACGTTCTCGCCACCATCAACTTGCACATCGAGGTCTGGAATGTTCTGTATTGGCGTCACAATAAGTGCAGAGGCTGCTTCTTCACTAGTTGGCAACGATTCGACGAGTTTCGAAAGGGATCGTCCGACCTGATCGAGGTTGTCGTGCAAGACACCGAATTCAGATATCTGTAGCAGAGTGCCTGGCGTCAGATTGTCATCCTGCAAAGCAGCCACAGCTAGTTCCAAAAGCTTGTCAAATAATTGGACTATCGTGGCTGAATCGTGGGAGGAAGTCGCAAACACCACTTCAAAGATGTGGCTCCAGTCTACAAGAAGTCCATCGCCTGACAATAGAGAATACGCGCGAGGCTTGTTGGGCATTGAGACCCTCTGATCTCGAATGATAAAAGGATCGTCAATGACAGCCCCGTATCTTCGCCGGGATTTGATTGTTTGCTTCATCCTCGGCGCAAGTATGTCTCTCGTTATATTGATCTGAGGTTGTGCAGCCAACAGACTTGAGACGAGGCTTGAGTTTCTCGTGAGGATAAAAGGCTGCAGGAAGCGCACATCCTGATTATGATAGAGTGAACCCAGTCCACTGCGTTCTACCGAAAGTGTCAGTCACTACTATACATTGCTGCGTAACAAGACTCTTGATGCTACGACTTACCCTCGTCTCCTCGTACTTCAAACACGTTTGAGTGCCAGCAGACTCCACGAATTTTCGAAGGATGTTGGACCAGGTTCTTTTCATCGCTAGCTTCACTGCTGTGATCCGTGGCTACAGCGAATGTACCTTGAGATGAGCTATACAAATTGTCTTCGCCATCTGAAGCGGCGCGAAACCTGTAAAAGTTCACCAGACTACTGTTTTCGGAGTGAACAAACACCGATTCTGCAAGGGTTAGTATTCTCCTGAATTTACTATAGCTGTAAGACTGCTTACTATAATCAGAAAATAATGTTGCCAACTGCAATGTCTCGTCGTTTACGTTTCGAAAGTGTCGATAGGATTGCAAGACCTTAACACCATTGGGAGCATCTACGACATTGTTATGCTTTATGACATCGGTCACTTCGATCCAATAGATCTTGGAAGACGTCAAAACATAGCAGTGGTCCAGCCTCTGAGTGCTTCGCTTGATATCGCGAATGATCTCCATTCCTTTGGCAACCATGAACTCGGAACTGTCCAGTCGTGCGGGTTGTGGACCTTGGAAGTCGAATACAGCCAAATGAGTCCTGCTACATACAGCAATGGTGGTAAGATCGCGAATCCAGATGACCTTATACCATCCATCATCATATGCATATTTGGGAATCCTGAGACCTGGATCTGGATCGTAGTCGGTCAGAATATTTGCTGACTTATTCTCAATGGCATTGAGTTTGGGTGTTCTGTGCTTCCCATGACGATTCTCATTTTCCCATATACACCAGTCGCCTCGCTCATCAATGGTAGCAATTTGTCGATTGTACAACGGATTAAATGCGACATCAACATACGACCTCTTGGAAGGTTTCGTATGTAGTACCGCGACTGAAGTCGGCAGCAAACGAGTCGCACTCAATGCTTTTATCTTGTCATCTGACGCAAGCCTGCGAAGAGAATCAGTAGCTTGCCTCTCATATTGGCACGGATATCGCAACATTGGGTAAGCGCAAATTGACTTACATGTCGTCCGTGGAGTAGGCTAGGCGAAACGCTGTGATGGAGCTGTCTTGCCTGACTGCCAACCATGTACCAGCACTCAGTCCCTCATCCGAAAAGACAATCTGCAAGATCGGACTCCCGCTGCCGAGTTTGTACAGACTCTCTTCGACGTGGTCATCAAGTGACAGTAGGGATACCGAAGCAGCTGCGTCGTGTCAGATATTGCATGAATTGACAAACAAACGACTCACAATCGTGCTTCTCCCAACCCCATCTTTCGACTCGGGGTCTAACAACACGAAGAATATGGTCCGCTTCGCCATGAACCATGGCAAGTACAGTAAATGAGCTTTTCCTGCTCGTCAACCGTCCCACATCGAGTGCTCGGCCAATGGCAAGAACGGAGCCATGATGCAGTTCTTCATCTTTGACATCTTCAACCGCAAGTGATTGAGCAAGATCTTCGGTAACTTTTAGATCTGGAATCTCCTTAAAGGTGTTTCTTGCGACCAAAAATCTTGAGTCCGATCTGTGCTGTGGCGGAGGTGACGCCTGCTTCAGATGTTCCTTGAATGGAAGAACTTGCTGCAAATGTTGCTCTGAAGATTTGTCAATTAGTGTAAACAACAATCTAATGGAAATAGCTTACGAAAGTTGTGATCTTGTGCAAATCTCCAACCATTTTCTGCATCATATATAGGTTTTCCAAGACGACCATATGAAAGGTCTGTCAACCTTTTGTCAGCCATCGGGTGGTAGGAGAAGTGTTCGTTTTAAAGTCAGGATGAAAAAGTTCATAATTCAAATCTACTGTGAAGATGGCAGATGAGAGAAGAAAGTGGTGTGATCGTGATGCGTGAGTAAGGTATGTGAAGCAAGTCTAGAATTCTTTCACGAATCTTCACTTCTGAGATGTAGGTGGGGCATCTTTGACGCCAAGCTGGTTGCTTCGTGGCAACGCCCGCAATCGTCAACACGTTCAACATGCATCTAGGATCCGAGTCTTCGCAACACCAGCACCACAACATTATTGTATCTTGCAAACACTGCCACAACTTACCAGGAACCAGAAGAAGTCACCATGTCTACAATGTTCGAGCCCTCACTTTCCACAAGCGCAATGCGCCCACCACTTTCATCCGCAACTGCGCCGTCAATGGCAGATTCCCTTCCCAACATCAACTTTGGATTCGACGAACTTCGCGATCGCATGAACAAGTTCACCGTCAAGTTCGATGCGTTCATCGAACAAGGGAGGAAGCGCGTTTTGGAAGAGCGCAATCAATTTCGCATGAATGTTGCGGAGCTACAAGGTACATTCTCCTGATCGGACCTTGAGAGGCAACACTGACAATGAGCAAAGAGGACCAGCGCATGAAGAAGCGCGACATCGAGATTCTTTCGCAAAAAGCAGCGAGTCATCAGCAAATCGTCTCCAAAGAACAAGCAGAAACCAACGAGATGCAAGCTGCGATCGCGACGCTTAGCGCACAACGCGATGCACACATCTCCACCAAAGAAAACCTGCAGCAGCAAATTGCGGAAACACAAAAGCAAATCGATGCGAAACTCGCTGCACAGAAGGCACACTCTCGATATCTTGATCAGCAGTCACGATTCAATATTCCTGAACTGGACTTCTTTACTTCGAATTTGGCATTGGAGATTGAGGGATGTGGGAAGGAGGACAAGCTTAGGTTCATTTATACACATATCGATGATAGAGATTGGCAGAGAGAAGCGTTGTTTGAGCTGGATATCTCGAAGAGAGAGTATGAGATTCCCTATTGTAGGCCGAAGTTGGAGAAGGAGAAAGTGGAAAGAGTGTTGGATGTCTTGAATGAGACGAGAGACTTCAGAGGAGCGCTGAAGGGGATGAGGGTGTTGTTTGTGGAAGCAATGAGAGCGTAGTCTGAGTATTGACACACTAATGGAGGTGATGAGTTTCGGTATTCAATACATTCTTGGCATTGTACTGTCTGATAGTATATGGGGAATGACATTCTAAAAGGTTCCTTTACCATTTCAAATGTGGATGTTCTACGGTTTCTTCCCTCACATCCGCTTCCCACTTGTCGACCAGCTTCTGAAACACATCAGTATGCCCCTTCCACCTCTTCGTCCCATCGTCTGGCACCTGATAACCACCAAGCTTCCCCATCTCTCCCAAAAAGATATGCTTCGCAACCTTCGGAAAATTACTCCTCACACTATCCTCTTCAACACTCCCCAACGCGATCCCAACATCATCCTTTTCAAAGTGATAACTCATAGTCATATTCGAACCACATTTCGCACAGTGAGATCTCACAGCCATATCAGAGTAGCTCGTCCTTGTAAGGGATGATTCACCAGATGTCCATGTTATTGAGGAGCGAGGCAAGGAGAGAAACGTGATATAATCTGAGCCAGAGATGCGGCGACATGTGAGACAGTGGCAGCATGTCAAGTTGCGTGGTAGAGTTGAGGATGTGTATGTTATGCTTTTACACATGCAGCTGCCTTTGAATGCTGGTGGGGTCGTTGACATTGTTGTGTGGTATGAGTGGTTGTTGGTATGATATCGTGTTACTAATTAGTCGTGGGACTGTGATATAAGCTCGTGTAATTATGAATCACCGAAAAAGATCTTTTCTGGCATTGAGAAGACAAGTCGGCAGTCTACCAGTCTATATCTCTCTGGTTGTGCATCGTAAGGGCGTGCCAAGCTCGACGCGGGGCATCTCCTGCTGCGCGTCTCTCTCAGATTCTTATTCTTCTCAAACATGACAACGACATTCTCTTGAATATCTCACAAACATGCCTACGCAACAAGAAAGAGAAGCAAGCGCAGCGCAAGCAAATCAAGTAATCGACATCTTTCACGAGATCTCGACACTCCTGGTACGTTAGTATACTCCATCATGCACTGCGCACACTTCTCTCGTAATCTTCAACCTCGACTGATATGATGAAACATAGAACGCAGATCTTGATAGACAGACACTTTCAGTATGTATTTCGCTGATTGAGAATGGTGTAAATCCAGAGGCTCTAGCTGTAAGTGCATTCTCCTGTGAGGCTGGCGGGGCATGTCGACTGATGGAGATTATAGTCTGTTGTAAAAGAGTTGAAGAGAGATGCCGAGGAAGTGAGGAAGGAGGCTCAGGAGAGTAGTTCGCGGTGAAAGGGTATGAAAAAGAGATGCGTTGAGGCGTTCTGGTTGGGTAGGAGGGAAATTTTGAGCGTTGAAAGTCGCAACTGCATCTAGCGTTTGGAGAGCATGGAGTATTGAGTATTGGGTATTTCAACTACAGAAGGGGTAGAAAGACAGACGTCCTCTGAAGATTGTGCGGATCTACAACTACATACCCTGCATATTGACCTACAAGGTTGTTGTAGACGGATTTCGCACTATTTACTTTGACATGGAAGTAAGGTCTTGTTGAAATTTTCTATTCTTGCTACATCACAATATATCGCTTTCTGGCCTGATATCATTGCCGAGTGCTTCTTGGTCCTCAATTAGGGACGTCAAACATTGCAGAACGACACAATATGCTAGCATCAACTGCGGCGATGCACGTCCAAAGCATCTTCTCCCGACCCTGAACGCCATATCCGTCTGTACAGCCCAATGCGATGCCCCGACTCCGATGCTTCCTATGCGCCAATGTTTAGAATCCGACACCAAAGATATACAAGCTCATCGATGTCCAAGGAGCTCAAAAGGATCATCATCATTGTTTTCGTCCTCATCGCAGTCGCTGGCGTTGGAGTCATCATCGCTATCATCCTCCTCCATCTCCTCCTCATGCACAAATTCTGCAGAAGTAACACTCCGAGGTTCCTCACGACCCCAAAAGTCAAGGTCGTCTCCAGGTATTGACTCGTCTGTATCCGACCTGTCTTCGATGACATCGTCAAAGAAGCCAAGTCCAGGTATTGGAGAGACTGATCTACCGAATCTTTGTGCGGCCGTATAAGGTGAAAATCGTCCTGAACCACTCGAGGTTGTGGGAACATGCATATGACTTGAATGTCTCCTGATACGTAATGGCCCTGGCGCAGATCGTGGAATGCTTGGAGCAGTCGTGTCTACGTTCTGTAGAGACGCCATGGGAGCCGGCTGTGGTGTCGTAGTCTCTGTGCTGGGCACCACTTCTGGATCGCTGATTATCGAGAGTTGTACCGTGTTGTAAGAGTCGCATATAGCACACTTCAAGCCTAGCCAATGATAAGGAACAGCACTTTTAGCATAGCAATCGTTACATGAAACCATCGCTTTCGTATCCCGGAATTGTGGTGGCATGGGCTGACTGTCGATTGCTCGATCGAGCGCCCGAAATTGTGACTCCATGTTGACTGTCGACTTGCTACAGATAGGACATTTATATGAGGACTTCATGTGCTCGTCGTAGCAGCCTCTGTGTATGCCATGGCCGCAAAGCATGAATACAACAGGTGCTGGAGAATCAAACATGTATTCTCCGCAGATAGGACAATCACAGTCGGAGACTCTCTCTATACACTTGTGGGACTTTTCGACAGACATCGACATACATGTACCGCATGTCTACAGAGATTAGTGACTTTCACAAGTGGCATACACAGGTACTTACCCTGCAATGGAAGAAATCCTTCCCCAGACCACGACCCTTCCTACAAATACCGCAGTCCACACAATGGTATATGTTGTGGTTCGCATCATTATCCCACAGTTTACACACGTCACAATAATGCCATGCTGTTCTTTCTCCACAACCAACACAGAATTCGCCTGCTTTCTGAGCACAACTGCAGATCATACACAGCATGTTCCTTGTTGCTTTACGATTGAGGATATGGCTTTCCGATTCGTCGTGACAGAGCCGACATGTGTACCATCGCGTACAATCGTAACATTGCATCTTGACATTCCTCTTGTAGTGTTTGCAACCCAACTGAGGAGCTACGACTCCTTTGACGATCAGATCGCCTTCGTCATCGACTTCTGGTGGATCTTCGGGTGCATAGGTAGGCTTGATGTCGTTCGGAGAGAGGTGGAAAGTATGATGATCCTCAACCACAGGTCCGGACACTCCATTCATCTGCCATAATAAAGATGCCAAAGAACTAGGCGTGGTCGGCCTCTGCTGACTTATGGTCGCTTCTAATGGGTCTGCGTCTACGATTGGTTTCGTAGCTAGCGAAGCCTGACTATGTGCATAATCTTTCGTGAGCAGCAAATGCATCAGCCGTGCCTTCTCACCGGGTGCTGCATTCGACGACTGTATCTTACGAATCTCGTAACGCAGATATCCCATGCCATCATCTTCAGGTAAAGATGAAGTTATTTGCGGACTCCCAGCACCACCTTCTGCTCGGTCGCGTGTGGATCTTCGTGATGTAGGTTGTGTCGAGGTCATGGTGGACGGCAAAGAGTGATTACCATGATGAACACCCCTTCGATGGCTCGTGTCAGAACTCGCTCGAAATCGACCTGGAATGCCAAAAGAAGGATTATCAGATAAATCGTCGTCTATCTGACCAGAGTTCGAGGTCAGAGAGAGCATGCGCCGAGGAATAGCGTTTGTCGACGTAGTTGGCGCACTCGGCGATCTACCGTCATCAATAGCGCGAAGTTCTGCATCTAAACCTCCACCATCATCTTCGATGGGTGATGAAGTAATGGCTGTTCCAGAAATGCTACCCTCCTCTTCTGCAACATAGTTTCCCTCATGTTCTCCACTGCGACTGATGTGGTCCAGACACTCTGATATACTATCGGTTGTGCTGTCATTGTCGTTATGATTGCTGTTGTTATCTTGAGTCGTTCTTTGATCTGTGAGGGGATCGATCACATCGTTGTTAGACTGACTAGATCTCGAGAATCGGCGGGCTTGCCGTAGCACTGGATTGATCAAGAACTCTGTGACGAGGGATCCCATTTGGATGTTGTGACAATCATGGAGAACATTTGTGAAGTAATAATAAGACTTTGAAACTGTGAGAATGTGGCCACATGAGCATACATAACACTTTTTCTAAACTTGTTCCTAGAATCTGTCTTCAGCTGCAATGCAGGCCTGGAAGATGACGCATGGAATGCTGATCTTGGCAATAAAATGCCACTCTATTTTCCGCATGAGACAGGGGCTTAGACTCCGCGATTCCTCCTTCCTACTGCAACTACACGCGCCTGCAGACACGATCATGTGCACTGATGCGAGGTCTTGATACTTTTATACTCTGATGTACTTTGTTACTACCACAAACATAGCAGCTATCGTGTTGCACTTTCAATGTCGACACCTACGACTCTAGATATAATTCACAGCTACAGACATTTCTATCGCGCTCTCATGCATGCTGTCCGATATGCGAAACCTCAAAGATACTTAGCACGAGATCAGCTGAGAATAGCATACAACAAGGGAATTCCGGCCGACTTCGATACACGTAAGATCAACAACACTCTAATGTTTCTTGGGAATGCTGCGCGTGAGAGAGGGTTGGAGCATAAGATTGTGAAAAATCTACTCCATACGGAGTGGGGAAGACGCGAAACACTCAAACAGTACGTATGGTGTGGAAGATGGAAATGCTCAGGGCTAACTCTGTTGTAGCGACTCTCGACAGAAGAAGACGACGACTCAGATCAAAGATAGACGGGGTAGTCAGTTACATTATAAATTGACTGTAGCAATGCTGAATAATACCATGGGTCTCTGTTTGCGGTGATGCTTATTTTGGTATTACGAAGTACAGGTACTTTCACTATCTCGTAGAGGCAATTGCTTCAACACAGACATCTGAGGCTCCTACTCATGTTGGCCCCATCAACGGCGCGAACTGGCAATGTTACGATTGTCCGGATGTATGTTCGATCAACTAAGCCGACAATAAGACTCCATAGTCGCGGGGTAAAAGCAGAAGAGGAATTTGTAGCACGACGACTTCTATCAATATCGATCAACAATTTAGGGGACGCAAGGTCCAATACATGGATGGGAGGATTCTGCATTGTAAAACCGTGCAAACTTTGAAGAGAAGCTGTATGGATACGAGGTGCTCAGAAGGACGGTTTGAATGTGCACAGCGAGTAGTGAACGATTCATCAGGTTGGTTTGTGAAGGCCATAAGTTAGCAGCTGCTTCAGAATGTGTTGTGACAGAGTTGGCTACGTCGAGCCATATATGATAGCCCGATGTAGGCGTAGTGATCACACTATTGCGAGTCCAGCGCTCTCGTAAAAGCGTGGTGCGTAGGCGAATGTTGACCCTTCTTTTGAGCAAGCAAACAGAACAATGAAGTCAATAGTACTTACGTTATTCCTTACTTCCCGCAAAATCGTCGTGAACGAAGATAAGAACGTTTTCTTCTCGCGAAATGGTACTAAAACTAAACATATTACTTAATGCGGCCTAGAGCAATAATTATCCATTACAGACTCACATGCTTTCTGAAAGCATGACAGGGATCAACATTTTGATAGCTTCAAGCTCCAAACCCCGCAAGAAACCATTGACTCGCGAACAACACAATCGTAGACTGCACAAAGAGCAGTCATTATCTTCGATTCTGATTGTCCAACCGGCAGCAGAAACTCATGGAATTTTACCATACGTAATCGAGGAAAAGGCCGCTGACTTTGGCTCTCTAGCCATCGTCCAAACGCCACGAGATTTGAGGGCAGACGATGCCGATTCAACAAGGACAGGATAATGGACAAAATACTGGACACGGTGTGGAGGATACGCCAATTCGCTTCGAGGCACATCAGAAGAGGTGGGTGAAGAAGTATAGGACGGAAATTGCTGCTTCTACAAGCAGTGTGCTCTCTACGTTTTCTGCAGTATGGACAAACGTCAACATCCCAATTGCAGTCCTCAGTACTAATGACGTGTCGTAGTTTCCTCTCGATTCGGTCAAGACTCGCATGCAAACGTACAAATATCATAACTTCGTCGATTGCGTTCAGCGTACATACAGGACGGAGAATATTCGTGGTTTCTTTCGCGGCGTCACAGCTCCATTAGCAAGCGTCACCCTCGTTCGCACAATCTCTTTCTCGGTGTATCAGAGGTCGAAATATACATATGCAAGCTGGTTCAAGAGGAATTTCAACTTTGATCCATTGTTACATATCAATACTCCAGGCACGTACCCAACGCTTTCGACATTGGCATGTTTTGGTGCTGCTGGAGCAACCGCTGGTTCCTTCATAACCTTGATAGCATGTAGGTCATACGCTGCCGGTTAGGCTCTCACTATGTACTGATAGTGTACTAGGTCCGTTCGAGTTGACAAAATTGAGTGCTCAGGTCTCTGTTCTCATGGCTGAGAGGAACGTGAAGACTTCTGTCACAGATCCATTATCACGGCCAGAAATTGCCAAGAGTTACCAGAATAAAGGAACATTTCAAACAGCGAGAGAAATCATAAGGAACAGAGGATTGGCTGGACTCTATTCCGGTTTCTCGTTGCACCTATGTATGCATGTTTCCTCCGTGCGAGAGGCCATACTGACCCAGCTCCAGTGCGAGATACCCTTGGTACGGCAATCTACTTCATGACCTACGAGAGCAGCAAGCAGCTTCTGACGACTTATACAAAAGAGTCATCGACTACCAATCCATTGTCTGTTGTGGTAGCGGGTGGATTGTGTGGTGTTGTGAGTTGGTCATTGATCTACCCAATCGATTCTGCCAAAAGCATATATCAACGGAATAGTCTGATGCAATGCAAAGGAGAGCCATTGAAGAGGGCACCAAAGATTCAGTTCTTCAACAGGAGGATGTATAGAGGTCTTGGAGTATCCATGAGTCGATCGTGCGTTGTGAACGCCATCTTCTTTTCCTCATTTGAGTTTATAAAGCAGCATATCAACAGTCTCGAAGATTGAGCTAGCTGATGTATTTGAGAGGTGTATGCATAGGAAGGTGTTTGATTTGTTGGTGCATGGATATAGTGGGAGCATGGACATGTAAATACCCAACAAATAGCAGACATAATTGACTAATCTTACCATCACTCCTCGAATGTTCTCTGGTTAAGGTGTCGAGTAAGACCTAGGTCATGTGATGATGACCGAGGATGCCAAGGTATGCTTTAGCTCGTTCGATCTCAGACACGACACAGACCCTGATCTGTTAACGCCCAACTTGCCTCGATCAATACAACGTTGAAGTCAGAACAGCGCAGTCGCACTACAGCGTGGCCTTTTCTTTACTGTTCCTCTGCTTCAGTGACCTTTTCTTTTAGCTTCATATCCCATACAAAGTCATTTTGGACGTGGTAAGATCCAAGATGGCAGGAAAGAAGAGAAAGGCCAAAGAGGCCATATCAATGTCAAAACCTTCCAGGAAGGACTCCAAACGAGTTTCTCGCAAGGCTCTGACTGTAGATGCCAAAGCGCGTCATGAGAAGAAGTTGAGCAGAAGAAAACGTGCTCATAATATGATGCAAGCAGATGATTGGCATGCACCACTGCCACCAGGATTAAATGGAAAACTGGAGGTTCCAAAGATCTCGTCGAAGTACGCGACATACTTCGAGTTCGCGGATAATCTTGAGAAGAAGAAGAAGCTTGATTTTACCGTTGGTGGTTGCGCTTGGGGTAGAAGGTCTTGCTGACATCTGACAGAAAACGAATCAACATGATCCGCCACCTGGCTTCGCGTTCGTACCCATTGGAGATCCTACGGTCACCAATATGTGTAAAGAGATCTCTCGCGAAAAGGATGCAATGATCTTTATCGTTTCGGTTCGTTGCTAGTCACGATAGGCGGAGGCATGCTGAGTCGTTGTAGGATCGCACAGAGAAAGAATCGCAGAGAATATCGGAACACACCTATCGAGTCGGTTACCACTTTCGCGAAACTATCGTTGACGAGGTCCGTGAGCGTGTCGGCGAAGAGGTAATATCCAAAGCTCTCGTACCACCAGGATTCGTGGAGCCTATACCAAAAACGCAGAAGGAAGTCAACGAGCAAGCTGACAAGGCTTTACGTGACCTTTTCCCTAGGATTCCGAATACCGATCGTCAGTCAATCATCGATCATGCGTTCAAGCTTGTAGGTCTCTGGATGCAACAAGGTGAACAGGACTAATCATATAGGGCGGTACATTTCAAGGGGAGCCAATGGTCGGCACGCAAGCTAATATTCCGTTGGCGCGAAGAGCGCAGCTAGCGACACTTGCTCATATCAGACACACTCACACGAGGTACGACAAGCTTCTCAAGGAAACATCATGGGCAAATGCAAGGAGGGTTGTAGAGCCCATCTGCCTAGGTGTCCTGCTTAAGTGGCGCGGTGATGAAGAAACTGGAAGGGATCAGCTCGAGGAGATTTTGCGAGAAGTTGTTATAATCACCGATTCAGAACCCGAGGATAGCTCGGAAGACTCTTCAGAAGAAGATGATTCTGATGATGAGGATGATGGAAGTGATGCCTCGAGTTCAGACGGTGATTCTGATGATCCGATTCTCATCACTGACTCACCAGAGCAGCCTTCGAGATTACCTCCTAGGGATGCTGGATACGGAACTCAGAGTCGTAATGGTTTACCTCATGGGCATAGCCGTCGAGTTGATGGTGTGCGTCCGATTGGAGTATCTCGGGAGTTGCTTGCCAATGATATGCCGCATGCCATCGCAGGCACAGGTGAGCAGACTCATGGAGTCGATGCGGACACGAGCAAGCGCTCGCTGAGGAAGCAGGAGAAGCTGGCGCAAAAAGGATTTGCAAGATATCGCAATGCCCTAGCTGATGCGCATGTACGACGTGATGACAACATAACAGCCAACATCAGTCGTCATAGTAGAACTCCGTCAGGTCTTGTGGATATAGAGGGCGGCACATGTGCTGCATCATGGCAACATGGCAAGGGTAAGGCGACTGCTCATGGTATGGATGCTGGTGGCTATGACAATACTATTTGCACCCACGGCGCACACTCATCTAAGGATCATGCTTTGCAAGATTATCTGGTCCCTTCCATTGAGGCTGGGTCTAGAATGGCTCATACTTCGCAGAACCCGGAGTACGCGCCCATGAGTGGTACAGGATTTGCACAAGATCGTTCTTATATGGATACGCAGGATTCCAGGATTTTACCACGGTCGCATGTGGCTGTCCAAGACCTGACATCTCGCCGCATCATACCCGCGGCACAGGATGATCAGTCCAGAGTGCGTGTTGTGTCTTCTGATGGTTTTTATGCTGCTCATGAGCTCTCACATGCGGTAGACGGTGTACAACCTGGAGGTTTTGTTTCGCGTCCATTACTTGTTCAGCCTTCTGCTCGAAATGATGTCCAAGGTATGAGCTTGAGATATCGTGATCATGAGGAGCTGCCGAATTATGGCATACCAAGTGGCAGAGTTCTGTCCCAGCAGCCAAGGGACTTTGGTTTCGGAGAAGCTGGATATCGAGCTTCTTACAACGATCATGTTGTTCAAGCACGCCCCAATGTCTCGCATCCATATGTTCGTACAACTGAGCTCTCTCATAGTGTGCATCAGCCTACTTTGCGGCCTTTTCCGGAGTTTCAAGCTCATGACGTGCGAGCATACGAGTCAATGGCACCCAGACGCCGAAGCAGATCCCCGCCATACCTACCTCATATCTCTTCTTCGACAGCAGCAGGATCGCAAGTCGCTGTAAGTCGAGCGCATGCGATAGATCCTCACTTTGTCCGAAGCTTCTCGCAAGCTCAGCTTCACGATCAAGATCATCGTGACGATGGTTTCGTTGTGCTTGGTGAGTCTGGTCGTACATCTTACAGAGATCGCGAGGACGACCGGACATATCAGTAAGTTTCCATGAAGAGCTTAGCCAATGCCTGGAGCTCCCCACCTGGGGCTTACCCACAATCATTGAGGAGCTAATTCTATAGATGGAGCAGACTGACATTTCGTTTAGGCATGGTCGCGAGCCTAAGCGCAGAACCTACCAACAGCCACTTCCTCGCGATTTGAGAATCAGAACGGAGGAGCTACCAGAATATCGTCAACAAGTTGCCAGACAACCTGCACCCCCTTTTCACGGATCAGTAGTCTATCAACGAGCAGGGCCAGCTTTTATTGAACTTGATTGAGCTCCAGCAATTTCAGGACCTTGTATATATATTGGAAGGCGTCAGTGGAGGTTTCGTTAGGGAATTGTCTATGTTTCCTTTGTATGCACTGAAACAGTGCTTTGATTTGTTAAATAAGGTTGTGTTTGTCGAGCGGTTAGCGAACATGGATTGGCGTCAGCATGAGTGGTGCATTGCATTGTGTTTCTGTCGCGGGATGGCGTTTGGGGACACTCGTGCATCGTCGAGAAGATGGACGCCTCACGGCTAGCATTCAAGGAGAGATCAGTAGTTGTTTAGTGTATAAGGAGACTGTCAGCAATGCGATCGGATTACCATCCATGTTTTCGCTTCGTGTGGCTTGCATTGCTGACACGTATATGACTTGAGTTGACCTGTATCGACCTCGCGAGGTCCTAAGACTTCTCGTGAATGTACTTTGCCTTCTACGATGTGACAAGATGTGCTAAAATTGGGTATTGCAGCGCGTAAACCCTCCCAACGCCGGCGAATGCTATGCAAACCTGCGCAAATGCATGCTATATACAAACTATTCCGCCAGCATAGCAGTTCTCTGCTCCTGTTCCCTCTGTTTCTGCCTCGCTTCTGCTCTTTCTTTCGCTGGCAAAGGTTTCGTAGGCACATCTGGTAAAGGCACGCCAGTCACTTCAGCTTCCAGAGCTGCTAGCTCATCTTCCACTTCATCCTCATCTTGATTCGATATCTTCCCTCCAAGCATGTCACTTATTTCCTACAGCCACGTATCAGCCTTCAACCTCGCCTTCTAAATCCTGATACAAAAGAAGCCACAACACATACCTGCTGATAAGCAATAGCATCCGCCGTTTCACCCATCAGCTTCTCCACATTTTCAATCCCTCCCATCTCCCTATGAATCTCCCCCAATACTTTCGTGCCCTGCTGCAACCCAAACACTACATCTTTCTGCACCAGCGCAAACTCTACACTACTCGTCAATTGTTCCAATTGTGCTAATTGCGCATCTGTCTGTGATAAGAGGGATTCTTGATATTTCTTGCGACGTAAGGCCAGGAGCGCGCGCTTCTTGTCGCCTTGCGAGAGCAGTTTTTTGGCGATCTCGGTCTCGCGAGAGGTTAGGAGTGTTATGCGTTTTTGATATTGGTGCAGCTTGTCTCGTTGGATCTTCATGTCGAGGATTGCTCTGGACTTGTCAGTACTTGTGTACGTGATAGCTGTTGCGCATGTATCATTTCGAGGATGATGATTGTGACGTACTTGTCCTGCGCAGATATCTTGTTGGAACTCGCATTGTTCCCCATGGTGGCTTTAAGCTACATGCAAGCTTTGCGATTGGGGAATATGGAGGGAAGTTGTTATTATTCCATGCTTGTTGCAGTGGTTTCCTGCTTGACTCGAGGTGGATAGCGGGATGATGTCGTGTGCAGACCGCCATCAACATGTGGGGTGATAAGGATAAGAGCCGCCAAGCTTTGATATTGCAGGGGTCTTCAACTTTTTTGTCAAAATATCGTCGACGATGTGTTGTCGTGTAACAGTACATCTTCAGCTAGTTTTATTGTTCTGGAATCATGATAGGGCGAGGACCTAGACAGTCTTTGTCACAGGGACTGGATAGAGATGTAAGGCATTGTCATGCGCGTCCCTGATATCAGGTTGTTTACAAGCATGTAGGTTCTAGTGATAGTCAACAAGCTCAAAGAAGAGCAAGCACAACTCGAAAATGGGACGAAACGGGTTACCATCTCCTCTGTCTACGACTCAATAAAGCGATCGAATTCCAGCTTGAAGAGACGGCCGAAGAAGCAGCTTGAGGACTCAATCGACCGAGTCTTGATCGCAGTCCGAGAACAAGAAGATGATTCGGACTCCTTAGATGGCGACTTTGATGGGTTAGAGGATGAGTCGGCGCCAAAAGTGAAAGACCATAATATCATGAACAGAAGTATCACAAAGATGTGGGCGAAGTCACCTGCAACTTTCACACCAGAAGGCGCAAACACTCCTACAAATGGAACGAGCACGCCAAACTTGACGGTACAAACGACTCAAGTGGAGGTAGAGTCGCCAGCGAAGCCAGAGAGACAGGCGAATGGAGAACCAAGATTAAAGCGAAGGAAGCAGGAGGCAAAGAAAGAGGTTGACAGATCACCTCCAACAGATATATCATTGGAGAATCTGGGAGGAGTGGATAATGTGATTGAAGAGCTCAACGAGTTGGTTGCAATGCCAATGTTGTACCCGGACATGTACACCAGTACAGGCATCCAGCCTCCTCGAGGAGTTCTGCTCCATGGACCACCGGGTTGTGGTAAAACCATGATCGCAAATGCATTCGCAGCGGAAATTGGAGTGTCTTATATACCACTATCGGCACCATCTCTAGTGGCAGGAATGTCAGGAGAGTCAGAGAAGAAGATCCGTGATATCTTCGAGGAGGCGAAGAAGATGGCACCATGTCTCGTCTTCATAGACGAGATAGATGTGATTATGGGCAAACGAGAAAGTGCGCAACGTGAGATGGAAAAGAGGATTGTTGCGCAAATGCTGACCTGCATGGATGACATGGCACTGGAAAAGACGGGAGGGAAGCCTGTGATCATTATTGCGGCGACGAATCGACCAGATTCGATAGACCCAGCACTCCGCAGGGCAGGACGTTTCAATAAGGAGATCAACCTAGGCGTGCCGAATGAGCATGCAAGAGAGAAGATTTTGCGAGCACTTACGACAAAGCAAAATCTACCAGAAGATTTCAATTTTAGAGCATTAGCGAAGATGACGCCTGGGTTCGTAGGAGCTGATTTGAACGATGTGGTTTCGGTGGCCGGCACAGTAGCCATGAAAAGAGCGATGGAAGTTCTGAAAGCGCAAGCACGCAACGACACAGCCATGGATCTCGACACGCCAGAGAAGACTCTATCACCAGCAGTAACAATTACTCGATCACTAGTAGCCCACGCTGGCTCAGCACCCGAAGGAAGCAACGACTTTTCAATCACATATGAGGATTTTCTAGCTGCTGTACCAAAAGTCCAGCCTTCGGCGAAGAGAGAAGGATTCGCTACGATACCAGATACGACATGGTCACACATCGGCGCATTACAACACATCCGCCAACAACTAGAGATGGCAATCGTCCTACCAATCAAGAATCCCCAGTCTTTCGCCCGCGTTGGAATCACCGCGCCTACGGGTGTCCTTCTTTGGGGGCCACCGGGTTGCGGTAAAACACTCCTCGCAAAAGCCGTAGCAAACGAATCCAAAGCAAACTTCATCTCCATTAAAGGTCCCGAACTGCTCAACAAGTACGTCGGCGAGAGTGAGCGAGCTGTACGTCAAGTCTTTGAAAGGGCAAGGAGCTCTGTGCCTTGTATCCTCTTCTTCGATGAGTTAGATGCTCTTGTGCCGAAGAGAGAAGATAGTCTAAGTGAAGCGTCAAGTAAAGTCGTTAACACGCTTTTGACGGAACTTGATGGTTTGGCTAGTCGTGCAGGGATATATGTCATCGCTGCGACGAACAGACCTGATATGATTGATGCGGCTATGCTGAGACCTGGACGACTGGGAACTTCTGTGTTTGTGGACTTGCCTACGCCTGATGAAAGGGTCGAGATCTTGCGAGCTTTGTTCATGAAGGCATTGCCGAATGCTTCGCAAGAGGAGGTCGCGTTGTTGGATGAGGTTGCGAGGGATGAGAGGTGCACCGGATATAGTGGTGCTGATCTAGGGAATCTACATCAGGCTGCTGGTCATGCTGCCATTTTAAGGGAGAGAAACACCATTGGAGTTGACGGAGAAGGAAGTGGAGACTTGAGGATCGAAAAGGCGGATTGGGAAGTTGCGCTTAGTACGACGAAGGCGAGTGTCAAGGACGGAGCCAAGTATAGAAGGTTGAAGGAAAGAGGCATGTAGAGTCATGATGAGTAGCGTAGATCTTGAATAATACCTTGCTTGACGAGGGGACTCGGAGTACATGTACTGCCATATGGTCATACCGCTCCGACCTGTTCCACTTGGAGTCTACGCCTGTAGCAAGAAGCAGAACGAGTGAGAAGATCTGTAGCCGAAACGGACTTGACATCAGTTCACGATTGTTTCAATGGTTTAGAGACTTAGACGGAAGTTGATGGTCGATCGTGACAGTCCACCAACATACTTTTGAGTACACGATGCACGCCTATGTGCGGTGGCCCCTCCCGGTCACATGTCCAGGGAAACTGATGTATCAGCAGAAGATTTAGCACCGTTAAGTAAGGCTTTTGAAAACCTGGTCATATAAAGCAGACGATGAGTATTCAAGACCAGTCCTGGCATTACATACGCTCGCCAAAGTTACACGATATATATGTAAAGACGTAAACTTGAAGCAACATGGCAACGTAACGGCTACGTTGAGTACAGGACTGAATGAGCCATAGCTTCTCACAATCTGCCAACAGATGCCGGACGAGCATTCATCACGCTGAATTAGGAGTATTCGTAAAATACGAAAGTTCATGCAATTCAAAGAAAGAGACATGTTACTCTCGAAGAAGCAAAACAAGAAGAAGGAGCAGAAAGAGGTGCAGCTGCTGTAAGTTTATGTAGTCTTGGCTCAAAGTATAGTTCAGGTGGAACCCTATATAAAGGGCTACATTGCAGCATCAGGTATCTGAGGGTCGTGTTCGCATGTGACGATGTGGGGAAACCGACCAAAACAGTGAAACTATTTGGCGTAGTCGGAGGAGTATGCCAGCATGGACCCGGAAGATATGATCGTGAAACCATTCCTTAGGTAAAGAATGATGCGCCACGTCAAAGATTGTATGATATAGGCAGGCAATATAATCGGGCATGTCTATCATAACAATACAACCAGCAGACAGTGGTGATTAGAGCGATGTGAGATTAGTAGGCATGACAATAACGCGGCAAATGCACACGAATCGCAAGTGATACCTGACAGGTATTCTTCGAGAAAAACCTTTATCGGTTTGGGTGAAAGAATACCTCCCGAAGACGCACAACTTTCTTGGGGGCATTACCTCCCAGATGACAATAGCACTGCAGCAACTCGGATGATATACACACAAAGTCTAAGCGATGGAGATATAGAAGGGAACTGTCAAGAGTGTGGAGCGTGAAGAAAGGAGGTGCGGCTGTGGAAAGTTTATATAGTCTTGGCTGCAAGTGGACTCTTGGGCTATCAACAACTACCTGAACCTGTTCGCTCATGCGCTCCCACAAACAAAAAGGAAAGTGAGAGGGCCACGAAAGCAAAGATGAGGATGACAGACTTGCCCGTTCGATGTTGCATGGTAGGACGCGAATCAGAGAGTCCTAAGCACCCTGCAAGGTTCGACCGTAATCTACATGTAGCTGAATATACCGATGCCTGATGTCAGATGATTACATCGGTAGGAGGTGAGCACTACTCAAGCCATGTATGTGACCAAGCTGATTCAAAGACGTGCACACTCTTCTCACCTGAAGATGTCATGCGTCTAGCAGAACAGCTCCGGATATCGCCCGTAAAGCTATGACGAAAGCAAGAGACTCAAGACTCAGCAGCTTATGTTAACAAACGCATACAGTAGGTGACGACTTCCAGCGTCACAAATCGATTGTTACCAAGGAGGAACAAATGAGCGACGAATGATGTAGCAGGTACAACTCATTTCCTAAGCAGAAGAAGCACGATAAAGACCAACATTATGAAAGCACCAAAACTTATGTACACCATCGCACATGACAGCACTTGGCATCGACCGGGAGAAGAGAAGATTTGGTATTTGATTTACAGTCGTGGCATCAAATCGCAATGCAACACTCCCATCTAACCTAGAATACAAGGTCCGCCGGTTCTAGCTATAATACAATAATCTTGGCATCGTCTATTTCGTGGCCTCCTTGAGGTAGCTATTGAACATGTTAGCAGCAAATTTCACGATATATGGAGTATTCTTGTGAAACATACGTGATCAAGTCGTTCCTGTCCTTATCCTTCTTCAATCCACCGAAAGCCATCTTGGTACCTGGAATATACTTCTTTGGGTTCTCAAGGTACTCAAACTGTGGCAAATCTGTTAGCAAAATGCGTACCACCAATTTGCGGTGATATTGAGCTTACAAGAGTATCGTTGTTCCACTCAATACCCTTTGCCTTGTTGGCATCAGTGTATGAGTATCCCTCGACTGAACCGGTGTGTCGTCCGAAAAGTCCGTGAAGTGCTGGACCAATCTTGTTTCCCTCACCCTCACCGAGAGTGTGGCACTGAGCGCATCTGGTCTTGAAGAGGTTGGCACCCTTCTTTGAGTCTCCTGTAATCACAAGAAGTCAGTCATTGGCCAGATACGATTATGATACGAGACTGGAAGAAAAGTTGGCAGGTCGAGGCGCAAGCCAGCGATAAAGCTCAGATCAGGTCTCTGAACGGCGGAACAGCTTGGGATACATTCGTGAGCCTTGTGGGTATGTATGCGGCTCGTTGTGTTGGCTGGCAGGTTTCGAAGCTGGTGTGGCTTTTTGTTGACGTCGTTCGTAATTGACGCCTCCTAAACAACACAGCATCTGCCCAAGACCTCAACACCACCACATCGTACCGGACAAGCTCGCAAAATTGGTCCTTGATATGCCCGACCAACTCCTATCTCGCCGCAAAATCTCCCACACTGTCCTCGCTCGATGGAAGCTCAATGGCAACTCCGCCGTCGTGACGTGATGACCTGCCAACCTTCCCAAACAAATCAAGAAAGTAGAGAAAGCTACATACCGTCCTTGAAAGGCATCTTGAGTAGATTAAATGTGTATGAAAGAAGCGAAAGTGTTGATTAGATGTGTAAATAAGAAGTGTCGAGTGAGAAGACAGGAAGGCAGATGTTTATAGATGGATGTTATGGATGGGAAAGAGCGAGGAAGGGAAAAAAAGTTCTTGAAGAGAGCATCATTCTCTTTTAGCCTCGATCCTTTCCGAGAGCAGCTTTGGTCCACCAGCCACAACTCTCTTGTAATGCTCGTGATGTGATTGGATGTATAAGATCACCTGATTTGTGGCTTGATCAGACACGTCGGGTTTCTTCGGGAACTCTCATTTTGCCGCAAAGAAACGGCTGCGTCTTTGGTCTTAGTCCATAGAAGGGAAGGCTACCGTATCAAAATTTGTGGATAGCTTCATTTTCATACCATCATTTAATATCAATCAATATCACGCGAGTTCAAACACCTCAGAGCGTCGCAACCATGCCTCCCAAGATCGCGACGATACCTAGATTCCTCTTACCACAGACCGGAGCAATATGGAGGAATCAAATCATCCGCAATGCCACAACAAAATCAAAGGCAGGCAAGCCTCTCGTCCTTGAGAAACCAGCCAAATTCAACCCACCATCTCATGGTTCCAGAATCACCAAAGGCCCTCCTCGTTATCAATATGCAGGACCACAGATGACAGAAGAAGAAAGAGCAGCACAGGCGAGGAAGCAGTACCCTAATCTCATGCCACCAGAAGGAACATTCATGTACTGGTTCATAAACAACAAGAGCATACATTTGTACATTACTATGGTATGGTTTCTATGCAAGCAAGTAATTACCCAAATACTGATAGTGTTGTCAGGGCGTTCTATCATCACTCGCATTCATAGTCTGGTCCACGAACTTCAAGCAAAACTCGCCTTTCGCACACATGCTTCCAACATGGTCAGAAACACTATTTCACCCAATCCACTCGACACGAACTTTCTTCCATGTTCTACGACTGAATACCGAATACACAGCCGCCGAGACAGCGGAACGAAGAAAGCAGAAAGTAGACGATGTGCAGAAACGAGCACAGTACAGAAAGGCGCACGGCTTAGATCAGAATGAAGGATTTGGAGGATGGACAGCAAAGAGTGATAATGAATTGATCGGCCCTGCAATCCCATCAGGAGATGGGAGTATCACAGCGGAAGAAGTAGAGGTCAAGAAGAGACCTCCGGTCAAGAAATGGTTGGGTATCTGGTAGATGTGCTGCATATGAACAGCTACACATACGACGTATATTGGTATCATAATCTGTAAAACGAACAAGATATTGTACAATCAACCCAGCTCTACAGCATCTAGACCATCTAAAACCTCTGCCGCAACGCCATGCTGTTCTAGGACTTTTGCAATCATGCTTGCGATCAGTTTTCGTTTTGCGCCGCCTCGTGGTGGTTGCCATACTCCTTCCTCTTCCATGGTTTCTCTTTGACTTGATGCTTGCTCGTTCGTGCTCGCCGCTGTTCCACCAGTTGCTGTGTTCAATGTGTTCGGTATACCAGGATGCGTCAACCGTGAAGGTGGATCTATCGTGCGTACTGCCAGTAACCTCAACTCTCTTCCTTTTCCCTCGATATCCATAGCGTTCTGATGTCTTGCTTTCTCGCCTACTGATACTGCCAGAACTACCTCGGCTACTGCTAGTTCTTCTGCGGTCGGGTCGAATATGATGTTTTGCTGTACAGCCATAACAAGTAATGTTACGGGAGGCCTCGCGACAGCCGTATCTGCTTTTCGAGGATATAAGAACACTGAAGCGTCCCAATCGTCGTCGAACAACGGATCTTCATCTTCTTCTGACTTCAGTCGTGGTAATCGAGTAGATAATAGTGCAAGATGTGTCGTAAGTGAAAGAAGTGGCAAAGGATAGCTCAGCGGAGGTGACAACAGCAGAATCTAGTTTACATGAGCCATGCTTCAGCGACGACACTCATGCAGAACTCACATCTAAGTACACCTTCCAGTGGAACCTCCTGTTAATCCTCAATCTCTCCACAACCTCCCCATCAGCGAGCAACGCCTCACTCAATAACGCAGCCAGGAAAACAGGCATACTATCATCATCCCTAAACCCTGGAATCTCAACATTTAAATCCACCCATTCATTCGATCCTCTCTTCTCCCTCTTTTCCTCCCCTTCCCCATCTGCGCCCTCACTTCCACCATCATCCTCTCTATAATCAGAATAACTCAACCTCGTCTTCTCAACCTCAGCCTTTACGCCAACAATTGCTTCCGTTCCATCAGCGAAACATATCCTCGCACTGCCATTCGTACCAGGTAAGATGTCTGTTTCTGCGATCAAAGGACGAAATTGTGTTGCTGTGCGACCATCAGGGCGGATTGGTGGGGTCGACGTTAGTGATGTGTGGAGGTAGGAGAGTTCGGCGGGGGAGAGGAGGACTTGTTGAGGTGCCTGAGGAGGCATTTCGAAGATAGCGTTATTTGAGAATTGGCATGTGATGTGGGTGATTTTAAAGGAAAAGAGTGGTATGTTGAGTTGGCGCAAAGTCAGAGTGGAGGTCTGCGGTTGTACAAGTTCGAGCTCTTTCACAAGCTTGAAGAAAAGTTGTGGAGCATTGGAGATGCATGTCTTGGCTGACCAGTATACGACAGGGGTGCGTCTACAAGCATCTCACGACATGCAGATGAAGCAATGTCTAGTTCAAACTCGGAATAAATGCTATATGACTAGTCGAGGACTGCGAGTGATAGAACACGAACAAGAACTTCTACCAAATTTGAACTTGACGCATTGTTGTCTTGTATAGCTCGCATCGCTCGGGACGTCGTCTACCGGAGTTTTACATACCTACGAGATTCCGATACCTAGCTTCATCTTCCTCCACATATCATAGGTAAGGACTTTGTCATATGGGCTTAGCATGTTTCGATAGGCACATTTTAGTGCTTGCAGTGCAAAGCTGGGTTCTTACTAGGATGTTTCAACTATGTAGTGACTCGGTCGTTGTTGATTCCCGTCTAAATCGAGAATTAAGCGAGTCTCCGCCTATGGTGGATTGGTTGAAGTCAAGACGACAGCACACCGTGTACACCCACAGAACGACCTCTTTAGTCGTAGCTGAAGGTAAGGAGCTAGGTAATCGAACCATATTGCATGCTGTCCTCGACTGATTTGTAAGTACTTGTCACTTCGGAGACTTTCACGGGGTAGATTGCACCGGCCTGTGGCAAAGCCATATCGACGGTTAACGACCAGAAGGCAACGACATGATAACAACAGATATACATATAAGTATAATAGATCCCAAGTTTGACATGGACATGCCGAACACTCTTTCGTCCCCGAACAAGCGCTTCTGCTCCACATCACCGTCAACGCCATCTCACAATGTCTTTCAACCCTTTCGTCCTCTACCATAACAAATATGCCAATCCTCCTCTCCCGCCACCACAAACTTTCCTTAACAAAACAATACTCATCACAGGCGCAAACACAGGTCTGGGTCTTGCTCTCGCCCTTCACTGTCTTAATCTCGGTGCCTCCCATCTCATTCTCACCACTCGCTCAGCCCCCAAAGGTGAAACCGCGAAGTCATATTTGGAGACACACACGACATCTACATCATATACCATCACGATGATGCAGCTCGACATGTTGACTTTTGAGAGTGTGGTTAGGTTTGCTGAGAAAGTAAAGAGAGAGGTAACAGAGGTTGATGTGGTGTATCTGAACGCGGGAGTTCTGAATATGAAAGCTGAGAAAGTGATAAGTCCTGAAGGATGGGAGGTTACAATGCAAGTCAACGTGTTGTCCACTGCATTTTTGGCTATTTTGTTGGTTCCCTGGATGAAAGTCGCTGGGAAAGGAAAAGCTCATTTGGCTTTTTCAGGAAGCGGTTGTAAGTAGCCAGTCCATGTTGGATGAGGGCGCTATAAAAGCTGATGATATAAAATTGTGTAGTACATCGAGCAGTGAAGATAACACCCGAAAGTGGCTGGCCACAAAAAGACATCTTTACATTCTGGAAAGATCCCAAGAACGTCAAGAAAGTGGGTGGGCAGGGAATGATGGATCGAAGCAAGCTCTTTCTGCAATATATCATGCGTGAGCTTGCAGATCTGACGAGAGACGCAAGTGGGGAGTAAGTGCTTGCAAAATCGTCTCTTTCAGTCGCTGGCGATTTTAGCTGATCACAAAACAGACCACAAGTCATCGTGAACTCGACTTGCCCTGCAGGAGTGAAAACAGATCTGGGAAGAGATATCATGGACAATCCCATAACGGCTGTGCTAGGCACGACATTCTTGTCTATAGCATTTAAAACAGTTGATGAGGGGGCGAAGACACTTGTACAGGCTGCTTTGACAAGACCCGAGGAGAGCGGGAAGTACTTTACGTACTATCAGTCTGATGAGGACTACTTGAAGTAAGTATACTGAAGTCTATGATACATACTGAGTGACAGAGAGCTGACGAAATGATCAGGATGACACAGCATAATATACATGGTGAAGAAGGCCAGAAGATGCAGAAGATCGTGTGGAAGGAATTGGTTGAGCTGCTAGGTTACAGTGTGCCCGAGGTACTCGGAATCGTCAAAGCACGATGAGTGCATGTCCAACACCGTTGTTTGTAGAGGGCCACCATTCCAACAGCGAGTGAAGCGCACAGAACTATCTGTGAGAGAAGATCGGTTGTAGCTTATATAGAGAGTTAGATGGGGTAGATGAGTACAAGACGAACGTCTCCTACTTGACAGTGGAGAAGCGGAAAAGAGAGACCAGACATAGAACAAAGAGAAGCAGTTTGAAAGTGGACAGAACTCAGAGTACAAGAATGCAGAGGAATCTACCATGCTCTCCAGGCGATACAGTAATGAAGCTTGTTTGAGTTCGGCGCCCTGTGGAAGTAATGGTCGCCTAAACACGATATAACAGTGCCAAATCGGCCGGGATTTCCATCGCCTTTCATTCGACTTCTAAGATAATGGTATGTTCGTAAAAACAGGGACTCCTATCCACTTCCCTGGGTCCCACATTCATCATAGCGTTGCATACTTACGCATTTCACAATATTCTGCATAGTAGCATGATTTCCCCCTTTTGAGATAGAACGATTCAAGACATCGGATCTGTCCTTCTTCCCGCATCCTTCATAGTTTATATCAACCTCTTTTCGCATACTTATATCATAGCGTCAGCACTGATATCCCCCTCAAAACCCAACTCGCCCAACTTCTTATTCCTACTCTTCTCCCTCTTCGCCTCCCTCACCTTCCTCTCCTTATCCATCTTAGTCACCGCATCCACTTCCCCCTTCTCATACCCAGGCGGCGGATCATCATCTTTATCTAAATCGATCTCTCCTAACAGTAGTACATTCTCTCCTCGTACCAGGAAGATACCGCGCGGGATGTCGGCGTAGAGACCTGGTGGGACGGGCGCGTCGACTTGGAGATGTGCTTCTGGGGGGACAGAGGTGTTGTAGGATGGTGGCACGAAGATGCGCTCGATTGTGGATTGGAGAACTAGATTTGCTGTGGAAGGGCTGTGTTAGATGTGATTGGAGATGTGAATGAAGGGAGATCGGTGTACCGAATTGATCCCAGCTGCGTAGGACGCCTATTAGTTTCCTTCCATCTCGTAATGAGACCATAAGCTTTTCTGTTGGAAGATCATGATTAGCTTCATGTAGGTAACAAAGGTTCCACGATTTCATGTCCCGGCATTGCATGCAAGGCTCCAATATGACGTGCCAAACACTCACTATCAGTCAGATCCAATAGCTGGGCGGCAGTAGTGAACATCTGCGGCGGCAATTGCTGATTTGGCGGCGGCGGTCCTCCACCAAGAAGTGGTAGAAGAGATTGACCAGCATTACCACCTTGCCCTTGCTGGTCTTCTAAACTCAAGTTTTCCATCTGCGGAATTGTGTCAGGTAGGATGACCTGATTATGTTTCAATAACAGATCGCTCTCGACCGTCCATGAGGCTAGGGGTGCGCGATTGATTGTTTGAGGTGGAGGTGGAGGGGTAATAAGTATGTATAAAGTAATAAGGTGAACGCGACGATGATGTCTCTTCTGTAAAGCGGCAGGAGAGCAAACTTAGAGCGGCGCCAAGTATTGCCTGTCGAATTCAGGAGCGAACATACAGAAGCGAGCAAGAAGTCAACAAGCGATAATGTCAAGAGTATGAACTTCTTCCTCTGAAGTAACTTCTGAAGACGGGCTTTCGAGCTTGCGTTATGATAGCCTTAATATGGCTGTATTGGAGAGATATGCAGTTCTATTATACAAATTCCAGAGATTCCTTTCTCATCTACCTATTTCCCAACTCCTCGCTCGGTATCATTCACATTCATGCTCCATATGCTTTCTATCTGCTCAGATTTCCCCACAAACACCGTAGCTATGCAAAAAGAGATTTTGATAATGTTGTCAAGATGACAAACAAAAATATTGAGGTTGCTCTTGGCTCATGTTCATGCTGAGGAACTAATCAGAAGGCTCAGAACAGGTCAAAATGGCCAATGTCATGATTGATATCTGAAGATTGGTAATGCGAGCACTTCGCAAAACATATCTTTTAGTTCCAGACACAAAGAGAGACATTTATGTAACTGGCAAGACCAAATCCGAGAGCCATAAAATCCCCCAAACGCAACTTTGACATGAAATTCGCAAATTCCCCTTTGTGTACGAAGATTGTCAACCTGCCATCCTTCCCTTGCTCATGTTGGTGACTCTGAGATCCTCAGTGCATGTCACACTGCTGTGATAGTCGACTTTGGGCACAACATAAGGTCGGGGACAAGAGTGACAGGTCTCCAAGCTACCTCAAGATAGTTGATCGCGTGAGGGCATCTAACAACTCTGGTCGAGCCTGTAGCTCATGACTTGCTTCGGCAAATGTCAACCATCTTCGCGTCCGTTTGTGCATTTCTGGCCACTCATTCTCCTCGGCAGTGACCGTGACTTCGTAGAATTGATAGAGTGCTTTCGGGGCGTCCTTTGACAACTTCTTGGATGGCCTCTTGTCGTATATCTGCCCAAGATCATAGTCGATCGTGCATATGATCCCAGCTTCTTCCCATGCCTCGCGTTGTGCGGCTTCGGTACATTCCTCGTCGGTTTCCCATCCACCTTTCGGCAGAACCCATCCAGACCTTCGGTTTGACTGGATTAGGAGAACATGCGTTCTGGCCGCATTGAGTGGTACGACTCCCGCGACTAGTCGTTCTCCAGCCTCATTGTAACCTGCAAGAATAGAGTGTCAGCAACTGAGTTCGTGAATAGGCATGAATCAATAGGCTTGAATGTTCGCATGTGTCCAGGCTGCTGAAGTCTGACAGGACTTACGTTGCATGCTCCGTCCAACCCGAGACTCCATACTTCTGTCCCCCGCCATATTTCCAAAGGCTTTGGCACCTGTAAAGGTGCGAACGCACGCTGGTGGTGTTCCAAACGTGAGTCGTGAGGTTGTGCTCTTTGTAGCAAGATCGTGAAGAAAAAAAAGTCGGCAATATAGTAGGAAGTCCAGACACCCCACCAAAGATGACGATTGGCTGGAACGTCGATGCAGGTGAGTTTGTCCTGAAGAAAGAACAAATGTTTCCGCTGCAGAATGAGAAAGTTGGTGACTCAAATATGTTTGGTTTAAGGCAGAGATACGTGTAATATGATTATGAGAATCTCGTGACTCCTTCTGAAAGTGAAATGAGTGTGATGGAGAAGAACGAAGGAGGGTGGAAAGTTCCTGGAATTGAGGTGAGGTGGGTTGTGCTTGCGGTTTTGTTTTCAACGGGAGGTGCAGATCTAGCTGGACCTGGTGGACCACAAACTGATGGAAAAGCCCCAAGCCTGATTGATCCTTATTTGTATTTTGACCGCCTTTGACTAGTTCCAGTTCGCGTGCATGTCCTTTTCCAATCTGTTCTGCTGTTATGCATGAAGATATTCAAACCTGGCAGATGCACGAGCCATGCGAACTCTCCCGAACTCAAACCGTGGACTGAATATAAAATATCAAAAACCACGAGTGCAACCAGAGTAGTCGACGTTATAGTGAATGTGAGGCAAAGTTGATGATTTGAACTTGAACTCAGACATTCTGCTGGTTTTGTCACACATGCTCCGACAGAGGGGATAGCCTTAAACGGAATCCTAAGCTTGTCCAGGTAAGCGTCACACTCTCTCACCCTGGGCACATTGTTGCTTATTCGAGCTGCTGCTCACGCTTCACGCGGGGTCACATAATCGAACGAGATGTCCTGGAAGGCCCCTTCCTGCAGAAGTACCGCCAGCGCCAGGCACTTGACGCTCATCGGCTTGAGTCAACGCCCCGAACTCAAAACATCTCATATCAGAGACCATTACAGCGATGTGGGCAATCGTGGGGAGAAGCAAAGATGATGTAAGAATTTCATGCAACATCTGACAAACTCTGGCATTGTTGTCGTGTCGTGGGGTGACCTCATCTAGATGATGGAATGGCAAGTGTCATGTTGGAAGTCAGGATGAGCAGACCGATCGAGAGCGAGGAAGTTTCCGCAGCTGCAGGCGAAAGCCACGCCAAACCGTTCTTGGACGGGACTCATCCATCGAGTTCACGAGGATGGTCGAAGTTGTACAAGGTACCTACAGTACAATTACTTATAACATACAGTAACACTCAGAAAGGATCCTGATTTGTCCATGTCTTGTTGACATGATCTGTATTATTGCTCTGGTCCCAGCATTGGGTCTGAATCTTGGCACATCATATCGATTTCAACCTGCTCCTGCTTCATGATCTTGAACAAACATGCAATCAGATCTTTACAGACGAGATAGACAGACGCTCATCACACTCCCGAAAATCAGCTACTGTCATCGGCTCTGACATGCTTCTGAAGTCCTGTTGGTGTCCAATAACATTCGCAACGACAAATCCCACGTCCACCTAAGGCAAATGCTGCCTAACAAGACGCGACCATCTCTCTCGATTGTCACACAAAATCACTAGGCAACATATAGTCAGAGTTTCAGCAGCCACCCGCAAGTTGACAACGGCCGGCGTTCTGATTTTATTGGGATAGTCATTTTGTTGCGACTTTCTCAGAAGTCACTTTCTGCGTTGTCACACACTCCCACTCTCTGTGCGCCATGCAGGACCCAGTTGCAGACGAAGCCGCCTCATTGTTGACGCTCATAGGTGAGTGCTCGTCTGATCTCTAGTCTTTTCCGCGAGATTTCTCTCTGCTCTTTACCAATGATCCGACCCCGTGCCTGATCAACTCGACGACGTTGATTTATGCTCATCGAAAAGTTATATCTCCCACGTCCTGCATGACATTTTCACGGAACTTCATCCCACTCTGTCATAAGGAAATGCTGGATTTCTTTAACACTGTCCTCGGATTTATTGGCTGCGTATTGAAGAATGAGTAAAGTCACAAACTAATACTTTTATTGCTCAGGATACTTGAAGGGAAATAATTGTGGTTGGTTCATTTTCCTGGAGCCAGCACCTCGCCATGCTAACATGATGTGAAGGTTATTGTGGACGTAAACAAAGTCAGTCGTCTCTTACTTGCATGAGAACATGGCCCAACATCCGTTGCAACAAAGCACATGTTTGAAGCGAAGTTCTCCCGCTGCATACTTGTTGACTGTATATTGCAGGCGTTTCATACTATGCTGGAGCAAAACATCTCACCATCGAGCACTACCAGACTCTTCTCGATAGAGGATGGAGAAGATCTGGCACCACTCTGTATAAGCCAGATTTGCTGAACTCATGCTGCGCTCAATATACAGTACGCCTAGATGCTTCGAGATTCCAAGCCACGAAAGATCAACGACAATGCATCAATCGGCTGAACAAGCATATTCTTGGAGAGTCATACATCAAAGATGCCGCGATATTGTACCCACTGTCACGCGAGCAAGCCAAGAAGCGAGACACTGAGTTCAATCTTGTCGAAAGAGTGCAAGAAAGCGAACACAGCTATCTGGAATCAACAGGGAAGTGCAGTAACAAGCTGAAACCTGCTCACAAGCTCGAAATTACACTCGAGTCGAACGAGTTCACGGAGGAGAAATATTCTATCTTCGAGAATTATCAACGAATAGTGCATCATGAAGGCCCCAAGAAGATCAGTAGGCGTGGTTTCAAGAATTTTTTATGCGATTCTCCTTTGCCTACAACTCACTCAGCAGATGGGAAGCAATATGGGTCGTACCATCAATGTTACCGGATAGATGGCGAGCTTGTCGCTGTTGGTGTACTGGATCTCTTGCCGCATTGTGTGAGTGGTGTTTACTTCTTGTACCATGAGTCTGTGCATCAGTACTCATTTGGCAAACTTGGAGCGCTACGAGAGGTTGCGTTTGCGAAGGATGCCGGATATCAGTATTGGTATCCTGGTTTCTACATCCACAAGTAAGTCTATCTTTCTCTACTGAGCTTGAATATTTCTTTAGTTGGAGTAGTGTGTTGGTTCATCACGTCCGATATGGATTTAGTCACCAGAAATCGAATCTTATCGGCTATCTTGGTCTATTCTTCGTTACTTCTCTCGCTCGAGACATGAGATTGTACGAGCATGGCTTACACGATTTAGTTGCAAGAAGATGAAATACAAGGGTGACTTCAATCCTCAGTCAGTCTTGGATCCAGAATCATACGAATGGAACCCTCTCGACTCTAGTATGAAGGCCAGACTCGACAAGCAAAAGTACATCAGCCCATCTCGAGAACAAAGCGGAGTGACATACCCAGTATCAGCATCATATCTACCCGCTCCATCTATTCACAGACCAATAGAAGGTAACGCAGAGTCTGCAGGTAATACAGACAAAGAACCCAACGGGGAAGTTCAAGCAGGCGAAGACAGTGAAGAAGAGGCTGCAGAAGAGGCGGAAAGTGTAGCACTTTTTGACACCGGTATGCCTGGCATTCTCTCAAAGCAGGAGATATTGGAACAGGTCAATCTTGATATGATCAACATTAGGCTGTTTGGTGCAGAATATGTGACCTCCGATCTCATGAGCTGGGCTGAGGGAGACATCGATCAGCCAAACAGTCTTCGGGCGCTTTTCGCTGGCTTTGCAGCGGCAGTCGGACCTGAGATTGCTCAGGAGGTCCTTGTTCATCTTGGTTGAGGAGTGTTGAGCAAGGGAATATGCTCTGTAGAGGTGATCGTCTTGTATGTTCACTCAAAAGATCCCAGGATTGAGGCTGGTAGAGATGTGTGGCACAGATTAAGGTTCTACGGATATGACAAGCCTGACCTCACATCTGGATATCTCCCGGTCAGCGTAGAGACCAAGACTGTAAAGGAACAAGAAATCAACTTCCTCTCCTCACCTTGCTTTCTTCTCTTCGTGTGTTCCAAGTCATGATCATGACCTCAAGTGAGCCCACATGACTGTACGATAGTTTACGCTAGCGAAAACCATAGGAATTTATAGGACTTCCTTCCCAATCTTTGATTTCTGTCTCTACTTTCTTTCGTCCATTTCGAAATTTGTTATTCTTCATCAGCACCCCCTGTCTTGTCTTGACTTGAAGGAGGCTTTCAGACTCTTAACATTAGTTATATCCCATACTAACCATAGTCAACATGCCTCCTTTTGTTATGCCACCACTGAACAAAGGCGGAGCACCTTTCACAGTCCCATACCTAGATCAATTTCTCTACATCAGACCCTTTGGAACGATGATAAGAGGTCGGGAACCACTTCCCTTGAAGCGATACCAACAGCCACACGTGTCAACTCGACCACTATACGTAGGACAACGACACGTCCACGATCCAGCACCTTTCAGTCTCTGGGACTCTGAAAACTGTCGAGTTCGTCACACCACACGCGAACAACAAGATTGGATCGATAGAACTTTCGAATACAGTTCGATGGGAACGCATACCTGGTTCATATCCTTAGCTACTAACACCTTACCTTGCCCGCTACCACTAACCTTAGGAGGAGTACCACTTTATTTCGTCCCAAAGGGAATGCATCTGGATGAAGTCCATTCTTTATCCTTGGATACTTACCTCAATCCTAGACTCCCAGATCCATGTTTACATCTACGATGGGAGAAGATGACATTCCCACCTAAGCATATTCACGACGCCATACTCAAATACTTGAAGGAGGATCTGGGATTGAATGTCAAGGGGATTGTGTATCTACCATTGTGTAATATTGTTGAGTTGGAAATTGGGGATGGAAAGCGTTATGGGGTGCATAGTCTGCCGGCACATGTAGCAGGGAGGGGAGTCTGGTATCATCACAGTCCTTTTGGGAGGTTCGCACCTAGGGTGAATTTGATGAGGAGGGTTGGGAATGATTTGGAGGTTGGATCGAGGTTGTAAGACGTGAGTTATGAGAAGAAGATGCTGACTGAACAGCAGGGATTCTGTGAGAGTTTCAATCTGAGTGTTGACTTACTGATTCACAGCACTAACATGTAGTTGCTAACTATAATAAAGTCCTCGAATATTATCCTAACAGCCTTTCAAGATGCCCAATAGTATAGAGTGTAAGGAGATAAGAAGCTGAAATGCCATTGCAGGAGCGTGAATAAATACCAAGATTTTCATTCTCATCCCAGCACGATCTCAGAACGCGTTGCGCCACACTAAAATTAAGGACAAAGGAAATAGTGCCCGTCTAGAGCTGGGTATAACAAACACCTGCGACAAATCCACACCACCGCCAACCAGATTCAAGATTACCAATCGACAGAGGAAACCCTAACCACATACAGCATATGCCGCTCGAAATCTTCGTAAAATCATTAGAGTAGAGATTGTTCTCATGAGCGAACATTGTCTTCAAGCCACTCAATGGCACGCCACGTAAAAATACAGCTTGATTAAGCAGAAGCTGCGGCAGCTTCCTCTTCTCTCTTCATCTCCTCCTCCCCTGGAAGCACACAAATGTCAGCAACTTAATCTCAATTTCCTTCACTATCGTTTCCTCAACCATCTGCATCAACTGCCAGCAACAACAACAACAAGCAAAAGCAAACTCACATCTCTTCCTCTTCTCAATCGCCTTCTCCCTCCTGACGCCCTCCCGTTTCTCCATCCTCCTCGCCCTCTTCTCGCCCAAAATCCCCGGCAACGCACCCAACGCACTCAGAAAGAACCTCGTACCAAGTTTCAGACTCTTCCAGGAAGCTGAGAAGTGTTGTTTGGAAGCTGTCATGTTGGTTCGTGCTGTCGAGGCTTGCTTTTTCGCGCGGTAGGCTTGTTCGGCTCTTTGAGCGCGGGTGTATGCTGATGAGGCTTTGCGGAGGTCGCTGCGGAGACCGATTCTATGGGAGTGGTGAGTATGCGTGGAATGTAAGAATGATAGGGCAGGACGAGGAGGGGAGGATTTGAGGCAGCATCTTACTCTGTACGTGATGTACCGGGTCTCTTGAGGAGGGTCGGATCTGGAAGTGGTTTCTCTGTGACAGACTCATCCTGCGGGACTGCTTTGATGGTTGGCTTGCCCATACTGAACATTAGATTATACTAGGACCAAATAAAGAATACGTGAGAAGATAGAATAGTGACAGGACAGAGCAATAAAAGCCCAAAAGTTCGTGTAAGGTTTTGACAAGTAACGCTAGAGGGGTAGAAAGGGAATATGTATATTTTACATCTTCTCTTCTCGCATGACAGCACTAGGGAAGATGACAATACCAGAAACGGCAAAACAATAACACATAGAAATGATATTCATGCTGAAACACAATTTCTGAAGAAAGAACTAGACTTGTTTAGCAATGAGTCAACTGCCATGTCCAATGAAATTGTGGTTGTTGCGACTTCGCATTGATTCTCATCTGACGGTATCCTTGCCCGCCTTTTGACGTGCCCCACAATTGGGGAAACGAAAGACACACATTCCTGCGCAAGGCGCTCGCGTCGTATGCAGTCGCGTAGAAGCCTATAAGAAATTTAAAATGCGCGGAAAACAACTCGTGTCGCTTGTTCAATAGTACTTTCCAGCACAGTGGGATCCGAAGCTTGGAATTCACGTGACTTGAAGTCGCGGC
>JADMIO010838847.1_pt1 | contig 100740 bp, 102 predicted proteins | sample 8958161 | NCBI WGS metagenome assembly JADMIO01 (sample SAMN16585339, study PRJNA669376) | soil metagenome | isolation source: Crop rotation soil | place: USA: Cullars Rotation, Alabama | collected 2011 | reverse complement strand
CGCGACAACTTGTCCACGTGGAATTCTAAGCTTAGGATCCCAATGTGCTGGAAAGCCGCGTCGATACAACTCGCTCAGACTTCCAGGCTACGACTACAGCTCTCCATTCAAGCTCGTTGCTTTCTCACTCGCTACCGATCAGCGGCGTCCAGTCTTTGCTGACATACGGCTTGCGAAAGCTACTTTAACTTCGCTGCTCAGCGAACAAACGTTGTCGTTGATGAAGCTCAGGGCCTTTTGCTTGATGCCTAATCATTTGCACCTGCTTGCCGGGGTCAACAATCCTGAAGTTGAACTGCCAACATTGATTGGTCGTTTCGAAAGTTACACCACACAGCTGTATTGGAAACGTAGTCGTGAGATTGTTGAGAGTAGAGAGATTGCTTTGCCGTCTAAAGAAGTCGAGAGAAGTGCAGCCTCGGACAACCGGGAACTCATTGACGCGTTGATGGGTTGGAACGCGACGCTGCGACCTGAGTTAGTGCAACTTAAGAATTGGCCGAATCTAAAGCCTGAACACTTTCTGAGAAAGAAGTTGTGGCAAAAGCGAGGTTTTGATCATGTGATTAGAAATGACGATGATTTGCAAAACAATTTGGACTACATAATCATGAACCCGGTTAAGGAAGGGTTCGTGTCGAATGCACACTTTTACCCTTTTACTGGAGTGTTGTATTAATCGGCGAAATCGGACAGATCATCGAGGCAGGGGCGGCCACGGAGTGCCGCCCCTACAACTTTTCCTCAAGGTTGATCTAGAATTGGCGTCGAATCGAACTGCTATCCCAGCTAGAACCTGTCGTTTTGCGCTTCACGTGAACTGAATATTCGAATCTGAAGCGACAAACAGTCCTTAAAAGACAGCTAAAAAAGACAGCTAAAAAAGACAGCTAAAAACTTCTCGAATCTCTGAGTTTTGGTTTTTCTGCCTGGCCCCAAGGTCAGATGAACTTGTAATGAACTCGACTACAACCAGCCCGACTAGTCGCTCGCCCAAACGACTTTCAAGTGGGACATTGATAGTTGTCGCCACTGTGTTAGTGGGGATTGCGATCTCCGTCTTTGGTATTTACAAGTTGCGTGGCTGGAAGCGACCAATGGTGTCGTTTGAGAATTTCAAACTGACAAAGTTGACTACCAGCGAGCAGGTTGTGACCGCCGCAATCTCACCTGACGGAAAAGACTTTGCCTACGTAACCGCCGACAGCGGAAAACAAACACTCCGGATCAGACCACTCACAACCAACAGCCGCAACACTGAGATCGTGCCGTCTTCAGAAGGGGATTATCTCGGAATATCGTTTTCTCCTGACGGCAAATTTATCTACTACGTTCGATCGACAGCGGGTGAATCCAGCGACGTATTCAAAGTCCCGGCGGTCGGTGGCTCTCCTGTTCGTTTAGTAATGAATGCCCATAGCGCGGTTGCGCTGTCGACTGATGGGAAGCACATGTCGTATCTCCGTGATTACCCGGATCAGAAGGAAACGGCGTTGATAGTGTCGCCAATCGAAGGTTTTCCAGAACGTAAAGTGGCGGTGATGAAGAGTCCCTCTGCCTTTGTGATCACTTCTGGTCCAGCCTGGTCGCCGGATGGCAAACAGATAGCCGCACTGAGTCAAGAGAATGGAAGTACGCCTTATCAACAGGTTGTGATTGTAGGCGTCGCCGACGGTCGCGTCAGATCGATCGATAACGTGCGTTGGTCACAAATTGGCAGGGTTTCGTGGGTACACGATGGGAATTCGTTAGTCGTCACTGCTGTTGACCAGGAATCGGCAGGAGCCCAGGCCTGGCAAATAGCTTATCCATCGGGTCAGTCCAAACGCATCACTAACGACCTGGCCGATTATCAACAGCTAACGCTAAGTCGCGACTCACGTCAGATTCTCGGAATTCAACATGAGCGACAGGCGAATCTATGGATCGCTCCAGCCGGCGACGAAACGAAAGCGGTCCAGGTTACTTCAGGCGACAGCGACGGAATTGATGGCTTATCGTTCGCTCACGGTGGTCGCATCAGTTATTCAGTTTTTGCGAATGGCGACCAGAATCTATGGATGATCGATGCTGATGGCAAGAATTCGCGGCAGTTAACCAACACCCACGGAATTAATCGCACACCCGTCGTGTCGCCCGATGGAAAGTTTGTCGTCTTTGGTTCAGACCGATCAGGCTCGATGCACTTATGGCGGGTCGACATCGATGGAAGTAACCCAGTTGAGCTGACTCATGAAGCAGGTGATGCCGATCCGCAGATAACACCCGATGAGCAATCGGTCATCTACCGTTCATATAAGGGTGGGAATCCGAACCTATTCCGCGTTTCTATTAATGGTGGGAAACCAGTTGCCCTGACCAATCGACTCGTTGGTCCGCCGGTCGTTTCTCCTGACGGGAAGTTTATTGCCTGCAGTTATCGAGAAGTGGCACTGAGCACACCGAAATTAGCTGTGATTTCAATCGATGGCGGGGAACCGTTAAGAAGTTTTGAGTTGCCGCCTGAATCAGCCACCTACCGCTGGGCTAGCGACGGGAAGGCCCTGACCTTCGTCCGTGCAGTAGGGGGCACTTCGAATATTTGGCGACAACCGCTCGATGGCGGTCCAGCGCAACAGATAACTCACTTCACCTCCGGGCTGCTCTTTGCGACCGAGTGGTCGAGTGATGGGAAGTGGCTGCTGTATTCAAAAGGTAAGCGCACCAGCGACGCGATTCTGCTCTCAGGAATGTGATCGCAATCAAACTGAAAGGGGTCGAAAAGACTAAATTGTCTAACGCTGATCTCGAACACAACCTTCACATGAATTCCGCCGGCGATTCGGCGAGAAATTCTGACTCAGATGTGACCTCATCAGTGGGTCCGTACTCCGATAGTGACGAGGAAGTCGAGAATACGAGTCTCGACCAGCAGGTCGACGCGGCGTTTCGTGACGTAGAAGACTTGCTCGTAATTTCACCAGAATCAGCTCCTGAATCCGGTGCGACGAAAGCTTCCGATTTTGATTGGAGTACTCCAAACCTTTTGGCGACACAGATGCCAGCCGATGGGGACCACTCAGCTCAAACAGAAGACACACAACTTGCAATCGAACCCGCAAGCGAGCCAGCTTACGAGCTTCCAGCCGCTGACTCAGAAGAAGCCGAGATCCGAGAATTTCTCACGATGGTCGAACGCCGACTTTCTGAGATCGGTCAAGAGCGGCAGCAGACAGAAAGCAGACTTCTTATCAAACTGGAAGCTGAAGCAGCAGTCCAGGCAGAAGCTATTGCGAGGCGTCGAGAAGAGGAAGAGCTGCGCCGACATGCTGACGAGGAAGCTACTGTTCGACGACAGGAAGACTATATACAACTCAAGACTCAAAGCGAGCAGGTCAACAAAGCCCAAAGTGAGTTGAAGAACATCTGGTCCGAAGAGCGACGTCTTCGCTCGGAAGCGGTGCGTCTCAACCAAACGGTCCAGGAGTTACTTCAGAAACGTGCGCGAGCTGAAGATGATGCGAAGCTGGCCTTGTTAACTGAGGCTCAACGAGCGCGTGACGAAGCTCACGAAATTCACCTCGAAATGCTTGCCCGCCTTCACAGTGAAGAGGAAGCGTTGCGTCGCTCGGTAACGCGCTTTGGACTGCGTCGCACCGAGTTGGAACATGAGCGCCAGAAACATGAGACTGATACCCGGAAATTCGAGGAAGAGAAGGCTCGTTTAGCTGCTTCCGCATCTGCGCGACTGGCCGAAAAATCGAGGTTGCGAAACGAAGCCGATGAACGGTTACGAATAGACGAGGAGCAACTTCAGGCGCAAGAAATTGAGCTTGCGCAACTAACTGCCGCGCTGGCGCAGCGACGGGTCGAGTTGGACGTGGCGCGCCGAAACGCCGAAGAAGATGCGCAACGATTAGCGGAGGCACGAGCGCGTATGCATGCAGCAGCTGACGCAAATCAGCAAGCAGAACGCGAACGCATTAGCCTGGAGGCTCAAATAATGCAGCGCGCTGAAACCGAACGTCAGTTACTGGAAGATGTTCGTGCGCGGGCGGCTGAACAGCAGAAACAACTTGAGATCAACCTGCGCGAACGTGAAGAAAGAGATGCGCAGCGACTTGCCGAACTGCGAGCGTTGCGAATTGAAGCGGACAGTACGGCACAACTTCATAATGAGAACGAACAAATACTAGCGAGCGAATTGGACTCGCTCCGACAGGCAAACCAGGCAGCCCAGTCGCGTCTTGAGGAGTTGGACGTTCAAAGATCATTAGCCGCAGAAACTAATGCACGAATGTTGGAGCGACTCAGGAGTGTTGAAGATGAAGCGCATGCTCGCGCTGCGGAAGAAGGAAAGGCACGACTCGATCTCGAAAGACGGATTAAGGAAGAGACTGAAAACCTGCGTCGGCTGGAGTTAGATCATCAGCAGCGCATTGACGAAGAGATCTCTCGCCGTGTCGAGGCCGAGAAGCGGCTGTTGGAAACGAAGAATCGGTACCAGACTGAGCAAGCTGCTCGAATCAAAGCTGAGTTACAGTTTGAACAGTGGAATGAACCTGCCTCAACTAGTTTCGATGAAGCAACTGAACCTCAAAGCCTGGTCCCGAATGTTTCAAAACCCAACGAGCAGAATCCGACTGCTCCTGGCTACCAGGTTGGCAATCTAAGTAGCTTGGACCATCGCCTTCGTGCAGACGCGGTGACGGCCCTGGCCCGCATGGGTTCTGAAGATGCGTACGATCTCGTCGTGAAGTGTTTTGACGATGAGTCGAGCCTGGTTCGTAATGCGGCTGCGAGGGCCATGCTGAACCTGGAGTCACACCGTCCGGTTGAGTCGTTCACTCGAGCTTTGAAAGAAGCAGGGCCAGAAAGATCGGCGAGGATCGGTCAAGCCATTTCGGAGTCTGGTTTAGCAACACAGGCGATCGACATGTTGAGTAGCCAGGATCGCGAAGAGACTTACAACGGCCTGTGTCTATTGTTCGCAATGGCGAAGACAGGTCATGTCGAGCCACTCGTGCGTGCAGTCGAAACTCATGCCGAAGCTGAAGTTCGTTTGGCATCGATCAGGTTATTGAAGTTGAGTGGGCACGAGGAGCTTTCCAGTGCCGCAGTTGAGAGACGATTAAAAACTAAGAGCGAAGCTTAGGTTTTAGCCGCAGATGAACGCAGAAATACGCAGATAAGAACCTCAAAAGAGAAACGCCGCTTCTTTCAATTCTTATCTGCGTATTTCTGTGTTCATCTGTGGCTCCATAATCAGGCGCGTTCGAGATTGGCGTACTTCTCCACCAACTTCTTCTGACCATACCCGGGAAAACTGACCGTCAGTTTGGTCGATTCTCCGGCTCCTTCACGGCGCAAGACCAGGCCACGACCATACTTCGAATGCTTCACGTAAGAGCCAGGAACAAATCCTTCAGCACTCGTATTGGTTGAGTCCGGTGTTCTCTGCTCTTGGGGTCGAGGTCGTTGACTCCAGCTTTTAGCACTAACAGAAGTTCCAGACGTCTTGCCCATCTGCTGATTGCGTTGCTTGAAGAACTCTGCGATTGACTCGGCGCTGTCGTACGTCTTGCCTGTGTACTTGTTCTTCTCTTTTCGATGCTCGTCCTGCTCGTAGTCGATCGCAGATGATCCGCGGGCAAAAGACAGCCACGACTTTCCGAGTGACAAGTCGTCAATAAGATCGAGTGGCATCTCGTTCAGAAACTGCGACGGTTCTGAAGCTAACTCCTCGCCATAGACGCGACGCTTCATCGCGTGAGTCACATACAAAAAACGTTCTGCACGCGTCATTGCGACGTACGCGAGGCGCCGTTCCTCTTCTAATTCAGCGGGGTCGGTCGCAGATCGAGAATGAGGGAATAACCCGTCTTCCAGTCCTACGATAAAGATGATTGGAAACTCCAGTCCTTTGGCCGAGTGCGCCGTCATCAGCGTAACCGCGGCGTCGCGTTTGTAAGCGTCCTGGTCGGAGACTAAGGCCGAGTGATCGATGAAGTCGCGCAAGCCTTCGAGACCTTGTTCGTCGTAATCAACTGCAGCGTTTACTAGTTCCTGCAAGTTCTCCAGGCGGCTGTCTGCTTCGTCAGTCTTTTCAGATCGAAGTGCAGTTTCGTATCCCGTATCGAGAATTGCCGCGCGAACGATGTCTGATACCGGGGAGTCGGAATCGCTTACGTGCTCTTCGACGGTCTGTTCGTCGGGTTGTTTGACGCTCCACATACCTGCTTGCACCGCTTCGTCCGAAGCTGTGGATCCCATTTCAGTCCCTGCCATTTCACCAAGCCGCACAATTGTGCGCCGAAAGCCGCGAAGAGCATTGATGGCCCTGGCACTAAGATTTTCAGGTTGCTTAATTACTAACGAAATCGTTTCCCAGAGCGACAGTCCCATGTCTTTCGAGCGCCGTTCGATTTCGTCGAGAGTTTGTTTACCAACTCCTCGCGGCGGACTATTGATAACTCTTGAGAGAGCAATGGAATCGTTGGGATTGAGTGCCAACTTGAGGTAGGCAATGATGTCGCGAACTTCCATTCGCTCATAAAACGAGAAACCGCCAATAATGTTGTAGGCGAGTCCGGCCCGTCGCATTGCTTCTTCAAATACACGTGACTGCGAGTTCGTTCGATAGAGGACAGCCGCGCGCGTATCGAATTCTTCGCGACGATGTTCGACGATCTTATTCGCTACCCAACGCGCCTCGGCTTCAGCGTCCAACGCCTGGTAATAACGAATCTTTTCACCGCGCGGGTTTGATGTCCAAAGATTCTTGCCCTTGCGTTCAATGTTGTTCTTAACGACTGCGCCGGCGACATCCAGAATTGTTTGGGTGGAGCGATAGTTCTGTTCGAGACGAATAGTCTTGGTATTCGGGAAGTGCTTTTCGAAGTTCAGAATGTTTGAGATGTCCGCACCACGCCACTTGTAGATCGATTGATCCTCATCACCGACAACGCAGATGTTTTGTTGCTTCTCTGTCAGAAAGCTGATCAGAGCAAACTGCAAAGAGTTGGTGTCCTGGTATTCGTCGACCAGGATGTAGCGAAACTTATTGTTGTACTTCTCACGCACTTCTGCGACGTTGCGAAGTAAGCGCACGGTTTTGATAAGCAGATCGTCGAAGTCGAGGGCGTTATTTGTGTGCAACCGCTCTTCGTACATTTTGTAGACACGCGCGATCGCAGCACGTCGATCATCGTTAAACTCCGCCCGAGCCGTATAAGCTTCCGGATCTTCGCCACGGTTCTTGGCAGAGCTAATTGCTGACTGAGTGGCTCGAGGTGCGAGTTGCTTTTCGTCGTAGCCAAGATCCTTCAGACACAGTTTGATTAAGCGCAGTGAATCGTCCTGGTCGTAGATCGTGAACGTGCGGGTGTACTTGTCGTTCAGCTTTTCAATGTCCTGGCGAAGTATGCGAACACAGAGGCTGTGAAACGTTGAAACGAGGGGCCAGCTACTTAACTGGTGATCCTTCAAGAGGCGTTGGACGCGGAGTCGCATCTCTTCGGCCGCCTTGTTTGTAAATGTGACGGCCAGGATGTTCCACGGCGCTACATTCTTTTCGGCGATTAAGTAGGCAATGCGATGAGCAATGACGCGCGTCTTGCCTGAACCGGCCCCGGCCAGGATCAGAAGTGCGCCATCTGTGTTGCTAACAGCGTCGCGCTGTTGTTCGTTCAGTTGCGAAAGAAAATCGGATTCCACTATTTGATGAGTCCTTGAATCAACTTAAATTGTTCGTGTTTGGCATCGCGCATCAACTCAAACAGTGCCATCTCCACGGATGAAGGAATGGCGCCACTTTGCTGCATCTTTTCGAGTCCGATTTTGCGATCCTTTTTGTTTCGAGAAGTGATGCAGTCAGTTAACAGATGAACCTTAAAATTCTGCGCTAGGAGATCGTGAACGGTTTGATTCACGCATACGTGCGCTTCGAGTCCGGCAACCAGGATGTGAGTAGCTTGAGTTGCCTGGAGGCCTGACTGACAAGCTTGCGCCGCGCAGGAGCTAAAGCTTGTTTTTTCGATAATCTGAATACCTTCAGGTAAAACTTCGGCGATCTCCGCAACTGTGTGTCCAAGTCCTTTTGGATATTGTTCAGTAACGAAAATCGGAATGTTTAAAGAACGCGCAGCTTGCACTGCGATAGCGGTTCGCTTCGCACATTGTTCGAAGTTCTTGATGTTATTGCGAAATGCTTCCTGCATGTCGATGATGAGGAGTGCCGACCGCGAAAGCTCGAGAATATTTGGGTGTTGCATGTGATCGATTTCGAAGTGGATTTAAGCATTTCCGATTGCCAATTGCCAATTGCCGACTTGATGTCCGATATGCTTCTGATTGTCCGATATGCTTTAGCTTGTCGTGACGCCATCAGGAGTCGGCAATAAACCTTGTAGCAGCCGGGGAATCAATTTTGAGCGTCACGACAAGCTAAAGCATATCGAACATTGCGAGTTTGACCGCAAGAACCGGATAGATAGTTCCTGCTAGGTGCTTTACGATCCCCTTCAGTTTTTACATACTGGAGGAGACGCACGTGAGCCAGGCTTTGAAAGCAACAAATACAATCCAAACATTCGAAGACGAACTGTGGCAGGCAGTCATTACCAAAGACGCGCGCTACGACGGGCAGTTTGTGTTCGCTGTCAAATCAACTCACATTTACTGTCGACCCTCGTGTCCCTCGCGACGACCGCATCGGGAGCGAGTGACGTTTTATTCGTTACCTGAAGCAGCGGAGCATGCCGGCTTTAGAGCGTGCCTGAGATGTCACCCAAAGCGAGCGCGTGTGCTCGATCCGCAAATAGAGATGGTACAGGCAGTTTGTCGTTACATCGATTCAAGGGATTCGAGCGATTCGAGCGATTCGAGTGATGGAGAGTCATTCAAACTATCTGATTTGGCTGCCAGGACAGGTGTCAGTCTTTTCCATTTGCAGCGCACGTTTAAGAGTTTGATGGGAATTAGTCCTCGTCAATATCTTGAAGCTAAGCGTTTCGGTAATTTCAAAGCTCGCGTGCGCGAAGGAGCGCCTGTTACGGCTGCGCTTTACGACGCAGGTTTCAATTCGAGCAGCAGAGTCTATGAGAACGCCGCAGATGAATTGGGGATGACGCCAGCGACTTACGGTAGAGGTGGTCGAGGCATCAACATCAAGTTCACAATTCGCGATTCGCCCCTGGGGCGTTTACTGGTTGCGATAACAGAGCGCGGCGTTTGTTCAGTGACGATGGGTGATCGAGATAGTGCGTTGGAGAAAGCTCTTCGCGAAGAATTTTCTGAAGCGCAGATTGAACTCGACGATGCGGCGCTACGGCAAACAGTTAGTTCTGTTCTAAAGCACCTTGAAGCCAAGCAGCCTCATCTCGATTTGCCACTGGACATTCGTGCGACCGCGTTTCAACGTCAGGTTTGGGAAAAACTTCGCGCGATCCCGTATGGGCAGACCGTGTCGTACAAGGATGTTGCGAGTGCGATCGGCAAGCCGGGTGCAGTTCGTGCCGTAGGACATGCTTGCGCGACAAATCCTGTAGCGTTAATGATTCCGTGTCATCGAGTGGTGCGGGAGGATAAGACGCTTGGTGGCTACCGTTGGGGTATGCACCGGAAGAAGAAACTCCTGGAGCAAGAGAAAAGATCTACAGACTCTTGATGTTTTCTCTGTGCTCCTCTGTGTCTCTTCCCCTCTGTGGTTAATTAGGAGTCTTTACCGCCACAGAGTCACAGAGATACAGACGAGCACAGAGAAAACCGAAACTAGTACCAACCCTTTCCGCCTAACCGGCCTCTAAGGCTCTTTCCAGCGGCCTCAAATCAACACTTTTTAGGCTTTTTTCTGGAAAAACCGATTCATTGGTCTTTTCCCTCCTTGTTTTGCGCGTTATGTGTTTGGGGGGCGAATTGGGCGATTGTGACGACAGGCAGAGTGGGGAACGCAGCTCGTACGGGCGCGGTGCCTGCTCCAATCGCCCAGGGGGCGACGAGAAAGGAAATTAATGCGAAGTATCTTAGCTATCATCTTTTTGATCGGTTCATTTTCGTTAACGGCTTTTGCTAACTCTGAGAGCGACCTCAAGCAGTACTTTGAGGGTAAGCAGGTCACGTTCAGAATCGACATGCCGGCAACAAAGAACGGCATCAACATCTATCCTGAACGCTCGCAATCTCTTAACTACGAAGACTACAACGAGAAATTGAAAGAGCATGGTGCGGCCATTCACCGCGGTGAGAAGGCGGCCGTAACCGGGCTTCGCATCAATGGTCGAAACATCGAGGTTCAGTTTAACGAGCAGTCGCGCTTCAACATCCGCTTCGAGCGAGTCGAATCGTGGATGCTTACTCCTGCCACAGTTGTTGATGCGTTAAATCGGTATGTCGAGTTTACCGAGGCGGACAAGCAATCAGCTCGGCTCCAGGAATCGGCGGGAGTTGCGGCAGGTTATGTCAGACAAGGTGTCGTACACCTCGGGCCGAAAACGACTTACTTGAAAGAAGGTTTGCAAACTGAAGAAGTTGTGAAGTTGTTAGGCGAACCCTTGTCGATTTCTGAACGCACGGCGGACGGAAAGACCGTTTCGACGTATGTCTTCGAACGCGGTGAAGACCGAGTATTGATTGCTGAGTTTGTGAGTAATCTTCTGGTTGGGTCCAGAACCGAACTCCGCGCGAACGTGTCGGTCGTAGCGTTCCAGTAGGCATTAAGTGTCCGAACAAAATGTCCGACGAACTTTAGTTTGTCGCTGACCCTCGCTGGTTAACGATCGACAAACTAAAGTTCGTCGGACATTCAGATCGGACATTTCACTATTCGACTGTTACGGATTTCGCCAGGTTTCTGGGCTGATCCACATCACAACCGCGACGGACTGCGATGTGATACGCCAACAACTGAAGTGGGATTATCGAGAGTATTGGTGTCAGTAAGTCGCTGGCTTTCGGAATCTCAATCACGTGATCTGACGCCGACGCCGACATCGTGTCGCCTTCAGTCAACACTGAAATAACGATTCCTTCTCGCGCTTTTACTTCCACGATATTCGAATGAGTTTTCTCGTAGCGTAACTCCGATGCCCGATTGCCTTCCTCACGAGTGTTGATGAACATCACGGGGAGTCGTTCGTCAATCAAGGCGTTGGGTCCATGTTTCATCTCGCCGGCCGGATAACCCTCAGCGTGAATGTAAGAGATCTCTTTAAGCTTCAAAGCGCCTTCAAGGGCAACTGGAAAATTAATCCCGCGACCGAGGTAGAGAAAGTCGGTCGAACGGAAGAACTCTTTCGACAGTTCCTCAATTCCATCTGACTCATTCAAGAGATGTTCGAGTTTGACAGGTAGCTCGGCGAGTTCCTGCGCGTGAAACTTAGCTTCCTCCTCCGACAAGGTGCCGCGCAGTTGGCCCAGGTAAAGCCCAAGCAGATAGAGCGCGATCATCTGACCGGTGAATGCTTTCGTTGATGCGACACCAATCTCTGGACCTGCGTGCGTCAGGATTGTTCCGTCAGCCTCGCGGACGATCATTGAGCCCTGTACATTACATATCGCCAGCACCTTTGCGCCCAGCTCTTTCGCTTCCCGCAACGCGGCGATCGTGTCGGCTGTTTCACCTGACTGCGAAATAACCAGCAGTAGATCGTTCTCGCCCATCACCGGATTGCGATAACGAAACTCAGAAGCGTAATCGACGTCTACCGGAATCCTTGCGAGCTGCTCGATCATGTACTTTCCGGCTAGTCCCGCATGCCATGAAGTTCCACACGCCGCAATCGTGATCGTTGAGAAGCGCTTGAAGTCAGCCTCGGTGATATTGCTCATCTCGTCGAGAAACACATGTCCGCTGTCGAGCGAGATACGTCCCTGGACCGTGTCGCGAACCGAACGCGGCTGCTCGTAGATCTCCTTGAGCATGAAATGCTTGAAGCCGCCCTTTTCCGCCATGATCGGATCCCAGGTGATTCGCTGAATTGAAGGCTGTACCGGGTTGCCTTCGAAATCCGTCACTCGAACTGCATCCTTATTGATGATTGCTAGTTCGCCGTCTCCGAGAAAGAAGACGTCGCGCGTGTGCTGAAGAATTGGTGGAATATCAGAAGCGACGAAAAACTCTCGATCGCCCAGTCCGATGACAACGGGCGGACCCTGGCGTACAGCGATAATCGTGTCAGGCTCGTCTGCATTGATTATTGAAAGCGCGAAGATGCCGCGGAGTTCAGCGACCATTGAGCGAACCGAATGTTCAAAACTCTGACCCTGTTTCAGGTACTCCTCGATCAGATGCGCGATGATCTCCGTGTCGGTTTCAGTGACGAAGCGGTGATCCGTTTTGCGCAGACGTTCTTTTAATTGGATGTAGTTCTCAATGATTCCGTTGTGGACAACAACTACACGACCGGTACAGTCGCGGTGTGGGTGGGCGTTCTCTTCGGTCGGTCGACCATGAGTGGCCCAACGCGTGTGACCTATGCCGTAAGTGCCATCGATCGGGCTCAGGCGAATCGTCTCTTCGAGATTGCGAAGCTTTCCTTCAGCCCGACGAATCTCGAGATCGTGACTATCGTTTACCACCGCGATTCCGGCCGAGTCGTAGCCGCGATATTCCAGTTTCCGGAGGCCGTCAATAATTAGCGGAACGACCTGTTTGTTACCAACATAGCCAACTATTCCACACATGAATGTCGATTAACTCCGTTCAGCTCTTCTTTGTACTCTTTTTGACTACGGCCGGTACACCTGCTACCAGGGAATCCGGAGGAACGTCTTTAGTAACTACTGATCCAGCGCCGGTCACGGATCGTGCGCCGACTCTTACTGGTGCTACCAACATCGTATCGGATCCGATCTTAACATTGTCTTCAATGATTGTTTCATTCTTGCGAACGCCGTCGTAGTTGCACGTGATTGTACCTGCGCCGATGTTTGTGCCCTCGCCGATCGTCGCATCGCCAAGGTAGGTCAGGTGCATCGCTTTCGTCCCGCGCCCGATCTTTGATTTCTTTACTTCGACAAAATTACCGACCGTCGCCTTGTCTTCCAACTGTGCATTCATCCGCAGATGTGCGAATGGTCCAACTGAACAGTTTGAGCCAACGTCGGAATCGACGATGATCGAGTAATCCTTAACAGTAACGTTGTCACCTAAACGCGAGTTTGTGATTCGAGCTCCTGCACGCACCACGCACCCTTCACCCAGTACTGATTTTCCTTCAATCGAAACATCCGGGTAGATAACACAGTCGCGTCCGATTTGGGCTTCGGCGCTGATGTAAGCGTGAGATGGATCGATGAAGGTCACGCCTGTTTCGATCATCAACTTGCGGATGCTGTTTCGTCGCTGGAGGTTTTCGAACTCAGCAAGTTCAGCGCGAGTGTTGATACCCGACACCTCGCGGGCGTCGGAATGCAGGTAGCAAGTTACCGTGTCGCCTTCACTCAACAAAATCGCAGGAACATCCGTCAGGTAATACTCGCCCTGTTCATTTGCTGGTTCCACATGCTTAAGAGCCGCATACAACTTTCGAGTGTTGAAGCAGTAGATACCGGAATTGATTTCGCGCACCTGACGTTGTTCGTCGGTCGCATCTTTTTGTTCGACGATTCTCACGAAGCGATCTTGCTCGTCGCGGATGACTCGACCATACCCGGTCGGATTCTCCAAACGTACTGTCAGAATCGAACAATCTGAGCTGGTTCCGCGATGATGTTCGATCAGTTTTTGCAACGTCTCCGCCCGTATCATTGGGACGTCGCCTGACAGCACCAGGAGAAGGGAATCGGAATTTTCGAGCGTGTTTCGCGCCGCCTCGACCGCGTCGCCAGTGCCGCGTTGTTGAGTCTGCAAAGCAAACTTCGCCAGTTCGCCAATTTCCGCCTGGACAACTTTTTCAACTTCCTCAGCCTGGTGACCAACAATAACAACAATGGATTTTGGCCCAAGTGATGCGGCGGTACGCGAGACGTGAACAATAAGTGGAAGGCCACCAAGCTCGTGAAGAACTTTGGCGCGCTTTGATTTCATTCGTGTCCCCAACCCTGCGGCAAGCATTAATACTTCCAATGGTTGAGGGTTAGGGATGGTTGAGGTCAACGAAGTCTCCGTCAGTATGGACTAAGCCGAAACTGCTGATTTTGATCGCGCACGTTCAAGACATGTTATGACGACCTGGGCCAGTCGTTCCGAATTGTGTCTTACCTTTTCACCTTCATCGAGAAGGTCGGCGCGGACGATTTCTGTTGTTTGATTGAGCGCCTCTTCAATGGGATCGTCGATTCCGATTTGGTGCGCGTGCTCAGCCGAATATAGTTCGGTTTGTTCGTTACTTATTCGACGATCATTGACCACGACAAAATCGAAATCGATTTCTGGCGCGTATTTCTTTACTGTCTCCAGGTGCTGCCTGGCTGTGTAGCCGTCGGTCTCACCCGGTTGAGTCATCAGATTGCAAACGTAGATCTTTGTCGCACTGCTTTGGCCGATTACGCGTGCCACCTGGGCCACCAGAAGGTTGGGCAAAATGCTTGTGTACAACGAGCCTGGGCCAACGGTAATCACATCGGCATTTTTCAAGGCTCTTAGAGCTTGCGGCAAAGGCAGACACTGTTCAGGCTCCAGTCGAAGTCGACGAATCGCAACGCGTGACGCGGAAATCTGAGTTTCACCTCGAACGATCGACCCGTCTTCGAGTTCGGCAGTAAGTCTCACGTCGCTGATGGTTGCCGGATAAATATGACCTTTGCTGGCGAGTACTTCGGAAGAGAGTCGAACAGCCTCGGTGAAATCACCCGTAACATCCGTCAAGGCCGCCAGGAATAGATTTCCGAGACTATGACCACCTAGCTCTCCGTCTCCACGAAAACGATATCTAAAAAGTTTGGACAACAAACCCGAGTCTTCTGACAGCGCAACAATACAGTTGCGTATATCTCCCGGCGGTAACATCTGCAGTTCCTCACGCAAACGTCCTGAACTACCACCGTCATCCGAGACAGTAACGATCGCTGAGAGACTGTCGATCCAGAGTTGGTTATCGGTCTTTCCAACCAATTGCTTGAGACCGGCGAGCAGGGTCGATAACCCCGTTCCGCCGCCTATAGCTACAAGTCTTTGACCGCCACTAGTCATTGGGTTCTCTGTTTGCGGAGAATATACCCTAAAGAAAGATGTTCGATCTGGGATTGATTCGTAAAAAGTGGACCTGAATTGCTGGTGGTCAACTCAAGATGGGTTACTGAAGATAAGGCGATCGAAGTCGGGATCGTTTCGAAGCGGATTAAGATCGTGGTCGTGTTGAGCGCGAAGTCGAAGGTTGGGTTGCAGATCGACGGCGCGTTGGAGTGACTCCAATGCAAGGTCGATGGAACCTAGTCTGGCTCGAGTTGCTGCAAGTCCGTAATGAATGTGCGCGGCTTCAGGTTCACGCTTTAAGGCGCGTTCAAACATCTCCTGGGCGGCAACAAATTCACCTCGGTTTAGCTCAATAACGCCTCGGTCGTAGAGCGAGTCAGCATCCTTCGGAAGCATACTTTCGGTACGGAGGCGTGATTCTGAGATGGTCAGGTATGTACGAGCCCTCGCTGCGACTTCTGACACTTGCGAATACTTGTCCAGAAGGATTCGGAACTGGTTCCGAGACTCTGCAAACCGCCCACGCACAAACTCTTTATGAGCCCGCTCAAAGGCAGCCAAAGCCGCCGATTCGTCTTGCGTTGGTTGTCGTGGTGGCTGAGGTGGCGGCGCTGATCGAATTGGCCGCGTCGCCCGAATCGCGCGAACCGCGGCTACCTTCTGTGGCTTTTTGACTCTAGAAGGAGTTGTCTTCTTAGCTGCCTTAGCGGCTTTCTTTGCTACAGGCTTAGCGACCACTTTTGGAGCTGGTTTTTTGCCTTTGCTGGAAGCTTTGGCTGCGGTCTTTTTGACGGGTTTTGACTTTGCGGCTGCTTTTGAGACTGCTTTACGAGTAGGTGTCTTAGCAGCTGTTGCTCGCTTAGCCTTGGGTTTAGAAGCAGACTTCGCTTTAACAGATCGTTTCGCAGTTTTCGCGGAGGCCCGCTTCGCGGCTGAACGCGCTGTTGACCTTCGCAAGCCCTTTGTAAGACTGCTGCTCATTTTTGGCTAATCTCAAAAAGGCTGCTCAGGAGGTTCTGAGCAGCCGCTAGGAACGGGCGGAGCTTACCATAGCTTGACCTCTAAATCAATCAGCACAACTATTTGCAGTCGATTTAAGGTGGAGTCGCAGACTTAGTTTTGACTTAGAAGTGGTCAACATAGAAAAACACTTGATGGTCATTGTTGGCTATGCTACAGTGCGTTTTGGCTTGAGGAGGTATGTGACACTCAGTGAGCCGGCCCCAACCGAAGAAGTAACCTCTTTTAGAATCAAAATTTGCGACCACGAAGCTGCGTTTCGGGTTCACTCCAAATAGATTTCCCGCCACGGCATTCAACAAAGAGTCGTAACACATGGCAGACACCCCAATCCTGTTGCGTGAGCAGCAATACCACCAAATAAAGGCAGTCCTGGCCCGGCTACGGATGGACGCCTCGGCGAAGGTGGTTTTTCTTGTCGATAAGGACGGTCAAGAGATCGCTTCGCTCGGCGAAGTGGGAAATCTTGACACAACCAGCCTCGCCTCTTTGACCGCCGGTAACGTCGCGGCCACCGGTGGCATGGCACAGCTCATCGGTGAGAAAGAGTTTCCGACTCTGTCGCACGAGGGCGAGAAGGAGAGTATCCACATCTCCGTGATCGGCAGGCTTCTCTTAGTTGTAATGTTTGATGAACGTTCGAGCCTGGGCCTGGTAAAACTTCGCAGCAAACAAGTCTCGCAACAGCTGCAAACGATGTTTGATGAGGTTACCAACAACAGCGATTACGACGAACTTGACTCACCCTTTGCGGGTATTACGGACGAAGATATAGACAGTCTTTTTAGCTAACGGCACGTGCTATGACTTTTATCAACTACGCCTCCAGAGAGATTAACTGCAAGATCGTCTATTACGGTCCCGGCCTGTGCGGCAAGACCACGAACCTGCAGTACATTTTCGATTCCACCGCACCTCAAGCACGTGGAAAACTGATCAGCCTGGCGACCGAAACCGATCGCACCCTGTTTTTTGACTTTATGCCGCTTGAGCTCGGAACAGTTCGCGGATTCAAAACACGTTTTCACCTCTACACAGTACCCGGACAAGTTTTCTACGACGCTTCGCGCAAACTGATCCTGAAAGGCGTCGACGGAGTGGTCTTTGTCGCTGACTCGCAAGAAGAGCGTATGGACGCCAACATTGAGTCGTTGTACAACCTCGAAGAGAACTTGCAGTCCCAGGGGTATGACCTCATGAAGATTCCCTACGTGCTCCAGCTGAACAAGCGCGACCTGCCCACTGTAGTGCCTGTGGAGGACCTTGCGGCTGAACTCCAGCGCAAAGGTGAACCAGTTGTGGAAGCTGTTGCGTCAACCGGAGCAGGTGTGTTCGATACTTTGAAGGCGGTTGCGAAGCAGGTGCTGACTGAGCTGCGTAAGGGTTAGTTCAGGTTCAGTCCAACGACTTCAACATTAGCAGTCCATCGCCGCCATTCGAATAATACTTAGGCAAGCGTTGAGTGATTGAATAGCCCAAACTTTCGTACAGTTTTTGCGCGGGAGTGTTGAGAGCTCTCACTTCGAGTCTCACTAGTCTTACGTGTCGTTTTCGAAATCCCTCTTCAACCTGAGCCATTAATCTTTTTGCGAGATTTCGTCGCCGGTGTTCCGGAGCAACCCCGACTGTCGTAACGTGTCCAGTGTGATCAGGTTCAACTAGTCCCACTACAAAACCGACCATGACTCCCCCTGAAGTAACAGCACGGTAGGAGACCGCTTCGGGAGCGGTCAGTAAGTAGTCGAAGGTTTCGCGGCTGTACGCTTCACCGTCGATAAAGCATCTCTGATCGAGTCGCCAGCATTCGTCCAGTTGCGAAATGGTCAACGGACGGAGGTCGTAGCGCATCCCGAACGTAGGAGTGACGGGTTTTTCTTTTTTGTCGGACTCAAAGGGAGGATCCGCTTGCGACCACCAGCGGGACCGGAATTTTTTTAGTACAGCCATGGCATTTATTAGGTGAAACGAACCATGGGTTCAGTTTACCACTTCGTTTTTTATACCGCCTACGCGATTAACATGCAATCCCCATAACTGTAAAAACGATAACGTTCGCGGACGGCATGTCGATAAGCTTCAAGGACAAACTGCGTCCCCGCAAAAGCGCTCGCTAAAATCAACAAGGACGACTGCGGCAAATGAAAGTTTGTCAGCAGAGCGTCGACTACGCGAAAGTGATAACCGGGTCTGATAGTCAATCCGGATTCGCTCTTTCCAGGTATGACTTCACCTTGTTCAGTTGCTCCGGATTCGAGCGCGCGCGTGGTTGTTGTTCCGACAGCAACTACCCGTCCACCTTTTTTGCGCGCGTCATTGATCATCGTCGCCGTTTCCTCGCTGATCTCGAAACTTTCACTACTAACTTGATGATCATTCACCTCAGTGACTCTAACTGGCTCAAAAGTTCCGTAACCAACGTGAAGAGTAATCTCCGCAAGTTGTTTTTGTTGTCGCAACTCTTCCAGAAGCTTAGTTGTGAAATGTAGTCCTGCGGTTGGCGCTGCAATCGCTCCGCGCGGTTCGGAATAGACTGTTTGATAACGCTCGTTGTCAGCGAGTGAAACTCCTTCCGGACGTTTGATGTAAGGCGGCAGTGGTGTTGAACCTACTTCGGAGAGAACAACCTCGAAGGCGCCTTCACATTCAAATCGGACTTGCCTCAGTTCTGTGCCCGGTTCGTCAATAAACTCTGCTTCCAGCTGGCCTTTGCCAAAAACAGCCCGCGATCCTTTACGCAGCCGAGCACTGGGACGTACGAGCGCTTCCCACACTCCCTCCGGCAGTTCGCGAACCAGGAATACCTCAACGCGTCCACCCGATTCTTTTCGTTTTCCGATCAAACGTGCCGGGATTACGCGTGAGTTATTCACGACAACAACATCTTCGGGTCGCAGCTGCTCAGCAAAGGTTCGGAATGTCGAATCCCGCCACGTTGAGTTTTTACGATCGAGGATGAGCATTCTTGATGCGTCGCGGTCTTCAAGTGGTTGCTGGGCAATTAGCTCTTCAGGCAGGTCGTAGTCGAACTCGGTAATTCGCATAGTAAATGTACGATAAACCTCAGTTTGTCGTGACTCGAACAAGTTTACCAATAGCGCTACGGACGAAGCGCGATCATTTTCCAGATTTAGTTATCAATTTGATGCCGACGGTCAAATGATTCTGGAAAATGATTCCCACTGAGAATCTTGGTTGACTGCGTCCCGACAAGCTAAAGCATATCGGACATTTCTTGTCGAGCATCAGCGGGATGTTCGTAGTGGAAAGTGGCGGTGAGTTGGGCGCCGAAAAGAAGTATGAGGCTGGAAACGTAACTCCACGTCAGCACCGCAACCACTGCGCCGACGGAGCCGTAGATTTGATCGTAGTGAAAGTATTGCAAACTCCACGCGAAGATATACTTGGCAAGTTCCCATAAAAGACCGCCAAGAAACGCGCCCGGCAGAGTGTCTCGAATCGTCACCTGGGCCTTTGGCATGAAGCGATAGACGAAGACAAACAGCGCAACAGTTATCAAGTAGCTGAGGACGGCAAACATGACTTGCCAGAACGCACTGCCAACCGAAATCATTAACGGGTAACGTTCCATCTGTCGCGGCGACAAGCGGTTCGCTATCTCGCGCAAACCAACCATCACTGAAGTCACCATCACGGAGAGCGAAAGTAGCAGACCGACCGCTCCGATCATTCCAACCGTGACCGCGCGCCCGTGCCAGAAAGTTCGCGAACTGGCGCCCCAGATTCGATTTAGCGCTCGCTCGATAACGGCGAAGACCCACGACCCAGCCCAGAACACCAGGACCACGCAGGTAGCAACTGCGCCGAATCCAATTTGCGTAAACGATCCAATAGTCTCGCGCAGAAACTTGCCTGACCCTGGATACACATCAACTGCGTGGGACAGCATCTGACTGCCGGCGGCTATCTTGTTGCTTAGGGCGAGTAGTAACAACAAGGTCGGAAACAGGGCCATCAATCCGAAATAGCTCATCGCCGCTGCTGAAGTGAAGAGGTCGTTCTCGTGAAACTGGTGGAGCGAATGCGAAATCATCGATCGCCACGGTGATAGGTTTTTGACGCCAAACGAACGCCGCGTGAATGATGTAAGGAACTTCATTGAACAACCTTAGATTCAGACAACTTCAGCGGGGATCGAAGAGACTCGGGCGGGAGATATTGGGTACGTTGATTCCAAAATGTTGATATGCGAGTGGTGTGGCCATTCGTCCACGGGGTGTGCGGTCAAGAAAACCGATTTGAATCAGGTAGGGTTCGATGATTTCTTCTATGGAATCCTTCTCTTCATGAATTGACGCCGATATCGTTCCCAGGCCGACTGGGCCACCACTGAACTTTTCAATAATCGTCAAAAGTAGTTTGCGATCCATCTCGTCGAGACCATAGGTGTCGACTTCCATTCGATTCAACGCATCACTGGCGACTTCCTTGCTTATCTTTCCGTCGTAGTCAACTTCAGCGTAGTCGCGAACACGCCGGAGTAGTCGATTGACGATGCGCGGAGTGCCGCGGGATCTTCTGGCAATTTCGCGTGCGCCATCTTCCTCGATCTCGACCCCGAGTATTTCTGCTGAACGTTTGCAGATGACTTCGAGATCTGCGTGTGGATAGAAGTCGAGATGAAAGACTATGCCAAAACGGCCACGCAGAGGAGAGGTGAGCAGGCCCGCGCGAGTTGTGGCGCCGATCAAAGTGAACTTAGGCAGCTCGAGTTTGATGGAACGGGCAGCCGCGCCCTGACCGATCAAAAGATCGAGTTGGTAGTCTTCCATCGCCGGGTAAAGTTTTTCTTCCAGTGCAGGAAGCAGTCGATGGATTTCATCGATGAAGAGGACGTCGCCTTCTTGCAGGTTCGTCAGCAGGGCCGCGATGTCACCGGCTTTTTCGATGGCGGGACCGGCAGTTGAACGAAGTTCAGCGCCCATCTCGTTGGCGATGATATTTGCGAGAGTTGTTTTACCGAGACCTGGAGGTCCAGTTAAGAGAACGTGATCGAGCGCTTCACGACGTTTCAATGCAGCCTTCATGTAGACGCGAAGGTTTTCCTTCACTTGGCGTTGACCGATGTACTCCTCGATACGGTTTGGCCGTAGAGTCAAGTCAAGCTGTCGCTCGTCGTCATTTGGTGATGCGTCTTTCATTCGTGCTGAAATTGATTCAGGTGCCATTGGTTCACCACTGCGTTCATTGCTCGTCGGGTAAGATTTTGACTTCGCATGATACAGAGAACGTGTGCAGGCCGATATCTGAGAATTCAGCCGTTGCAATTACCTTTGAGCCGGCCAACCCCCGTGTATCGACGACGATTGTACGAGTGAACTGACCAGAAATGATCTTACCGCCAATCAGGCTCCAAGTTGGTCCACGCATCAAATCAACTGTCGCAGAAGCGCGTAACGTCAATTCATCGCCACTTCTCGCTGCTGGGCACTGTAAGTAACCGGTTGGTGGCGGATGGACGGAGAATCTTTGGATAAACGGAACTGGATCCCGGTAAAAATCGCTGCAGACGCTTAAGGGGTTTTCAGGGCTTTCAGCGACATAAGCAAGAGACTCTATTTCTTCACCGTAAGCACCGATTATCAAACCGGTTTGATTGTAATAACCTTTTCGCTTCGAAGAATATGACTCAATTATTCCAAAAGGTCTCAACGTCTTCTTTTCAAGACCCAAATCCTTTAATTTGAGTTTGTGTGTCGGCACCACCTCAATAAACATTACCGTTTCCGGGGCAACTCGTAGGGTGCAGTTCCTCTGATAGTGAGGTTCTAGCCCTCCTGAGAATAGTATGTAAACGCGTTCGTTTTCGGTTTCGAATTGACACGCTTCGCGGTACTCGCCACATTGATTCATCAAACGTATTACGTCCGACCTGGTAGAACGCAAAGGGACAATTCCTTTCCAGTCTTTCGCAAATACCTCAGCGCCCCCACCCGCAAGGACGAAACCCGCTAGTGTTAGTTTGATCAATAACGACATGCTATTGAATACACAGAGACATTTACGCGTTGGGAATGAGATGCGTTCCGTTCATACACGTGCCAGCTTTCTCAATACTCTTCTGAGGACGCTCTCAACAGTCACCTCGCCGCCTTCACCAATTGCATTATCTATAGCTTTCTCAGCTGCTGAACGTTGATAGCCAAGATTGAGTAACGCTGACAGCGCGTCCGCCCGCACGCTGTCCTGAGTTGGCTCTCCGGACATTGCGGCCTTTGCCGCAAACTCTTCCTCAAGCTGGGCAGACGAGAGTGCGCCAACCTTTTCGCGCAGCTCAATCACAAGTCGTTCAGCAGTCTTGCGGCCGACGCCGGGAATCAAGGTCAGCCGTGCGAGGTCGTTAGTTCTAATCGACGCAATCAAATCGTCGGCGCTCATGCCGGACAACAACGTGATACCCAGCTTTGGGCCAATCCCACTAACTGAAATGATCTTTAGAAACAGCTCACGTTCACGAATTGTTTTGAAGCCGAAAAGTTGTAGCGTGTCTTCACGAACATGTGTGTAGATCCGCAGCTGAACTGAAGATCCTATGTCTTCAAGATCATAAAAGGTCGAAAGTGGAATGGTGACTTCATAACCGACTCCACCCACATCAAGAATCACGGAGGTTGCTTGTTTTGAAAGAAGAACGCCGCTGAGATGCGCAATCATAGAATTTGCGGGATTGTATCAGCCACAGATGAACGCGAACAAACACGAATCGGAAAGAACTTAAATTGGTAGGCGAGGCCTGTGTTAACCCAAGTAAACCGAGCAGTTTTGTTTATCCGGTTCAGTAAAACATGGCGTTAGGGCTATACTGCTAACGACGAAGGCCCCTAGTAATGAAATCCGAAAAAATATCAGAGCTAACAACAGCAAGGCTGAGTATTTATCTACGTTGCCTAAACATGCTGCATGCCTCAGGGATTAAGACAATTTCATCCCAGTCACTTGCACAACAGTTCAACTTGAACTCGGCGCAGATTCGAAAAGACCTTGGTTACTTCGGTGAATTCGGTGTGCGCGGCGTCGGTTACTACGTCGACGACCTGCGCGAGCACATCACGAAGATTCTTGGTCTCGACAACCCACATCGAGTCGGTATTGTTGGCGCCGGACGTTTAGGAACTGCGCTCGCAAATTACGACGGATTCGGGCGATCAAACTTTACCGTCGCAGCCCTCTTCGATAACGACAAGCAGAAGATTGGTAAACGCATTGGTGATGCGAAGATTACCATTACGGACGTCGAGAAGATCGCGGAAGTAATTCGAGAACAATCAATCGATGTGATGGTGATCGCTGTTCCTGCTAAGGTCGCTCAGAAAGTTCTTAATCAGATCATGTCGGCGGGTATTAAGGCGGTTTTGAACTTTGCGCCAGTGTCGTTGCAATCACGACGCGGAGTGAAAGTGAAGACGGTGGATCTAACGACGTCTATGGAATCGTTGTCGTACTTCCTGGCCAGCCCGAAGACGAGTGTGGTCACTGGAAAACACTCCGCATCTAAGTTTGGTTCTTTGGTTCAGCACGCCGAGGACAAGCTTTAAGTCAAACCGGGTAACTCAATAGTGGACGAAAAATCAGTAAGACAAGATCTGATACGCGTTTGTCATCTCATGTACCAACGCAGTTACGTCGTCTCTTCTGACGGCAACGTCAGCGTGCGTCTTGACGACGGTCGAATACTCGCGACGCCGACGATGACCTGCAAAGGTCGAATGACTGACGATCTCATCGCTGTCACCGATATTGATGGAAAGAAGCTGAATGAGCGAAAAGCGTCGAGTGAACTGGCGATGCACTTGTTGATTTATCGTGAGCGACCGGATGTGAAAGCCGTCTGTCATGCGCATCCACCTCATGGCACCGCCTTCGCAGTTGCCGGACTCGCAATCGATCAGCCAATTCTTTCTGAAGTCATTCTTACGCTTGGTTGTGTCCCACTTGCTTCTTACGGAACGCCTTCAACTGATGAACTTACGCAGCAGATGCAGCCGTTGGTCAAACATCACAACGCGCTACTAATGGCGAATCACGGGGCTGTCGCTTACGGGAGCGATCTCTGGCAGGCCTGGGATCGACTTGAGACACTCGAACACACAGCGAAGATAGCCATCCTTTCACGCATTCTGGGTGGCTCGAAAAACTTGTCCGCTGATGCGGTTGAAAAGCTAATCCACGTTCGAGAAAAGGCCGGTTATTTGACTGAGTCGGCGCGTTGCCAGGCTTGTGGCTACCTGCACGAAACACAATTGCTGTGTCCGACGGGCGAGCGTCCAGCGCCAACTTCCTATGTGTCTAATGGCGATGGGAAGATTACGCTGACCCGCGAAGAGCTCGTAGAGTTGCTGAGCCAGGCGGTTAATAATCGATAAGCTCTCTGTGATCTCTGCGTCTCTATGCCTCTGTGTTTAACTCAATTGCCGAATAGCTGAACCACAGAGACAGAGAGACACAGAGATAGCACAGAGAAGAGTGGTTTGACTGACTTCTCGGGAGCCGCTAGAGTCTGGTTCCTCGATTCACGATTTACTATTTACGATTCACGAAGACAACAGGAGCATCTGAATGCAAGAAGCACTCGGAATGGTTGAAACAAAAGGTTTGGTCGCGATGATTGAAGCGGCTGACGCGATGGTAAAGGCTGCAAACGTAACGCTCGTAGGCTACGAGAAGATTGGCGCGGGCTTTGTCACCGCAATCGTACGTGGCGACGTTGCGGCAGTGAAGGCCGCGACTGATGCTGGCGCTGCTGCTGCCCGTCGCGTTGGTGAATTGGTTAGCGTGCACGTTATTCCTCGTCCGCATGGCAGTGTCGACGAGACTCTCCCGATTGGTTTGGGTAGCTGATTACTCATGATCATTGCGCGCATCCTCGGAACCGTTGTCGCGACCCAGAAAGATGAACGACTAAGTGGAAAGACACTTCTGATCGTGCGTCCAATCAACGTCGACGGAACGGACACGACTGGATATGTAGTTGCTGTTGACACGGTCGGCGCAGGTTTTCATGAACGTGTCCTCGTTGTTGCCGGTTCCAGCGCGCGTCTGGCGCAGGGAATGAAGGATGCTCCAGTGGATGCCGCAATTGTTGGTGTGATTGATGCAGTTGAGGTAAATGGGAATTAATATAAGACCTATAGGACATATCGGCCCCATATCAGAAGAGCAATGCAGCTAGCTCGCGTTATCGGAACGGTTGTCGCCACGGTGAAGAATGAGTCGCTTCACGGGCGGAAATTGTTGATCGTACAAACCGTCGATCGACATTTGAAAGAAACCGGGAAACCGATGGTTGCGGTTGATTCGGTTGGCGCGGGAGTAGGAGAGTTGGTCTTCTGGTGTCGCGGCAAGGAAGCAAGCTTTCCGTTCAAACGCGAAGACACACCGACTGACTGCACCATCATCGGCATCATCGATTCTGAAAAGCATGTGACGAACGGCAAGTAGCACAGACTTCACAGTCTTTGCCACCTTTGTTTTTTTGAACGTTTGGACTCCAACGAAACACAGACTAAGTGCTACTCGCTTATGATTCTTGCTCGAGTGGTTGGAAACATTGTCGCGACGCAGAAGAACATGCGCTATGAGAATGCGCGTGTCATGCTCTGCCAACAGATAACTCCGGAAGGTGAAGATACGAGTTATTCGTGCCTGGCTCTTGATTCGGTGGACTCGGGTGTCGGCGACACTGTTTTGATAGTTCAAGAAGGATGGAGTGCCTCGACCGCAGCCACCGGTAAGGCAGGCGCGGCGATTGATTCGGCGATTATCGGCGTAGTGGATCGGATCGATCTGCTGATGTCCGATATGCTTTAGCTTGTCGTGAGTTGGACAAGTTAAGGCTGATAGACACGAGAAGCTTCGAAGAGAAAGTCACGACAAGACAGACGCATATCGGACATTAAAAGCATATCGGACATCATGACTGATCAGGCACGACAGATAGCGGAAAGGATTGCTAAGCGAGTGGCAACACCCGCAGCTGTGGCCCGTTCTGTCGGTTCAGGTGACATCAGTTCTGAACTTGCCGCCATGCGAGCTAGCCTGGGTGAGATCCAAAACCGATTGATCCAAATTGAATCAAGGGTCCATTCGGGAGGAGGTTATTCGGAAGGAGTCGCAACTCCCCGAATGCATTCGCCATGGCTTGCGGGTGTGAACGCGAACCATCCGAGCGAGGAAAGATTTGGCGTTGAAGAAGCGACGGTGTCTCAGATGGTCGACTACTTTCAGAGTGAAAAAACCTGCAGCATGGAACCTGGTAAACCGTGTGATCACTGCTCGATGTGTAGTTCGAGAGGGTTCTGAAACTAATATTCGAGAAGGGCAGGCGGGGACGCCTGCGGTCCCAGCAACAGGGGTCACTATAATTCTTAAGGGGTTACTAAAGGATAGGTAAAGAAAAGAGGCCGCCGAATGCTGGCGGCCCTTTTCATTGCACAAAGAACAAAGATCAAAGTACTACTTATTTTGATTCTGCCGTAGTGTTTCCGAGTTCAACTTAGGAACTTCCTTCGCAGTTTCATCCGCTTTGAAATAGGGCTCTTCTCGGAAGCCAAACATCTTTGCGGAAATGACTGTCGGGAAAGACGCGCGCGTTGTGTTGTAGTCTTGCGTTGCGTCGTTGTAGTCCTTGCGAGATGTCGCGATTCTGTTTTCAGTACCAGCGACCTCATCTTGAAGCTTCAGGAAATTCTCGTTCGACTTCAACTGCGGATACGCTTCCTGCAATACCAGTAGTCGTCCAACCGTTCCGCCAAAACTATTCGCAGCATCGATCACCGCTTGTTTTTGTTCCGGCGACTTATCGCCGGCTTCGCCCTGTGGCGCCTGGTTCGTCGCATTCAGCAACCTTGAACGCGCCTCCGCGATTTTTCCGAACACTTCCTGCTCCTGCACTCCCGCCATCTTGGCTGACTCAGCCAGGTTGGTTAAGAGATCGCCGCGGCGTTGCAACTGTGTCTCCACGTTCGCCCACTTCGCTTTCACGTTCTCACGCTTGGTAGTCAGTGTGTTATAGCCACATCCGCTGGCCGAAATACTAATCACAGCCAGCGCAAAAAGAACCAACAATCGTCGCGTCTTCATTTCAATCTCCCGTTTGTTGTAACAGCCCATCAGCAGGGGCTAATTACGAACTCATACTGAGTTCGTCGACTGCTTCTACCACTACTTCGATCTGAAGCATGTAAGCTCCAAATAGTTCGTTAGCTTCCGTTTCAGACTGGGGCAAATTATCGCCTGCCCGAAAATCAAAAATTCTTTCAAAGGGTGTCGGATCGAGGTTCAAGAGTTTGACCGTTGCTCGCACACAATCTGGTTTACTGACCGGTGCATCTTTTTCATGGAGTAACAGCACGGCTCGGAACAACGCAGCAAAACTTGCGAGGCTGTCGCTCATCAAGTCACAGAGTTTTTCCGCTGAAATTGATGCGGGAATGTACAAGCGACGCAACTGAATCAGTTTGCTTCTCAACTCGTACTCAGTTTGATGTCGTAAATTGACGTCCGACAGGTGCACAAACTCGAACGGATCTTTTCCGTAGAGAATAACGCGCGCCTTAGCCATCTGATGAAACTCGATCGGGAATACATCGGCTGCGTCAGATAGTTCTTCGACAGTGAAGTAGACCGGTAGCGGATGGCCCAATCTTTCCCACTCGCGCATCGGAGCTTGTGCTGAACGCAGGTCGTTCGGTGTGATCTGATTCAATGCGATAAGTAGGTTGTAGTCAGATCGGAGTTCTATTTGATCACCGGCAGCGGCTGAACCATACAGAACGACTGAGGCGAGATTCTCTCCGTGTGTTGCACGAAGATCTTCGATCAGTCCGTTGAGTGCTTCATGAATAACTGATTTCACCATTGGTTTATTATGTCCGATTATGTCCGATATGCTTTAGCTTGTCGTGATTCTGAATACAGCTGTGATGGCACTAATACAAGTCACGACAAGCTAAAGCATATCGGACCTCTCCACTACCAACTCCCTCCTGCGCCGCCTCCGCCAAAACTGCCGCCACCACCAAACCCTCCGCCGAAACCGCCGCCACCGCCGCCGAAACCGCCGCCACTCCAGCCACTTCCGCTGCCCCAATTTCTTCCGCTACCGCCGAGGTTGCTAAATAAACTTCCCCAGAGCAGTGCTTGCAGACAACCACCCCCTCCGCCGCCACGTCCGCCACGTTTCGCCGCCGAGATGAAAAGGACAACGCCTATAAGCAAGAGAATTGTGCAGCAGACGGTCGAGCTGAATGAAGGCTTCTGCTTTTCTTCAATGCGGTAAGCCTTTCGTTGGTCTATCCCTTCGACATTGAAACCTCGTTTCTCAGCCAGGGTAGCCGCGTACGCTTCTATCGTGTCGAAGATTCCTTTGCTGTATTGTCCGCGTTTGAATGCTGGGACAAGTTTCTCGCGTTGGATTTGTCCGGCCAGACCGTCCGGTAATTCGCCTTCCAGATGATCGCCGACCTGGGTGAAGTACTTTCGATCCTGAATCGCGACGACCAGGAGAAGTCCATTTCCCTTACTCGATCCTGGGCCAATATCCCATTGACGCGCGACAGCCAGTGAATAGTCGAATATGTCCTGGTCGCCGATTGTGTCGACCGTAAGGACTGCAAACTCAATGTCGCCGCGTTCCTTTAGATTCAGGTAGATCGCACCCAAACGCTGTTGAGTCGCGTCATCAATTACTGCGGCATTATCTACGATTGGTGTAAACGGAACAGGGAGAGGCGGGATTGTTTTCTGAGCGCTGACGGTAGTCCCGAACAGTGCAACAAAGAGAACGATCGCCAATAAAAGAGCGGAACGAGTCTTCAAATATGATTTTTCGTTAGCCAACGATATCAAACTCAACCATTGCCTTACCCTTCAATGAGCTTGTGTAGCAAATAGAAGAGAGCAACTCCTACAAAAACGACAATTGAGACGATAGGGTTTCGTTCTTCTTTGTGATTGACCTCGGGGATCAGGTCGCTTGCTGCGACGTAGAGGGTGACGCCGGCAGAAAATGGGAGCGCATAACCGATTGCATTGTTCATTCTGGCGTCGAGTAGTGCAACTCCGATAACCCCGGCAATAGTTGCTGCGCCGATCGCTCCGGTCGCAATCAGTGCAGTTTGGGTAGAACGACCCGAAGCAAGCATTATCGATGCCACGGTGAAACCCTCCGGCATTTTGTGAAGCAAGATCGCTACGAAAACGAGTATTCCAACCTTGAAATTCACCAGGAATGCGGACGCGATTGATACACCGTCGAAGAACGTGTGAATCCATAAGCCGCCGACTGCTGTGTATGCAGCGGAGGGTTTCATGAACGATTCGGGATGAGTTTCGGCGCCGAAGTGAAAGTGTGGGGCCAGCGTGTGCTCGAAGAATTGAATTGAAAGATAACCCGCAAGCAAAAGGGTCATTGCGCCAACGACGGCGCGTCCGGCCGATTCACCGGTAGAGTTTTGGCTCCAAATACTGATTGTTTCGGGGAGTATCTCGAGAAAGATTGCGGCCAGCATGAATCCGGCGCCGAGTGCTACGAGGTATTTAAGGATGCGCTCGCCACGCCGGAGAGCCCCGGCTTTTACGAGAACGAGTCCTCCGACAACGTTCGCGCCAGCCGCCAGCAATCCGAAAAGGAGTAGTCCCCAGAGTTTGAATTCTCCGAACAGGGTCTCCATTCAGCTGCCACTCATTCCAATGATTAATGTCATGTTGTGGCGGGAAATATACAACAAGGTTTGCGAAGTGAACTAATAAGGCCGCTCAGTAGGTCCTAATAATTTCCGTCTTCAGCGACGAATGTTGGTGGCATCGGTGGAGTTACTGTTGGCTTGTTACGTCGTCTGAAGAATGTCGCGACAATGTAGGTAACTACAAACCCGATTGAGATATTCAAGAAAAGGGTGACGCCGAAGATCACCCAAGTGTTGCGAGGAGAAGGTAAGAACCCGCAAGTGATTGAGGAAAGGTACGGCCACGCAAAAAACCAGAGAAGGAGCTCAGGCCACTTCCCCGGTACTCTAAAAGCTCTCATGAAGACCGCGGCGAGAAATAATATGGAGGGTACGAAAATGCCGACCGCAAGCGAAAAGACCAGCCTTTTCCAAGAGTAAATGTGTTGTCGCTTCTGAGTGTCTATCACGATTCCGAAATGTTCATTGTTGCCCGAAGTCAGGGCGACAACAGGCGAACGCGAACTTGAGAGATCCCGTAAGACCTTCCAAAACAGTTAACAAAACCACAAGATGCCTATTGACACACCTTCACTCGCGGCGTAGTATCCGGCTCGGGTGGTCAAAAGTGGTCGGAAGTGGGTCCATCTCGTAGCAAACCCGATCATCGTTACTCTTTTCCTTTAGGCCACCCACCAATATCGCTCCATTAATGACATGCTGCGAGGAAATTACACGGCACGTATCGATGTCAAAGGCCGCCTAAAGCTGCCGACGTCGTTCCGTCGCTTGATCGAAGAGAAGTTCGGCAGTGAGTTTTATATCACGAGTTTGACAGGCGATTACGTTCGAATTTACCCGCTGCCGGAGTGGGAATCGATAGAGCAAAGGCTCTCTTTGTTAAATTCGATGGATCCGGCGAGACGAAAGTTCCTTGATAGGGCGAACTACTACGGTCAACAGGCGACCATGGACAATCAAGGTCGAGTGCTGATTCACCCGCTGCTCAGAAAAAGCGCTGAAGTTATCGGCGACGTGGCCGTGATGGGTTATCTGAATTACCTGGAAGTTTGGGAGCTCGACAAATTCAAGGCACGAATGCTTGCCGATCCTTATACAGAAGAGGACGAGGCAGCGATCGCAAGGTTAGGGATTTAGGAATTGGCCTTATGTGACCTATAGGAATAGGACGTATATGACCTATAGGACCTATTTTAGTTCTTTGAACAAGATCACGGGGCGGTGGTGATGGCTGCGCCTTTGGGGGGCAAGGGCGCGCCCCATCGCCCCGTGTTGCTAGACGAGAGTTTGAAGTTCCTCGTTCCTGAACGAGGAGGTTTCTTCGTCGACTGCACGGTTGGCCTGGGTGGGCACAGCGAAGCGATCTTAAACGCGTCAGACAAGACTCGCGTTTTAGGTATCGACCGAGATCCTGCTGCGCTTGAGTACACGCGTCAGCGACTGGCGTCATTCGGAGATCGCTTTAAGGCAGTTCACGCGAACTTCAATGAAGTTGCGTTGCTGCTAAGCGAGGCTGGTGAAAGTGGACCAGCTGGGATACTTGCAGACCTGGGAGTTTCATCTCTCCAGTTCGACTCTGCGGAGCGAGGGTTTAGTTTTCGTTTCGATGCCCCGCTCGACATGCGGATGAATCCTACGACCGGCGAGACGGCAGCAGATCTTTTGGCCACTCTCCCTGAAGTTGAACTGGCACGAATCATCTTTGAATTTGGTGAAGAGAGACACTCGCGACGCATTGCCAGGCGAATCGTCGAGCAACGCGAACAAGGTCAGCCGATCACGACCACGAAAGAACTTGCAGACCTGGTCCTCAGGGCGATCGGCGGAGGGAAGTGGAAGCAGATTCACCCAGCGACACGCACCTTTCAAGCTTTGCGTGTCGCAGTAAACAAAGAGCTCGACGAATTAGCCCAGTTTGTTGAAACGAGCATTGATCTTTTAGAACGCGACGGCCGCTTTGTCGCCATCAGTTTTCACTCGCTTGAGGATCGAATAATCAAGCGGGAGTTGCGACGACTCTCAGGCCAATGTCAATGTCCGCCGCGTTTGCCGCTATGTAACTGCGGTGCACGCAAGGCTGTTGAAATACTGACCCGTCGCCCGATCACACCCGGTCAGGCAGAGCTGGACGAGAACCCGCGAGCGCGAAGCGCGAAGTTGCGCGCCGCACTCAAACTTACCCCCAAAGGTGTCGTCAATTGACACGGTGCCGAGCAGGAGGAAAGACACCGATGAATCGATTCCCTGGACAACAGCGCAACGCAAAAGTTCGACGTACTCGCGACGTTACCGCTTTGTCTCGCCTGGCGCTGCTCCTGTTTTGTGGAGTTTTGTTAGCCGGCGGTTTTTTGTTCGCTGCCAAGCAGCACTTTGCAGCCGTTCAAATGGGATACAAGAGCGAGAGCTTACGCACTGAGCGCAAGCGACTGACTGAAGAAAATCAACGGCTGGCGTTAGAGAAAGAAAAAATTACGGCGCCCGCAAAACTGGATCCAGCTGCCCGCCAATTAGGTTTGCTGCCGGCGACCGCCAGGCAGATTGCAGTGCCAGATTCGTCGCCGCAAAAACAGGAAGTGGTAGAAGTCGAGAATAAAGCCACGGAGCAAAAGGCGACGCGGTAGATGGAGACCTCAAGTAGGGCTCATCAAGTCTTTAAAACTGTCGGCGTCTTCACCACGCCTCAGGTAAGAAGGGAAACAAGTCGGTGATGTTGGCACGCCTCGTCGCTCAATCAAAATCCAGACCTGATGTCTCATTCGGCCGCGCGCTTCTTGTCGCGGCCTTTATTGGCTTTTGGATGATGGCTGTCTCTGCAAGATTGGTTTACTTGCAGGTGTCTCAGCACGAGGGGCTTGCCAGTCGAGCCCGTCAGCAACAACAGAACGCGATCGAAACATCTGCACAACGGGGCAACCTGCTTGACCGGCACGAGCGTGAACTCGCTCGCAGCGTGCAGACAGTTTCTTTTTTTGTTGATCCCGGTGGGCTGAAACCTGATGAACTGTTTTGCACATCCACCTTACTCGCTGAGTCACTTGGTTTGGATGAAGCTGATTTAGTTAAACAACTCAGCGCGGCGCAAAGTGAGAATCGTCGTTTCATTTGGATTGCACGTCGTTTGGACGCGGACAAAGCGCAGCCGATCATCGACCTGAAACTACCTGGTGTGCAATCGGTTCAGGAGCCTAAACGGTATTACCCCAACGGTTCACTTGCGTCCCACATTCTTGGATTCGTCGGAATTGATGGCAAAGGCCAGGGTGGGGTCGAACTCTCGCAAAACGCAAAGATCAGCGGTGAGCCTGGTCAATTGTTTGTGGAAAGGGATGCCACCCGAACAAGCTACGAGAGTTTTGAGGTCGCCTCCAAACCAGGTCAGACAGTTGTTCTGACGATCGATCAATCAATCCAATACCAGGCCGAACGAGCACTCCAGTCTGCAGTTGAAAGATCACACGCCAAGTCGGGTTCAGTGATCGTTCTCGATCCGCGAAGTGGTGAGATTCTCGCACTCGCAAATGCGCCGTCGTTCGATCCCAACGATGTTTCTGCCTCACCAGCAGAGAACAGGGCCAACTGGGCCTTACAGAATATTTATGAGCCAGGTTCGACGTTCAAGATAGTGGCGTTCTCCGCCGCAATCGAAAACAAACTAGCGAAGCCTGACGACAAGATCGATTGCCAAATGGGAGCAATCACGGTCGCCGGACGTGTGGTCCACGATCATCATCCCTTCGGAACATTGACGTTGACTGAAGCACTGGCCAAGTCGAGCAATGTCGCAGCGATCAAGTTAGGAATACGCGTCGGGAACGAGTCGATGTACGACTACATGACCCGGTTTGGATTCGGCGACAAGACAGGCATTGAGTTGCCCGGTGAGACAGTTGGCATTCTTAGAAAAGTCAGCCGTTGGCAACCATCTTCAATTGGATCTTTGGCCATGGGTCAGGAGATAGGTGTTACTCCTGTGCAAATGGCGGCGGCGTTTGGCACGTTAGCAAACGATGGCATCAGAATCGCACCACATCTTGTGCGGCAAATTCGGAGTGCGTCGGGTGAAGTAGTTTTCCAGGCGCAACCGGAACAACGACGCGTGGTGAGTGCTGAGACGGCAATCGCCCTGCGGAGCATGTTGGAAAGTGTGACATTGAGCGGCACGGCGAAGAAAGCCCAACTTGATGGTTACTCGGCCGCCGGAAAAACCGGCACTGCGCAGAAGATTGATCCAAAGACTAAAGCTTATTCAAAGACTAAGTTTGTCGGATCGTTTGTTGGATTTGCACCGGTAAACAATCCGGAAGTCGTGATCATTGTGGTTATTGACGAACCCGCTGGCTCATATCACGGCGGCGATGTTGCAGCGCCGGTGTTTCGAGAGATTGCTGAACAAATTCTTCCCGGAATGGGTGTGATTCCCGACGTTGAAATTAAGTCGGTGCCGCAACTGATCGCACAAGCAGTCGTGAATCCGGAAGCTGTGGCAAAGGCCCGTGAAGAGCAGAAGCGCAACGAACAGGCGCGGCAATCCACCCTGCCAACCGTGGATAGCAACGGGGGCCGCGGAGGAGAAATTGTCTACGCTACATCAATGAATCGCGCGATCTTAATGCCGGACTTGCGCGGACGAAGTGTTCGTGATGTGGCTCGAACTTGTGCACAACTTGGATTACAGATTGAGGCCCGTGGTGAAGGTCGTGTAATGCGGCAGAATCCTGCCGCCGGAAGCGAGGTTAATAGCGGTCAGGTTGTCTACGTTGATTTTGCCAGATCGCAATGAATTGGCACTCGTTGAACTTTGGAGTGAATAATTAAATGACTCCCGACATTCGCGTGGATGAAGAGACCCGGGATAATGACGTAAGATACGGGATCGACGACTGCAGAAAGCGTTTACGCAGTCAGCGATCAACCCTCCGGACGCAACATTCTCCCCCCATCGATGTCTCGAACGGCGCTACTGCTTCGGCAGGTCGTGTGGAAAGTTACGCCGAAATTCTGGCGACTGTCTCCATGAATCAGAGTTCGCTGTCCAAGTTAGTGGAATGTCTGTTGGGTCCAGCGGAGTCGTCAAGGTTCGAAGCATCCAGACTGGAAGACAAGGGAGAGGCGCTAATAACGTGAACGTTGGTGAGGCTGCGGTTTTAATGAGCGCTGATGCGTCGAGCATAAGCGCTGAGATATTTGACAAACAGATTACTGACTATTCCATTGACTCGCGTTCTGTCGGCGCGGGCGAACTCTTTTTTGCATTGTCGCAAAAAGACTACGTCCGCGCCGGTTTCAATGGTGAGTTTGCTGACGGTCACAGGTTCATCGAAGGAGCATTTGCGAGCGGAGCAGTAGCGGCAGTAGCGCGACTGGATCGCGTGCAAGGTGATTCGCAACTCGAAGCGATGAAAGATCGTTTGTTGTTAGTTGAGGATGCCATCGCCGCGCTGCAGCTGTTGGCCCATCGAGTTTATGAAGAGTGGGGCGGACGAGTAGTTGCTATAACTGGAAGTGCCGGGAAGACTACGGCGAAGGAGTTGACCGCTCATGTTTTGAAGTCCGCTGGTCACCGGGTGTTGAAGAGTGAACGCAACTACAACAACGGACTCGGTCTTCCTCTATCGGTGTTGAAGATGGTGAGTGAAGGTAAGTCGCCGGCTGATTTTGATCTGGCTGTTCTCGAGATGGGAATGTCGTCACCGACACATGAGATTCAACGACTTGTCAAAATTACGCCGCCGGATATCGGCGTCGAGTTGATGGTCGCTCCGGTCCACCTCGAGTACCTCGGCACGATTGAGAATATTGCCGCCGCGAAGGCGGAGTTGATTGAAGGACTAAAGCCCGACGGCACAGCAATTCTCAACGCCGACGACGAACTAGTGATGAAGATGCGCGACAAGCACGCAGGCAGGATCTTGACGTTCGGTATAGACAACCAGGCTGACGTGATGGCTACCGAGATCAACAGTTCGTCGTTAGGAAAGATCACTTTTAGGCTGCGAACACCGTTTGGTGAAGTCGGTGCGGTGTTGCCGATGAGTGGTCGACACAATCTTAGCAATGCGTTGGCCGCTGCGACTGTTGGAACGGCCTTTGACATGAGTGCAGGCGAGATTGCCGCAGCTTTGAAAACCGCGGTACCGCCGAAGATGCGCGGTGAAGTGTTTGAATTTGCAGCCGGTTTCACAGTGATCGACGACTCGTACAATTCGAATCCGAAGTCGTTGCTGCACATGGTTCGAACGATGGCTGATGCTCGTAGTAATCGAAAACGCTTGATTGTGATTGCAGGCGAGATGCTCGAGCTTGGTCCAGACGAAGTTGCGCTTCATCGAGAGGCCGGGATCGAGATTGCCAGGGCCGGAATCGATGCGGTTTGGGGAGTGCGAGGACTTGGTAAGGAGATCGTTGCCGGCGCCAATTCGGCAGGGTTGATGAACACCCGCTTCTTCGAATCATCAACGGATGTCGCGGCTGAAATTATCAGCGAAGTACGTGAAGGGGATCTCGTGTTGATAAAGGGTTCACGCGGAGTGGCAACGGACAAGGTGGTCGCAGCGCTGAAAGCTGAATTTGCGTTAATAGGAGAGGGTTAGCAATGTCCGATAATCTTCAGATTGTCGTGACGTGGCCAAGGGATCCCATGCTAAGTCACGACAAGCTAAAGCATATCGGACAGTAACAATCCCCATGATCTATTACATCTTTTACGAGCTCATTTATAACCACTTCAAAGAGAAGGATTGGTTTCTCGTAAAAGCTCTGAACGTTTTCCAGTACGTCACGTTTCGCACAGCGTACGCGACCGTAACCGCGTTGCTGATTTCCCTTTTTTTTGGCGGCAAGCTGATCGAGGCCTTGAAGAAGTGGAACGTCGGTCAACAAATCCGCGAAGAAGGTCCACAGGGACACATGGTGAAGCGGGGCACGCCAACCATGGGTGGAGTCTTGATCGTCGGTTCCGTTTTGATCTCGACGCTCTTATGGTCCAGGTTGTCGAGTATCTATTACTGGACGGCGATGATCGCAACTTTGCTTTTTGCGGCGATCGGGTTCGCAGACGATTATGCCAAGATGGCGAAAAAGCAGAGTCTCGGGTTAACGGGAAGACAAAAATTGGCCGCCCAGTTTTTGATAGCGGGTGGGGTTTGGGCAGTTCTTTTTATTTCGACGAAGTATTGGGCTAGCGACTACTCCTGGAACGTACTTTTCCCTTTCCTTAAGTTCACCGCCGAAGCAACAGGAAGGACATTTATTGGTCCGTACCTGTATTTGGTTTTGATCATCATTGTCCTTCTCGGTTCATCAAATGCTGTGAACCTTACGGACGGTCTCGACGGTCTGGCGATCAGTGTCACGTTCATCGCCATGACGGCGCTGACAGGTTTTACGTATTTGAGTAGCGATGCACGCTGGGCCAAATACCTGGAGTTAACTCATCGGCCGGAAGCAGCAGAGTTGACAGTTTTTTGTGGTGCGATGGCGGGCGCGAGTTTGGGCTTCCTCTGGTACAACGCGCCGCCGGCGGAAGTGTTCATGGGCGACGTGGGCAGCCTTGCTATTGGTGGGGCAATGGGAACTGTTGCGGTGCTCACGAAACAGGAATTCATGTTGTTGATGGTGGGCGGAGTTTTTGTCATTGAAGCAACTTCAGTGATGCTTCAAGTTGGCGTTTTTAAGATGACCAAGCGCACGACGGGGACCGGGCGCCGTCTATTTAAGATGACTCCGCTTCACCATCACTTCGAAATGCAGGACTGGAAGGAATCGAAGATCGTCTTTCGATTTCTGATTCTCGCGATCTTGTTTGCGCTGTTGAGTTTGTCGACGTTGAAGCTGCGGTGAGGAACGATAGGACGGATAGGTCGGATAGGTCCTATTAAGAACTGAATGCAGGTCGCAGGGAAAAAAGTCCTGATAGTCGGTGCGGCGCGGAGTGGAATCGCAGCAGCGAAGTTCCTGGTAGCACACGGGGCTGTTGTAGCACTCAACGATGCAAAGCCGCTCGAAAAATGGTCGGAAGCGGCGCTCGAGTTGAAAGAGTTAGGCGTTGGTCTTATCCCGGGCGAGCCGCCGATGTGGTTGCTCGATCAACTTGAACTGGTTGTCGTCAGTCCCGGTGTTCCAGCGACGATCATCCCGATTCGTTATGCGGAACGGGCAGGAGCGGAAGTTATTGGCGAGGTCGAACTCGCCTATCGATATTTGAAAGGACGAATCGTTGCGATAACCGGTAGTAACGGCAAGACCACAACGACGTCGTTGATTGGGGAATTGCTGCGCGACGCGGGGTTGAACGTTCAAGTAGGCGGCAACATTGGAAACGCCCTTATCTCGATGGTTGAAAGTTCACGAGATGATGGTTGGACGGTGGTGGAGCTGTCGAGTTTTCAGTTGGAGACCATCAAGCAGTTTCACGCGCAAGTTGCTGTTGTACTAAACGTAACTCCGAACCACATGGATCGATATGAGTCGTTCAATCATTACGCGGCAGCGAAGCATCGGATCTTTATGAACCAAACTGCGGGCGACTTTGCGGTTCTTAACGCCGATGATCCGCTGGTGTCGTCATGGGCCAGCGCACTGCGCGCCAACGTGACGGAGTTTAGTGTTCGGAAGGAACTGACGAATGGCGTGTTCTTGCGTGGCGATGAATTAGTAGTTCGCGGCGCTGACGGTGAACAGGTTGTTCTTCGTGCAAGTGAGATGAAGTTGCGAGGTTTACACAACGTCGAGAATGTTGCGGCAGGTATCGCTGCTGGACTCGCAGTTGGAGCAAGTCTCGAGTCGATGAGTGAAACGGTAAAACGTTTCAACCCAGTCGAACATCGACTTGAATTTGTGACAGAGATAAATGGAGTGAAGTTCTATAACGATTCTAAAGCGACGAGTGTCGACGCGACCTTAAAAGCGCTTGAGGCTTTTGCCGGTGACGCGGGCCAGGTGGTTTTGATTCTTGGTGGTCGTGGGAAGAAGGCGCCGTACGCGCCCCTCGCTGACCTGGTTAAGACGAAAGTTCGAAAGCTGGTGTTGATTGGTGAGGATGCGGACACGATAGCGAGTGAACTTGGCGATTATGCAGCCATTGAACGCGGTTCAGATATGCGCGATGCGGTGAAACGGTCATTTGAAATTGCTAAACGTGGTGATGTGGTTTTACTAGCGCCAGCATGCGCGAGCTTCGATATGTTCGAAAGTTACGAACACCGAGGCAAAGTATTTAAGGAAGAGGTAGCAGGCTTAATGTCCGACGAACTTTAGTTTGTCGAGGTCACGGCATAGTTGAGTTACGACAAACTAAAGTTCGTCGGACATTTGGAAACATGGCTCGAAAACTAGCACCAGACAAGTGGTTATTCGCAGCGACCATCGGGCTCGCGCTCTTTGGCGTGGTGATGGTGTATAGCGCGTCCGCGCTAATGGCGGAGAAAGAGAACGGCAATCAGTTTTACTACGTTTTGAAGCAGGGCGTCTGGGTTGCCATTGGCTTTGTAGTCCTGCTCCTGACCATGCAGTTCAACTATCAACAACTCAAGAGCAGACGAGTTGTTTATGGTTTGTTGTTCATTACGACGATTGCGCTGATTTCTGTTTTTGCTTTCAGCAGCAGCAACGGTGCACACCGATGGATAAAGTTACAAGTGTTCTCAGTTCAACCCAGTGAACTATCCAAACTGGCGTTGATAATCTTCCTGGCGTACTTCCTCGAGAAGCGCGCGGGTGAAGAAGGAGATTTTTGGCGGACGTTTGTTCCCTGTGGACTAGTCACTTGCCTGCTGGCAGCTCTGATCGTGCCGGAACCTGACCTCGGTACGGCGCTGATGCTCATGCTGATCTTTTTCATCGTGATCTACACGGCAGGCGCACGCCTCGTTCATCTTGGTTTGGCTGCCGCTCCGGCTTTGCTCGGGCTGGCGGGTCTTCTGATCTTCGTTCCGTTCCGCATGAAGAGGATGATCACGTTTCTCGATCCGTGGGCCGACCCGCGAGGTGGCGGCTTTCAGGTTGTTCAGTCGCTTATCGCGGTTGGATCAGGTGGTCCAAATGGACTCGGATTCGCACAGGGCAAACAGAAGATGTTGTTTCTGCCCTTCGCTCATTCTGATTTCATTTTCGCAGTGGTCGGAGAAGAGCTTGGGCTTGTTGGGTCGCTCGCAGTAGTGGCGGTTTTTGCGCTCTTCCTCTGGCGGGGAATTCGTACGGCGCTGTTGGCCCCTGATCGATTCGGAATGTTACTGAGCCTGGGAATCGTCACCAGTATCGTGGCCCAGGCGCTATTCAATATCAGTGTTGTGCTTTCGCTTGTGCCGACGAAAGGTATTCCGCTGCCGTTTATTTCCTACGGCGGCTCTTCGCTGGTGCCAACACTTGCCGCTGTTGGAATTCTTTTGAACGTCTCCCAGCATGCTAGTGGCTCAATTGACGGCGGTCTGTTGGAATCGGTTAAGAGCAAAGCGAAGGAACGACGACGTTTGCAGTTGTCCACTGGCGGAGCCCCGACTCCAACTCGGTTTTGACTAGATGCGTGTACTGATCGCCGCCGGAGGAACCGGAGGACATATCTATCCCGGAATCGCGGTCGCGCAGGAAATCATGCGACGCGATGGGAATTCGAAGGTGTTGTTTGTTGGTACGCCTCGTGGATTAGAAGTTCGGTTGGTTCCGCAGGCAGGTTTTAAGTTATCGCTCATTGACAGTGCAGGATTGAAGAATGTGAGCGCCATGGCTCGAGCGCGCGGTATGGCCATGCTGCCGCAAAGTTTTTTGTCGGCCTGGTCGGTTATCAAGGAATTTAGGCCCGATGTGGTGGTTGGCGCGGGTGGTTATGTTTCGGGACCAGTTGTTTTGACAGCTGCAATTGCTCGACGTCCAACTTTAGTGATGGAGTCGAACGCGCTACCGGGTTGGACCAATCGAGTGCTGGCACGTTTCGTCGATCGGGCGGCGGTCTCGTTTGAACAAGCGTTGCCATTCTTCAGAGGCAAGGCAGTGGTAACTGGAAACCCTGTGCGTCGAGAGTTTTTTGAAATTCCACCGAAGCAGCGCGATGCGGAAAAGTTTTCGTTGCTGATCTTTGGAGGGTCGCAAGGTGCGCGAGCAATCAACGACGCGATGGTCGCAGCTTTACCGTTACTGAAGGGTGCAAGGTTGCGTATCAAGCACCAGACCGGGCCGATGGACTTTGAACGAATTCGCGCTGCTTACCAGGAAGCTGGTTGGACCAGTAACGCAGAAGTGAGCAGCTACATTGACAACATGGTCGCCGACTTCGCCAACGCCGATGTTGTTATTTGTCGGGCTGGAGCGACGACGACGGCGGAATTGATTGCTGCAGGAAAGGCCTCGGTGATGATTCCGTTTCCGCTTGCCGCCGACGATCACCAGCGTAAGAACGCTGAAGCGTTGGAAGCATCGGGCGCTGCAAGAATGATTCTGCAGAAGGATCTAAGTGGTGAACGCTTAGCCAGGGATATTAGGGAATTGGCAGAGCAACCAGAGTTGATAAACGAGATGGAAGTAGCGATTAGGAAATTGCAAAGAGGTGATGCTGCTTCAGCGGCTGTCGACATGATTCAGGAGTTGAGCAGGTAATGTCCGATAAGCTTTAGCTTGTCGTGACACTATTTACAGCGGGGCTGGCACTAAATCAGAGTCACGACAAGCTAAAGCATATCGGACAAAAATGGGGAGTGCCGATTTTCAAATGGCGCCGACATTGCCCGGAGGCGTTAGGTAACAGAAAGCAACAATTCGATGTTTCGAAGAATTCAACACGTTCATTTTGTAGGCATTGGCGGTATCGGTATGTCCGGAATCGCGGAGGTGCTGGTCAATCTTGGTTTCCGCGTCTCGGGTTCCGATCTCAAAGCTTCAAATGTCACCGATCGCCTGCAAGCCATGGGTGTTGAAATCTTCGAGGGACATGCCGCGGAAAATGTCGGACAACCGCACGTGGTCGTGAGATCGACAGCGGTTCGTGACGACAACCCCGAGGTAGTCGAAGCCAATCGACGTTCGATCCCGGTGATTCCACGTGCCGAGATGTTGGCCGAGTTAATGCGTTTGAAGCCACACACTGTCGCGGTCGCTGGTTCGCACGGAAAGACGACTACCACGTCGATGGTTGCCACGGTTCTCGGACACGCCGGTCTCGATCCGACGATGGTAGTTGGCGGTGTGGTTGGGGCATTTGGATCAAACGCGCATTTGGGCACCAGTGATCTGATGGTCGTCGAAGCTGACGAGAGCGATCGTTCATTTCTGATGTTGACTCCGACAATCGCGGTCGTAACGAACATCGATCGCGAACACATGGACTACTACCACGACATGGATGATGTTCGCACTTGCTTTGCGAACTTCGTTAACAAAGTGCCTTTCTATGGTTCGTCTGTCTTGTGTCTCGATGACCCGAATGTGCAGGCGATCATTCCATTGCTTGAAAGACGACGCATGACCTACGGGTTGAGCGCACAGGCAGACGTCTCGGCGCACGGCATTAAATACGACAGCAGCTTTGGATCGACCTTTACGGTGTGGCGTGGTTCAGACGTTGTCGGCGATGTCACGTTGCGAGTTCCCGGAATGCATAACGTCTACAACTCGCTGGCGGCAATTGCAGTCGGATTCGAGTTGGAGGTTTCGTTTAAAAAAATTGCGGAAGGTCTAAACAGCTTCACAGGAGCAGGCCGAAGATTCCAGGCAAAGGGTGAAGTAAACGGCGTACTTGTAGTCGATGATTACGGTCATCACCCAACCGAAATACGCGCCACGTTAGCCGCTGCCAAACTTGGTTCCGGTGGGCGACGCATCGTCGTTCTATTCCAACCGCATCGCTATACGCGAACGCACGATCTCATGCAGGAGTTCGCACGTTCGTTCAATAACGCCGATGTGTTGTTCATCACCGACATCTACGCGGCAAGTGAAGATCCGATTGAAGGTGTTAGTTCAGAGGCGTTGACCACCGAGATTAAGCGTTTCGGCCACAAGGAAGTTAATTACATCGGCGGGCTCGAAAACGCGGTCGAGTCACTACAGAGCTATGTGCAACCTGGTGACCTGGTGTTGACACTGGGGGCCGGCACTGTAAATCGAATAAGCGATCAACTGGTGGAGGCAATGCGCGATAAAGCGTGAAGAAGTAATGGAAGTGTTAGACGAACTAAAAATCCGTGACGAGGCGCTCGAAGAGATTGCGACCCGACTCGGAATCCGCGCAGAGCGAGGAAAACGTTTTGCGGAGCTGACCAGTTTGCGAGTAGGCGGTGCAATCGACTGGGTTATTTCGCCTGAGACGGAAGAACAAGCGGCAGCCATTGTCTACGAACTCGCGAAGGCTGGAATCGGATGGCGTGCACTCGGTTCAGGCAGCAACGTACTGGCTGACGATGCAGAACATCACTACGTGGTTTTGAGTCTGGGTGAGATGAAGGGCCAGGTGACGTTCGACGGTGAACGGGTTTCGGTGAGTGCGGGATATTCACTCCCACGACTTTGTATCGATGTAGCGCGACAAGGTCTCTCCGGTATCGAAGGTTTGGGAGGGATTCCGGGAACGGTCGGAGGCGCACTGTGGATGAACGCCGGCGCCTATGGTCATGAGATCGGCACTGTAACTGAAACAGTCAGGGTAGCGCGTGAAGGAAAAGTGGTTGAAGTGGCTGGCGACAGTATCAAGTGGAACTATCGTCACACTTCTTTTAGCGAAGGCGAGTTGTTACTCGGCGCTAAGTTGATTCTGAAGCCTGATGAACCGGAACGAATCAAAGCGCGAATGGATGATGCGAAGAGCAGACGCCTCGCTACTCAGCCGCACGGTTCCCGCTCGGCAGGCTGTTTTTTCAAGAATCCTCCGGCGAGCACGACTGGCACCGGCAAGATCATCGATGAGCTGGGAATGAAAGGTGCGCGACGCGGTAGTGCAGTCGTTTCTCCGGTGCATGCCAACTTTATTGTCACTGAAGGCGAGGATGCCAAAGCTGAAGATGCGCTCGCACTGGCAGAAGAAATTCGTGAACGAGTTCGCAGGGAGCAGGGAATCGAGTTGGAGTATGAAGTTGAACTATGGCGGGCAAATCGACCAAGCGAACGATCCGCTGTGACGCAAGAAGAAGAGTCGGATAAGGACAGCGGAAAGGAGTAGCCACGTGAGAGAGCAAGTCATAACACAGAAAGTTGGAAATCGAAGTGGCATCGGTGGCAAAGGTCGATCATCGAGTGCGCAGCGCCCGGCGCGACGTGGTCGTGAGTCCGGGGTGAGTCTAGCGGTGCGGCTCAGAAACCTGCTCGCTTATGTTCCAGTAGCACTCAAAGCCGGGTTGCTGTTGGTCATGGCCGTGCTCGTATTCCTGGGTTATCGCGCAGCGGCGTCAGCGAGTTTCTTTCAAGTTAAGAATATTGAGATGCGTGGCGTATCTCGCGCTTCCAGCGAATCAATTCGAGCCGCCATTCGTCAAGACGTTGGTGAAACCGGCGTGTGGCGTGCGGACCTGGCTGCAGTAAGTGCGCGCCTCGAACGGTTACCGTGGGTGCGGTCAGCGATTGTGACGAGAGTTTTGCCAAATGGAATTCGAGTTCGGATAGCCGAGCGTGAACCGCGGGTTGTTATTCGAACCAGTGCTGGTCGATTTGTTTGGGTAGATGAAGATGCGGTATCGCTTAACGAAATGGTACCTGCGGATCAGATGCCAACCTTCTTCCTGCGAGGTTGGAACGAAGACGCAACCGAAGCTGCGCGTAAAGAGAACAAGGAACGCGTGCAGAAGTTTCTAGAGTTACAAAAGGACTGGGACTTACTCGGGTTATCAGAGCGAGTGAGTGAAGTAAACCTGATGGACACGCGCGATATTCGCGCACAACTTGCCGGCGACGATTCACAGATTGAAGTCCGACTTGGCGCAGAAGATCACGGTCAACGTCTCAAGAAGGCGCTTTCTGTGCTCGATTCACAACGTCAAACCTCGCGTGGTCCAATGATCAGTTACATCGATCTGACCCAGGGCAAGCGAGCAATAGTGGGACTGACGTCGGGGTCGCATGTAACCGAGGGGGAGTCGGGTCCGAGTGAGACTGGTGGAGCTGCGAATAGCGAGCTCGTGAAGACGCCACCGACCGGGGTTAACCCGGGCGAACCAAAAACGAAGAATCAAACAAAGAAGCGAGATCAGAAACGTACCTGACGTTTCTGAAAGCCCGACCACTTTTAGGAGCACAGTAGATGGCCAAGCGCACCCAACACACGATCGGTCTCGATATAGGGACAAGCAGGGTGACGTGTATTGCCGGCGAGCCCGGTGAAGGTGGGTTGCTCGAAGTTGTTGGCATTGGTGAAGCAGAAGCGCGTGGTCTTCGTAAAGGAGTGATCGTCAATCCTGATGCGGCAGTCGATGCAATTAAGAAGGCTGTCGAAGATGCAGAGAGGATGAGCGGACTTGAAGCGGAAGAGGTCACGATCAATCTTGCCGGGTCACACATTCTTGGTTTCAACGGACAGGCGATAGTCGCTGTGTCGGGTCGTGATAGAGAGATCGTTACTGAAGATGTACGACGCGCGATCGACTCGGCGTGCGCGATTCAATTGCCGGCGGGTCGGGAGATTGTCGATCGATTACCACAGGAGTTCATTGTTGACGACCAGGACGGCATCAACGATCCGGTGGGGATGATCGGCGCAAGACTCGCAGTCAAGGTTCACATCGTTACGAGTCCGGTGACCGCGCGACAAAACGCTATCAATGCCGTGAACCGCGCAGGGCTGGTAGTTGCGGACATGGTTCTGGAGCAATTGGCCGCGGCTGAAGCGTCGCTAACTGAAGACGACAAAGAGTTTGGAGCGGCGCTTGTGGACATTGGCGCAGAGACCACCGGACTGATTATTTACCAGCGCGGCGCTGTCCAGCACACGGCAGTTTTTCCACTCGGCGGTTCACACTTCACTAACGACATAGCCTTTGGTTTGCGCACACCGATTCCCGAAGCCGAGAAGATCAAACGCACAGTCGGCAGCGCGTGCAGTAGTTCGTTGAGTGAGATGGAGCGTGGAGAGTTGGTTGATGTGCCGTCAGTTGGTGGTCGTCCTCCTCGTCAACTCTCGAGACAAATTCTTTGCGACATTCTGCAGCCACGCGCTGAAGAAGTGTTGATGCATGTCGCTGATGAGATCAAAGACGCCGGTTGGGAACGTCAGCTCTCGAGTGGAGTTGTACTGACCGGTGGTGGTGCTTTGCTCAACGGCATGACGGAAATTGCAGAGCAAGTTTTCGATGCTCCAGTTCGACTCGGTTATCCCGAACGAGATCGTTTCGGCGGATTGATCGAAGACATTCAAAGCCCGGCGTGGGCAGCAGCGGCGGGACTCGCGTTGCTCGCTCACCGCACACAAGCAGCAGAGATTCGCACAGGCATCAGCAGGCGCGGATCGACAGGTAAATTAACGCATTTCGTATCGAGATTTCGAAATCGTTTCGGTAGTATTTTCTGACAAGTTGTTGTATGCTTGCCGCCCGGTTACACAAGATATTGTCCGCAATATATCGATGCCGATGGCGCAAGTAGCCCAACATAGAAGAAAGCGGCCTTGGAAGCCATCCCGTTTTGGGAGAGAGGACATAAACATGACACCGGACGCTCGTCAACCCGGAACCGGCATTAATATTTTCATTGATGATGATCCGCCGCTCACTGGAGCGCGCATTAAAGTAATCGGCATTGGAGGTGGCGGAGGTAATGCGGTCAATCGCATGATCGAAGCCGGCATTGAAGGCATCGAGTTTTTAGTTGCGAACACTGACCTGCAAGCGCTCAAACGTTCACGCGCACCAATCAAGATTCAACTTGGCAGTCGACTTACGAAGGGACTCGGTGCGGGAGCCGATCCTGGCGTTGGTCGTGAAGCTGCGCTTGAAGACACCGACAAGATCATAGAAGTACTTGAAGGCGCTGACATGGTTTTTGTTACCACCGGACTGGGTGGTGGAACTGGTACAGGTGCAGCGCCAATCATTGCTTCACTGGCGACCGAACTTGATGCTTTAACAGTTGCCGTCGTTACTAAGCCGTTTCATTTCGAAGGTCGACGGCGCATGCAACAAGCCGATCAAGGCTTGCGCGAGTTGCGTGAGTGTGTTGATACGGTAATCACGATTCCGAATGAACGTTTGCTTCACACTGTCGATAGAGGTGTGTCGCTTGGTGATTCGTTCCGAGTTGCCGACGATGTTTTGCGCCAGGCAGTGCAAGGCATCAGCGACTTGATCACGGTTCCTGGTTTGATCAACTTAGACTTTGCTGACGTGAAGTCGATCATGCAGGGAATGGGAATGGCATTGATGGGTGCGGGTCGCGCTAAGGGTGAGAATCGCGCGATCGAAGCTACCCAACAAGCGATCTCGTCGCCACTGTTGGAAGAGGCTACGATTCAGGGAGCCAAGGGCGTTCTCATCAACATCACTGGTGGTCCAGATCTTACGCTGTTTGAAGTCAACGCAGCCTCTTCGATCATTCGCGAATCAGCTGACGACGATGCGAACATAATCTTTGGTGCAGTGATCGACGAGAACCTGACTGACGAGATGAGGATCACGGTCATTGCAACTGGATTTGATAAGGAAGTGGTTTCGGTTTCGTCGGCCGCCGCGACCAATGTAATGCCGGCTACTCCGCCGCGTTTTGTAACTCGTCCATCGGATGATCTTCCTCGACCGATGATGGGTGCACGTGCCGATGATTTGGACGTGCCGACGTTTATCAGAAAGAAGGCAGACTAAACTAGACCTTCGAGTCTAAAGTTCGGAAGAGGAAGGTCAACATGGCCTTCCTTTTTACTTGGAAGAAGACTGACTCAGACGAGACTCTAAAGCGCGGATCTTGGCGTTAACCTCGGGTTGCTGAGGATTGATCTCGCGTTCTTTCTTATACGCACCTAACGCTTCCGCCACCGCCCCTTTCTCCTCAAGTATCATTCCCAAAGCAAAGTGCTGATCCGGAACATTAGGTTGTAAGGCGATCGCGGCGCGTAATTCAGTTTCCGCTTCGGCGTTACGTTTCATTTCCAACAAGGCAAATCCAAGATATCGATGTTCGGCGGCATCGTTCGGAGAGATGCTAATGGCTCGTCGTAGATATCGCTCAGCCTGAGGCAGGTCCCCAAGTTGGTAATAGACGAAGCCGAGGTTGAAAGTCGGCAGCCAGTAGTTTGGGCGACGCTCGATGACCTGGTGAAAGATAGGAACTGCACTTGCGAACTCACCACGAAGTGCTAACTCTTTCGCGTAGTTGTTGGCGGCCATGTTGTTGTTGGGGGCGACTTCCATTCCTCTCGCAGCCAGTGCGAAATCCGACGCCCAGATTGATGTTTGTCGCACGGTCACAATTCCAAAGACGGCAACTAACGCAAATAAAACTGCTACTCGAACCAGAGGCTGTCCTAGTACGGTTTGTGATCCGACGTTAATCCTCTGAAATGCAATCGCCAGCAGAATGCAAAAGCCAACCGATGGCAAATAGAGGTATCGGTCGTGAGCTAGCTCACTATCTTTAAAGACCGAAAGATTCAGCAGCGGCAAAAATGGGAGCACCATCCAGATTGTGAAGAACGCGACTACTCGATTATTCCGTGCGTGGAGGAACAGGCCGACAGCCAACAAAATCAAGATGACAAGCGGCGCCAGCATAGCGGAGAAACTCATGGACGTGATGTATGGAGTCTCGTAGAACGCGCTCAGACCAAATGGCCAAATCATCAGTCGAACGTAGAAAAGAAGAACCGATGGCCAGGTGAATACCAAAGTTGTTAGAGGCAGGGGAGTAAGTGAGTGAGTGAGACCATGCAAGGCAAAATATCGTGCGACCAGATATCCAAGAGTCAAAGCAATGAAGGGGATTGACTCGCGTAGTGCCGATACAAACCTTTGCGTTACTGAGCGATCTTCCTTGGCTTCCTTGGACGACAAGAACCAGCCCGCAAAAAAGATTAGAGCCGGCATGACTAGCGCCGTTTCTTTTGAAAGCATCGCCAACGTGTAAAGAACCAGCGACGCGACTCTCCAGGTCGCAGTAGATGGTCCACTCCTCGCTTTGACGTGGCTGATAAACGCAGCGAGGAAGAACACCCCCATTAGTGGTTCAGTTGAACCCGAGATCCACGTAACTGCTTCCACGTGTACTGGCATGACAGCAAACAGTAACGCACTCGATCCGGCAATCAACTCGTCCTTAACGACCAGGCGCGCAAGTACGTACACCAAGGCGACGACAATCAGGTGAAGCAGTAGCGAGGTGAAGTGCCACCAAACAGGATTCAATCCGCCAAGCTTGTAATTGATTAACAACCACAACTGGAACACTGGTCTATAGAAAGTTCCGACAGCATTCGTATCAGTGTGCGGCCAAACGTCGCTCGTAAAGTATCGAGCTGCAAACTCCCACGAGTGCACAGCAGTGTTATTGACGATCTGTTCCGGGTCATCAAAAACAAATGGATAACGGATGCCACCGACGCTTACGACAACTGTTGCAACCAGAGCAAGCAAAAGAAGAATTCGGCCATGCTTAGAGTGAGAATTTGGAAAGGTCTGCATTCGTCAATGTTACTCCAATTGATCAGAATCTTTTCGCCCTTTTTTGTTGGCAGATCTGTGCGAAATCAAATCGTTCGAAGTGGAGATGCCAACAAAGGTTCATCGCTGTCGTGTCAATGCTTAAACTGGATCGAGCGCCTTTGCTTTTTGCGAAGTGCTTGTGTAGCATGTCGGTCATTCCTTGCAGGAAAATCCATTACGGGTATTTAATTTCGCTCCTCTCCTCGGATGGCCGCTGCCTGCGAGAGTTTTGACGCAGATCCGTCAAAGCAAAAATGTCCTGTCTTAAAAACATCAATAGCCCCGACGGTAACAACCGTCTACAGATTTATTTGGAGGTAATAATCAAGTGAACCGTAAACTCATAAGAACCACACTCGCGGAAGTTAAGGGTAAGGCCCGCGAGGTTCCGCAGCCCAGAGAACGTTCAAATGGCAGCTCTCGTGTCTCGAACGAAGGTAGTCAACCCCGTCCGGCTGCTCAACAGCCGTCGTCCGTGCAGGTAAAGAAAAGAGTTCCTCCTCCAAACGAAACTAACGCTGAGATTTTCTACTACAAAAAACAGATTGACGCTCACACCGTCATGGTGATTGTCCTGCTCGATGGAGAAGAGATTGAAGGTACGATCGAGTGGTACGACCGCGGAGCAATCAAAGTCAATCGCAAGGGCGCACCAAATCTTCTCGTTCTCAAACGGAACATCAAGTACATGTACAAGGCCGACGAGCGTGTTGATGGCGACACGGACTAAGTAACTAATGCCTCGCCGTTAGTTTCGTGTTAGGCCGAAAGTGCGTCGCCAACAATGCGACAGTCAAACCAAAGCTCAGCAAACCAGGGACCTCGACCCAGGCGGGTTCTGCCGCGTATTGGCATTACTATGGGTGACCCCGCCGGCATTGGCCCAGAGGTCGTTCTCAAGGCTGTTGCTGAAGAAGAAGTTAGAAAAGTTTGTGTTCCAGTTATCATCGGTGACGCGCAGTTACTTGCTCACACTGCGCGCACACTCGATCTTCAATGCGGCTACGACATCGTTCGCAAAGAAGAACCCTTTCCCGATCAGTTTTCAGAGCCTGTAATCTTTCATCTCGACAACATCGGCGGTTTCATTGAGCCGGGTATCGAATCCGGCGCTGCCGGTAAAGCAGCCGCAGGCTATATCGAATCTGCTGTTGAGTTGTGCGCTGCAGGAAACGTCGACGCGATCGCCACGGCGCCGATAAACAAGCGCGCGCTGTTTTTAGGCGGGTACAGTTTTCCAGGTCACACTGAGTTCCTGGCCCACCTTACTGGCACTGAAGAGTACGCAATGGCCTTTGTTGCCGCGAACCTGCGTATCGTGCTGCTCTCAACGCATGTTCCTCTATCGCAGGCCATTCGCATGGTGGAACGCGATCGTATCGTTAAGGTTATCGACCTTGCGAATCGAGAACTTCAGCGGTGGGGTATCGAACGACCACGGCTCGCTGTCGCAGCACTGAACCCACACGGCGCTGAAGGTGGATTATTTGGCATGGAAGAGGCCTCAGAAATTTTGCCGGCCATTGAAGCTAGTCGCGGGTTGGACGAGATAAACGTGCAAGGTCCCTTTTCGGCTGACACTGTTTTCCTGCGAGCTTCGCGAGGTGAGTTTGATGCGGTGATTGCCTGTTATCATGACCAGGCGATGATTCCGGTAAAATGTCTATCGTTTGGAGAGGCTGTAAACGTCACACTAGGGTTGCCCTTCATTCGTACTTCGGTTGATCATGGGACAGCGTTTGATATTGCCGGCAAAGGACTGGCAGAACATTCGAGCATGGTCGCCGCAATAAAACTGGCTTCTGATCTGTCGATGCAAGCCGGTGAGAGTTGTAGAGCAGTAGAAGTTTAATCTTTGATCCCACTCGAAGAGGAAGTCTAGATGGCAAATACTGATTCAGCTAGCGATAAAGGTGGACGACGGGTTCTCGTCGCCGACGATGATCCGGCAATTCTGAGATTAGTCTCAACGATACTGGAAAAAGAAAACTTCAGTGTCGTAATGGCGCGCGATGGACGCGAGGCTTATAAGATTCTGCAAACAGATCCAAATTTTACCGCGGCGATTCTCGACGTAGTAATGCCTCACATTTCCGGACCAGAATTGGTTCGCTACATGAAAAGTGAAAACCGCCTCATGAAGATTCCTGTGATGATGATGACGGCTGAACAAGATCCGAAGTTGTCGTCGGATAGTTTTCAGGCAGGCGCTGTCGTGTTTCTTCCGAAGCCCTTCACGACCGCACAACTCCAGATCATGATACAGATGCTAATCGGCAAAGCTTCCAACTAACCTCATTCACATGACTCGCCAGTTAACATTCCGGCTCGCGACGCTAATACTAGTTTCCCTGTGCGGTGCGTCGGCGGTGTTTGCTTCCTTAAGTCAAAAACAGGCGCGCACAGCAATCACAAAAACTGCAGGGATGTCTCTTCCTTCAAGTGCGATCCGTGTGACTGGTGTTTCTTCTTCCAGCGATACGTCGGGTGAGGCAGCAGCACAGTTGCAACTAGTATTTCGCGTCACTCGTGATGAAGCTGGTCTTTGGCGTTTACGAGAGCTCAGGACTGGTGAAGCACGTTGGGATGATATTGATCTGATTGCAACGGCCGCGAACATCAACCAGGAACGCGATCGTTGTCATCTCAAGGACGAGTATCAAAAGTTTCATTCAGAATCTGATTTGAAGCCCAAGCTGGCGCGATGCCTCGTGGGCAGTTTTTTTGCTGTGTCGTTTCCCTCTGACGCGGTTCGAATCAAGAACATCTCGTCAATGGGTCTTGGCTCAGAGCCATCCGCACTCGTTGTTGCACTGCTCGATGCGAATTTTAAACTCACTCGCGACAAGTCTGGCTGGCGAGTGGTTGAGCTGCGAACAGGAAATCGTGGTTGGGTTAACGTCGACAGTGTGCCGGCAACTCTCGATTCCCTGAGACGCGCAAAAACTTCCGAAGAGCTGGCACTGATTGCGAGTGCGCTGGACGCGTATAGACGCGAGCGAGGTGGCTTCGTCGTTTCCGACAAACATCCAGTTCTGATCGACCACCTGAATCCGCGATATCTACGGCGCGTGATTCGAGTGGATATGTGGCAACGACCTCTTCACTATCAAGGCACCCAGGATCACTTCACTCTCCGTTCTTTCGGCCCCGATGGGAAAGAAAACACCCCCGACGACATTGTCGTTAGCCGGTAGCCCCGAAATTCCAATCTAACTGCGTCAAAAGACCAAACCGAATCGTTTTGTTACGGATTCTGGAATCCCTGTATCTGCTATGCCCGCCAAACCACCCGCAAAAACTAAACTCTTGACTGCCATTCACCGCGGGTGTTAGGTTTCATTTGAGGGCTCTTCTAAGCCCGACTCTTGAAGACATGCCCGCGCCATCAGTGCTGCAAGCACTTAAGGGCCCCGCCGATGGTGCTTACCTCAGCTAAGGGAATCTAGTTTTGCTAGCTGGACGCAAACTCCTACTCGCCGACGATTCGGTCACCATTCAGAAAGTCATCGAACTCACATTTGCCGACGAAGGCGTGAGGGTCGTGGCTTTCAGTAATGGCCAAGATGCTATTGATCAGCTTGAGGAAATTGCGCCGGATATAGTACTTGCAGACGTTTTCATGCCCTCGAAGAGCGGTTATGAGGTTTGCGAGTATGTCAAACAAAACGAGAAGCTAAAGGCCATTCCGGTTGTGCTACTCGTTGGCTCATTTGAGCCGTTCGATGAAGCGGAGGCGCGCAGAGTTGGCGCGGACGATATATTGACCAAGCCCTTTCAATCGATTCGACGTCTGATCGACAGGGTTGGGGCGCTTGTTAACAACCCCCCATCCCCTGAAAAGGAAGTTTCTACTGCCGAACTGCCAAGAGCCGCCGAGGAGACTAACGGCAACGGCAAATTGAGCACAGATGAATTGGCAGTAACCACGGCTGACACCCTGCCCCTCGATGAAGAGTTGCATGAGACAGTGGAGATTCCGCGGTCGGTCTTTATGGAAAAATCCGAATCACGCGAGGAGAAAATGGAAACCAGAACCGCCGACGTGAATGAATACTTGCCCGCTGACTCTTCCGAGGTGTTGTTGGATCTCGGTGAGTTTGAAAGTGCAGAGGTTGACTCGGACGACTTTGTACTGGATCTCGAAGACACGCTTGAGGGCGACATAGAAGTTAGCGAACCAGTTCCGATGCGTGCTTTCGTCGAACCGGAAGTGGCGGAGACAGTAATGGCTGCGCCGTCATATTCGTACCAGCCTGAAGTGCAAACTCCTTCGTATTCAGCTGTGGAAGACGTCGCTTATGAAGACCAGGTGCACGAGGTCGCTTTAGAACCTCAGTCGAAATATGAGACAGCACCGTTGCCTGAACCTTTGGCAGAAGTTCCGACTGCGACCACATCAGCTCCAGTTTCGGCAGGACAGTTGTCGCAGGAGTCGATTGATGCGATTGCGCGTCGCGTCGTTGAGATGATGTCGGAAAAGGTAGTTCAGGACATCGCCTGGGAAGTCGTTCCTGATTTAGCGGAGTTGTTGATCAAGAAGCGACTTGAGGAACAGGAGTCAACAAAGTAAGACTTCTACAAAAATGAACTCTCAAACAGGCGATCGTTTAGGTCGCCTGTTTTTATTTAATGTCCGACAAACTAAAGTTTGTCGTGATGTTTTGAAGAGGCCTCCATGGCAAATCACGACAAATTGAAGTTTATCGGACATTCGCAAATTGAGCTTTATCCGTCGTGTGACGTAGACTCTACCCTTCGATTTTACATACCGGCTGAGCTTCCGTAACAAAGCACAAAGATCAAAGCACTAAGTATCGAAAACCAATGGAAATCCCTAAACAATACGATCCCAAACAAGCCGAGCAGCATCATTACGAACGCTGGGAAAAGAATGGATATTTCGCACCTGAAATAAACCGAGATCCTGATGCCCCCGTCTTCACGATAGTTATCCCGCCGCCAAACGTCACCGGCTCGTTACACATGGGCCACGCCCTGCAACACACCCTCATGGATGTGTTGACTCGTTACAAGCGAATGAGTGGTTACCGCACCTTGTGGTTGCCGGGGATGGACCACGCCGGCATCTCGACCCAGTTGATGGTTACCCGTGCTTTGAAGAAAGAAGGGAAAAGCCGTCACGACCTCGGCCGGGAAAAGTTTGTCGAACGCGTGTGGCAGTGGAAGGCTGAATCGGGTGGACAGATTACCGTACAGATGCGACGGGAAGGTGTGTCGGTAGATTGGTCACGTGAAAAGTTTACGATGGATGAAGACTTGTCGCGGGCCGTTCGCGAAGTGTTTGTGCGCTTGTACGAAGACGGAATGATCTATCGCGGGAACCGGATCGTGAACTGGTGCCCGCAGGACCAGACCGTGTTGTCAGACCTTGAGGTAGATAAGGTGCCGCAGGCCGGCAAACTTTACTATCTGCGTTATCCGGTGAAGGGAAGTGATCGGCACATCACCGTCGCGACCACTCGTCCTGAAACGATGTTGGGCGACACGGCCGTAGCCGTGAATCCGACAGACGAACGTTACAGTGAACTCGTCGGGGCAACGATTCTTTTGCCGTTAATTGATCGTGAGATCCCGGTAATTGCAGACGAGTATGTCGATCCTTCGTTTGGAACTGGGGCAGTGAAGATTACTCCAGCGCACGATCCAAACGACTACGACATGGGCATTCGTCACAATCTTGCAAAGGTGGTCGTGATCGATCAGTTTGCGAAGATGACTGATGATGCCGGTGAACGCTTCACGGGATTAGATAGATATAAGGCCCGCGAAAAAGTGGTAGAGGAGTTTGAGCAGCTAGAACTCCTGGAGAAGGTGGTCGATTACGAGTTCTCGATCTCCAAGTGTGAACGTTGTAAGACGGTTATCGAGCCGCTTATTTCTACGCAGTGGTTCATGCGAATGGACCAGTTGCGTGACCTGGCGCTCGGGCTGATGAACGACAAGAAGAAACCACAGTTCACACCCGAAGTGCCTTACGAGAGGATCTATACAAATTGGCTCGAAAACCTTCGTGACTGGACAATCTCACGTCAGCTTTGGTGGGGACATCAAATTCCGGCGTGGTACACCAGCGACGGACAGATCTTTGTTGCGAGAAGTGAAGCCGAAGCCCGCGAACAGGCGGGAACTGCTGAACTAACCCAGGATCAAGACGTTCTCGACACTTGGTTCTCTTCTGCCCTTTGGCCGTTCTCGACGCTTGGATGGCCCAATGAAACTGAAGACCTGAAGACATTCTATCCCTCGTCAGTTCTCGTCACCGCTCGAGACATTATTTTTCTCTGGGTTTCCAGAATGGTGATGACGGGTGCCAAGTTTATGGGCGAGGAACCTTTCGCCGACGTTTTTGTAACGGGAACAATTCTCGACGCTCAAGGTCAACGAATGTCGAAGACGAAGATGAATGGCGTAGATCCGCTCGACGTCTTCGACAAGTTTGGTGTGGATGCGACGCGTCTGACTTTGGCGCAAGTTGGTAGCACTGACACTCGTTGGAATGAAAAGCAGGTTGAGTCGTATCGTAACTTTGCGAATAAGATCTGGAACGCCGCGCGGTTTTGTTTACTGAATTCCGACGACGCCTCGGTAGATTCAAGGTTGCTCATGCTGGGACCAGAAGCGCAGGAAGGATCCTCGCTGCTGGGAGCGCAGGCGTCCCCGCCTGCCTCCGTCGAATCCAAGGCTCCTTCAGCTAAGACAGCAGGCGGGGACGCCTGCGCTCCCAGCAAGAGCGCGCCCAATAAGCTTCACGATCGATGGATTATTTCGCGACTCAATCGGACAGCGCTTGATGTCAATACAGCGTTGGCCGGTTATCAATTCCATGAAGCTGTGCAAACTCTGTATCACTTCTTCTGGGATGACTTTTGCGATTGGTATATCGAACTTAGCAAGAGTGATGTGACTGCTGAAGAGTCGAGTGACCACCGCAGCGAGGCCCGCTCAAGACTACTGTCCGTGCTCGAACAAGCTTTACGTTTGTTGCATCCGTTTATGCCGTACATCACTGAAGAACTATGGCAACTTTTGCCCGGTGTCGGGAAGCATTCATTGCATCCGGCTTACGCGCAGGCTGATCCCACGATCATGCTTGCTTCGTACCCAGCGGGCGACCCGAGTCTTGTAGATGAACAGGCTGAGTGGGAAATGCAGGCGATCATCGACCTGATTTCCCGTGTGCGAAACATCCGATCTGAGATGAACATCAAACCCGGCGAGCGTATAAAGATCATCGTCGGCGCGCCCGAGGATCGACTCCGCAACGTCTATGAAACATCTCGCGATCAGATTTCGCGCCTGGTTCGTGCTTCCGAATTTTCAATTGGCGAACGACTCGACGCGCCTCGTGCTTCGGCTCGCGCAGTCTTAACGGGAGGCGCTGAGCTGGCGGTACCACTCGAAGGACTAATTGACTTCGAACAGGAACGCCAACGTCTTGGTCGTGAGCAGGAGAAGTTGCAATCCGAGGCCGCAAAACTTGAAGCTCAACTCCAGAATCCGAATTTTGTTGAGCGCGCTCCGGCAGAACGCGTCGCTGAGGTGCGCGACCGCATCGCCGACATAGCTCAACGTACGTCACAACTGCAGCAAACAATCGAGAACCTTCAATGAACTGGTTTGACGAAGGCGCGCTCTACTCGCAGATCGCAGTCTTTCTTAGGGAAGACATGGGTCGTGGCGACATTACTACCCAATCAATCGTTGCGCGAAACACGCGTGCTCGTGCGCGGTTCGTCGCGGGCGAGTCGATGGTGGTTGCAGGTCTCGAGGCCGTCGAAGAGGTGTTCCTTACGCTCGATTCTCAACAGCAATTAGAAGCATTTGTTTCGGATGGCGAGCGAGTTGAAGCTGGAAAAGTGATTGCCAGAACCATCGGTTTTGCCGATGTGCTGATCACTGGCGAACGAGTCGCTCTTAATCTGTTACAGCGCCTATCTGGTATAGCCACGTTAACAAGTAAGTTTGTTGCAGCGGTTGAGGGAACGACTGCTCAGATTGTGGATTCGCGAGCTACGACACCTGGATTAAGACTGCTGGAACGTTATGCGGTCGAGCTCGGAGGTGGTCGCAACAGCCGATTTGGATTGGACGACGGGGTGGTAGTGACTGCGAACCACGTTTCGATTCTTGGCAGCGTTACTAATGCCGTTCGCCAGGCGAAAGAGTCGGTTGGTTATCTACACAAGATTTCTGTCAGGGTTTCTTCGGAAAGCGACATGCGCGACGCCTTAACCGCGGGAGCTGACATCATTGTGTTGGAAGACTTCACAGTCGAGGAAGCTAGTCGCCTGGTCCAGGCGGCGCGTGGTCTAAGTGAGAAAACCACAATCGAGTGTTCCGGAAACATCAATCTGGAAAACGTCCGCGCGTATGCAGAAGCCGGTGCTGACTTGATTCGCATTGAATCGCTGACGAACGCGGCTCCGGCGATGGATATTAGTTTCAAAGTTCAACCTTACTGACCAGCAGTGCAATCAATTTCAGCAATGAGCATAAAGACTGGTTCCGAGCTGGTAGGTCGTAATAGTTCGTAAAAAATTTATCGATGACCGGTAACGGAAACAATCAAGAGAATTGGCGCGATTCCAATCGTCACCGACGGGCCCAGCGAGCTCTCGAACGTCAACTCGACTATCAACAACGCAAGGCCAAACTCGTCCCCGGACACGAGCCGGAAATTATCCTGGCAATGAAACGCAAGTCAGAACGTGCTCGCGAGCTGCTCGAAAAATTTCAGCCAATTGAGTCAGACGCTCGTGTAATTGAAGTCGGTAGCGGATCGAACGGCCTGATTTTTTACTTTGGTGCTCGAAACGGAGTTGGTATCGACCCACTCGCGGTCAGCTATGCGAGCCTGTTTCCACAGTGGCAAAGAGGTGCTTTGACGGTTGCGGCAGCAGGCGAGAAACTGCCTTTCGCTGACGCGAGTTTTGATGTAGTTCTCTGCGACAATGTCATCGATCATGCAGAATCACCGGAGATTATCGTCAAGGAGTTGGTGAGGGTTCTGGCTCCGAAAGGTTTGCTTTACTTCACTGTGAACGTGCATCACTCGCTTTATGCTGCTGCAGCTCAAGTGCACGCGACCTGGAAAGCGGTTGGATTGCCTTTTGAAGTCGGACCCTTTGCAGACCATACAATTCACCTCACTCCCATGGCTGCAAAGAGCATGTTTAAAGACCTGCCAATTCAGGTGCTGAGCGAAAAATTCGGAATTGAAGAAGCTAAGGAACGTGCTCGCAGGTTGCCCGCCCGCCACGTTGGTGATCGTCTTAAACGATTGTTCTACAAAAACGCCCTATTTGAAGTGGTGGCGAGGAAAGAAACTGGAACGACCACCTAGTTTGCCCGTGGAACTGTAGGGGCGTCCCTCCGTGGGCGCCCCTTCCCTTGCTACAGCTAAGCATCGCAACTTGAGGGGCGCCCACGGAGGGACGCCCCTACAAATCAGCGCAAGCATCTTCGCAAGGCTTGATGGCATCCAGAAGCAGGGTTATCTTTAGATGGAGTGAGAGGAGTAATGTTGATGACCTGGTTTGGTGGTTTTACAAGGATTTGCCTCGCGATAGTTCTGGTGATTGGGATGTCGTTCGTGGGTGTCGGTGCGCAGAAAAAGAAGAAGCGCACTCGCCGGACGACCAGACCCGCTGCTCCGAAGCCTGTCATCACGAATCCGGAGATAGCTCCACCCACAACTACCGACGCTAATGGCGACGTCAAAATCATTAGCACTTCAGATCAGGGGGCGGAAACTGAACCATCGACCCAACCCCAAAACAAGAAAGCCAAACCCGCCACAGAAGAACCCAAGGAAGACATTCAGAAGACAATCACGACGCTTTCCAATCAAGTTAACAAGCTGACCGATCGGCTCACGCAGATGCAGGAAGATGATCGGTACCAGATAGACATGGAACGTCTCACCCGCGCGGAACAGCGTGCGGAGCAGATCCGATCACAGCTGATCGACACGCAAAGTAAGATGGCTGACCTGGAATCAAGACTCGAACAAGTTGAATATTCCCTTAAACCTGAGAACCTCGAAAGGGTCACCCAGGGAATGGGAACTGTTCATCCTGAAGAAGCTCGTGAGGCGCGGAAAAAGCAGCTGGAGGGTGAGAAGTCGAGGATCCAGGCGCAACTGAAGATACTTGAAACCAGTAAGAATCGGTTGGAAGTTTCCGTGGCAAATGCGGATAGTGAAGTCGATCTTCTGCGATTAAAGATCAATCAGCGTCGTGAGCAAATGGATGCGGCGCCACCCGTCAACGACACACGCCCTAAAAAGCCCTAGTTCCGATTAGCGGGGGCGCGCTAGGTTCCACTTTTGGAAGGTACTTTTTGAGTCGCTTCCCCCTTCCCAACTGCACTATTCCAACTACTGCATTCAACCCAAAGATCAAAGGACAAAGTTCAAAGATCAGAGCTTTTCACTGGTGTGCATTGCTATCGCTTTCCAGGCGCCACCTTGATTTACGAAGGTAAGCGTGAAGAAGGAGGTGAACGGTGTCGCATCACCTGGTCCAGGCTTGTCTGGAATTGCCGATCGCTGTCGAACTGACTCACCTGTGACAATGGCAGTGTCGCCCGAGACAACAAAGGTCTCTTTCGACGTCTCGAGTTTTGCGTACTTGAGTCCGCCACTCGAAAGAGCGCTTATCAGTTGTTGACGCGTCCGCTGCTTACCGTCCGTGTGCGTCCAGATGAACGAAGGATCAACGAGCGATGTCAGTCTCTTAACGTCTGCATCCAGGAGCGCTCGAAAGAACGCGCTTTCAGTAGAAGCTAATTCGCGTTTACTGTCTCCTTCGGATCGCGCCATCCTGGTCGACTGCCAATTAACCACCTGCCACTTACCGTCGCGTTTTAGAAAAGTGCCGCTGTTCAGGAGTCGGGCAACCTGTGTCCCGTACTCCGTCTCCGTTGTGCTGACGAGTTGAAAAGCAACGATCGCTGTGTTGCCGTACTGCTGAATGCGAATGTCTTCAGCCGTAAAAACAGTTTTCGGATCGCCCGGTTTAGGTGCGGGCGCAGATCGAGCATCGCGCATTACGTCGGCTTTAGTGACTCGTCGACCCGCCGAACGCGTGTAGATCAGATCCTCCGCCCAGAAGCGATCGTGCGTAGCCGTGTCGCCAGTAGAGGCGCCAGCCAAAAAATCGTTAAGGAGTTTGGTTAACTCCGTAGCGTCAGGCGCCGGTTGCTGGGCAAATGTCCATGAACAGCAAAGAAAAATGAACGACCCAATCAACAGCGCGTTCGATCTACCAAATGGTTTTACTTTCATTAAGGGACCTTTCAGTAATGAGTATTCTCCGTGCCAACTCCGAGTCTCTGTGGCCTGTGGTGAAACTGATTATAGTTACTGATATCCAAAGAGACACAGAGACACGGGGTTGGCACAGATTTTAGTGTTAGGATTCATGCAGCCATGACGCTTACCAAAACAATAGGGCCGGGTGTCTTGATCAGTGTTCTTCTTGTAATCTGCATGGGCCAGAGTGGCTCCTGTGGCAAGAGCACGACCAAGAAAAACTCCCCGGCAGTTAACAAATCGAACTCACCGGCCTCAACGCCTTCACCTCTGATCTCAGTATCCACTGAGGACGATCAGAATATGAACAAGAACAAAGCACAAACCATCAACCCTAATGCGGTAACTGAGTGGGGAGGTGATCATGTTCGACTGGTCATGAAAGACAGTGGCGCCGATCTTGAATTTGATTGTGCACACGGAGAAATCACAGAGCCTTTAGTTGCGAACAGTGAAGGAAACTTTAATGTCCGTGGCACCTTTACGCGCGAAGCTGGCCCAGTTCTTTCTACCGGAGGTCCACCACGTGCTGCAAGTTACGTGGGCCAAATTGTTAACGACAAGATGAGTTTTAAGATTCAACTCACCGACCCCGACCAAACAACTGAAACCTTTCATCTCACGCGTGGTGGTTCAGGTCGACTCTGGAAATGTCGATAGTCGAAATGCTTGTCTCTCAAGGCGAAAACTTTTTGACAAGAATTCACTGAGCATTTAATCTACGATTGTCAGTAGTAAATCTAGGTCAGCCCTTCTGAATAGAAAATAAATTTTCGTCCTAGCCGCCTGTCCCAGAACTTCCTTTCAAGTAGGCTAAGACATCTTCAAGCAGGTGAAGCTGTGACATGTAGTGCACACGCGCACTAACAACTGACTCTTTAAGGAACCCGTCTATACAAAGGAACGCAAAATGAGACTTCGATTCCCCCGAACTCGGTTCGGTCGTATATCCGTCCGTCTAAATATCGTAATTATGATCTGTCTGATCGCAGTAAGTGCGATTGCTCTTAGATCTTTTGCACAGAGGCGCACAGCTATTCGTGTGCCACCGGGCTCGACCACCACGCCAACGAAAGCTCCCCGTAAGAGCGAGAGAGAACGTGAAAGAGAACGCGCCAGAAATCGGCAAGGCTCTGGCACTCTTCGCCAGGAGAAGCTGCCCTACACTCCAGTGAGCGCGATTCAGGAAACAAGTGGCAGGGCTTCGGCGGGAGCGGTCGGCATTCAGCGGACCACCGAAGAGATCAGTAACGCCCAGCGCAACGCTCCAGCCGTCGATCGTGAGGAACGTATCGTTCCTGAACGTGAGTATCCTGATCGACAGGGTCTTCCTTCAGCTCCGGGTGCGCCGGCAGTTTCAAGCATGCCATCCATAGCAGAGCCGGTTCGGAAACCAACTAAAGGGAAGCTAAGCACGACAATTGTTAGGCCTGGTCTAGTTTCACCGGGTGCGCCCCAGACCGTGAGTACGCCGAATTTCTTAGCAGCAACACTGGCTGACAGCGCCTTTCCGCCTGACACTATGGGGGCTGTCGGACCAACGCAATTTTTCACTTTTCTAAATGGCCGGCTTCGAACATTTAACAAAACAACCGGAGTTGCCGACGCGGTTCTCAATGTAGATTCCGATGTCTTCTTCACTTCGGTAATGTCGCCGTTTCCAGGAGGTGGCCTTAATTTCACCAGCGATCCGCAAATTCGCTACGACCGTCTGACTCGTCGTTGGATACTCTGCATGATCGACGTCCCAAGTACATCCCCCGCAAGCATTGGAGACATTCCCAATCGTGCTTTGATTGCAGTCTCGGACGCTGCCAGCAATGGTGTGATTTCCGGTGGCACAGTTTGGACTTTTTACTTCATTCAGCAGGATACCGTGGGGCCAATAGCATCGACTGGGGAGTTTCTGGACTATGAATCACTGGGTATCGACGAGGATGCTTTGTACATCGGTGGCAACATGTTTGGCGCAGTTTCTGGGTCGTTCGTCGGTTGCTCAGTTTTCGTGGTGCAGAAGAGTTCAATATTGAGTGGTGGGCCAATTGTGACCACCGCCTTTCGAGGAGTTGTGGCAAATGCCAGCGCCGAAGGCCCGTTCTCGCCGCGCGGCGTCGATAATTATGCAACAGGCACGAACGAAGGTTACTTCATAGGTGTTAGCAACGCTTTTTTCTCCAGGTTGGTGCTGCGCCGAATTACAAATCCCGGTAGCGCCACCCCAACAATCTCTGCGAACGTTCTATTAACCGTCCCAACTACAACATTACCTGAACCTGTTCCGCACCTGGGAAACACAATCCCAGCTAACGGTCGCCTCGATGCGCTCGATGATCGACTTTTTGCAGCGCATATTCGGAACGGCAAACTATGGACTGCGCACAATTTTGAGGTAAACACGTCTGGTGCGGCTTCGGCGTCCGGAAATCGTAATGGCGTTAGGTGGTACGAGCTTAATGGCATTCGCAGTACCGACCTCGGAGGTGTTCCAGCTGTTGTCCAGTCCGGCACAATTTTCGACAACGCAGCTACGAACCCTCGCTTCCATTTTATCGGGACAGTGGGTATCTCAGGTCAGGGACACGCAGCACTTGGGTTTAGCGTAGCCGGTCTTGCGGATCGGATTAACGCCGGGACCAATGGTCGCTTGAGGACAGACACGCTAGGCACTACAGGTGCAGTTCAGCTCTACACGGCGAGTTCGACTGCTTATAACCCCCCAGGAGATCCCGGTCCACCAAGACGTTGGGGCGACTACTCGTTCGTGTCAGTCGATCCCAAAGACGATATGACGATGTGGACCATTCAACAATTTTGCGATGCCACCAATAGTTATGGAACACAGGTCGTGCGCCTGCTGGCTCCAGTTCCGGCAACTCCTGCTACTTCAAGTGTGCCTACAATTACTCAGGGCGTGGCTTCAACCAACATTATTATTACCGGCACAAGCGTAGCTGGTTCAGAGTTTTATGATCCAGGAGCCGATATCGCTGGAGCGGAACCTTTCAATCACATTACCGCAACCGTTTCGGGGGGAGTCACTGTCAACAGCGTAACGTACACTGACCCTACGCACGTGACCCTTAACGTCTCGACTGTCGGAGCTTCAGTTGGTGCAAAAGACGTTACGATCACAAACCCGGACGGACAGAACATGGCCGGAGTTGGACTGTTCTCGGTTGTTGCGCCGCCAACGAGTGGCATCATCATCAGTGAATTCCGACTTAGAGGGCCGAGTGGCGTTCAGGACGAGTTTATTGAGCTCTACAACAATTCCGGAGCATCTCACACTGTTACAGGGGCCGGCACAGGGTATGGTGTAGCTGCTTCAGACGGTGTTGCGCGCTGCGTCATTCCCAACGGAACGGTGATTCCGAACAAAGGACATTACCTTTGTACTAACAGCGCTGCCTATTCACTTTCAGGTTACGCTACCGGTGATGCGACTTATACGACTGACATACCGGACAACACCGGCATCGCGATCTTCAACACGTCAGTTCCTGTTGACTTTACCCTGGCGAATCGAATGGATGCCGTGGGATCGTCATCGGAAGCAAACACAATCTACAAAGAAGGTACGGGTTATGCACCCCTGAGTCCATTCTCAATTGACTACTCGTTCCGTCGCGACGATTGCGGGAAGCTGGGATCAATAACGGTACTGGGTCCTTGCCCTTCTGGTGGCGCATTAGTCGACACCAACAACAATGCGACCAACTTCTACTTTGTAGATACCAACGGCACGAACGGAGGAGCTGGTCAAAGGTTAGGGGCGCCCGGACCTGAGAATCTTGCCAGCCCAATCGAGCGCAACTCGAGCTTCAGCACCGTATTAATTGATTCCACCATTTCGGCCGCGAATCCACCTAATCGAGTGAGGGACTTCACCTCGGATCCAGCAAACAACTCGACATTTGGAACTCTCGATATCAGACGTCGGGTTGTTAATAATACTGGCGGCAATGTCACTCGCTTGCGGTTCCGAGTCATTGACATCACAACTTTTCCTGCGCCGAGTGGCTTTGCTGATCTAAGAACCAGAACGTCAACACTTGTGGTCGTTTCTGGTATCAACGATGCGGCAACTTGTTTGGCGTCGAACGGAGTCGCCACAACCCCGTGCACGATCAACGTTCAGGGAACAACGCTCGAACAGCCACCATCACAACCAAATGGTGGTGCTTTTGGCTCAACCCACTCCGCGGGAACAATCACGCTGGGTACGCCGTTAGCAAATGGCGCATCCATCAACGTTCGTTTCCTGTTGGGGATTCAGCAAACCGGGACCTTCAAGTTCTTCATAAACGTTGAGGCGCTTCCGTAGCTTCAACGCAAGTAGAAGTTCTAAACAAAAGTAAGGGCCACGCTTGTCAGGCGTGGCCCTTGCGCTTTCGGCGTTAACTACTTCGTCTTCCAACTGGAAATCTCGTAGGATCGAACACATGACAAATCAAAACGATCCTCAACTTGCTGCAATCGATCGATTTCGTGAGCTCCATACCTCGGGGTGTTTCCTGCTTCCGAATCCATTCGACATTGGAACGGCGGTCTATCTTCATCAACTCGGCTTTGACGCACTCGCAACATCATCTGCAGGATTTGCGTTCACGAGAGGTTTGCCGGACGACGTTTCTGCGATCTCTGTGGACCTCATGCTCGCCCACATTCGCGACATCGTCGAAGCGACGCCCTTGCCAGTTAATGCCGATTTTCAGAACGGCTATGCAGACAAACCTGAAGATGTGGCCGAGAACGTAAAGCGGTGTGTTGCTACTGGAGTTGCCGGACTATCAATTGAAGATAATTCAGGACAACAGGAAGAACCGCTCTACGATGAAGTCCTGGCTCTTGAAAGAATCAGAGCTGCGCGTAAGGCAATCGATGAGTCCGGACGGAAGGTAGTACTAACTGCTCGGTGTGAAGCGTGGCTGGTGGGCCATCCGAAAGCTTTTGAGGTTGCGGCCAAACGTTTGTCGGCGTTTGCTGAAGCGGGTGCTGATTGTCTTTATGCCCCTGGAGTGACGGATGCGGGAGAGATCTCGGCGCTGGTCAAATCCGTGGCTCCAAGGCCGATTAACGTTCTCGTTTCTCGAGCTGATCCTAATCTCAGCCTGGCGCGCTTGACCGACCTGGGTGTGCGAAGAATTTCAGTTGGTTCAGCTCTATCACGAGTGACTTGGGCATCGTTCATTCGTTCGGCTCAGCAAATAATAGAGACAGGAGAGTTTGATTCCTTTGCTGATCTCGCGTCATTTGCCGAACTGAATAACATCTTTCGAAAAAGAAGCTGAGGAGGCTTTTGCAAATAGAGCGAGTTTGGGAAGGGCGGTTTACCCTCGATTAAGGTTTCCCCATTTCTCCGTAGAACGCGTAGTTCGCCTTTTTGCCTTTTACTTGCAGCCGCCACGACTTGAAGTCTTCAGAGTTGTCGCAGCCGTTACCTCGTCCTTGGAGTACAAGCGAGTAACGCGTATCTGCAAACATTCCCGGCTTGAAAATACCACTACCAGTGACTCGACCTTCGTACCGCCATTCCTTGTAAAGCAGTGGACCACCGCCATCACTCTTTTGCCCATCACGAATATCTGCCTTGAACGTTTCCATCCTTAATGGTAGCGGTAAACTAAGTGCTCCTGAGGTTGAGCCGTCCCGAAATATCAGTTTCCAAACGTTGTTAACAAGTGACCCCGTGAGAGTATAAGTTTCTTTGGGACTGGAGATTCCTTTCGCCTCGTCCTCTAAGTCGGCTTCGGTGGTAAACAAGACGGCTTTATCGCCGAAGCGCATTTCTTTCATCAGTTCCAACTGGAAGTCCTCGATTTTGCCCAACCCACGATAGTACGTACCTTCATTCGAGCAGCACGCGCACGCTAGAGCAGGAGTGGGAACGAGCGTTAGAAGTAAGAACGCGAAAAAAAGCAAAGGCTTCATAATCGTTCTCCTATGAGTTGAACTTGATCTTTACACTTTGTTCGAATCAAAGTGTTCCTTGATGCTGGCCTCGCCTGCACGCGTGAGTAAAGAGTTCGATCGAGCTAATTGAGTTCGCGGCAGGCGGGGACGCCTGCGCTCCCAGCAATGGCAATCACTTTAGTGCGATCGCGTCACTAAAGGGTTGACCAAAAAAGGTCTACTGCACCAACTTCACCAGTGCCGTCGCGATACTCATCCAAACACTCGTTCCAGCCAGGAACAGACGTAATGGCTGAAACAGGATCAACAACGGGACGCCCCAAAGGAAGACCGGGTGAACGCGTTTGTGTTTGATTGTGTCGAACGCAACAAAGCCGAGCAAACACAAATCAGTCAGTCCGAAGAAGGCTAACGGACCGCCGGTCTGGATAAAGCTAAGTGGTATCCGTGCGATGGCCGGTGTTAGCAGATTGATCGCTGCCATGAGCATCAGTCGTTTGTGAATGTCCATTCGCCGGCGATAGTAAAGAGCGAGTCCTATGAGCACGGCAAAAACCAACATATCCCCGATTGGAATCACAAGAAACTGAAGCGGGGGTGGGCCAGGTGAAGCGCCGCGTGTTGCGGCAACAAGAGCAGTGACGACTCCGACCACAAAAACCAAACAGGCCAGCACAGCTCCAACAATACCCAGACGTTGATGGACGCGCGTTCGCTTTGTTGCTACGAGAGATACCTGAACGACGAAGAGAATCACCCACATCGTCATGACCAGGCCATGAAGGTGAACGATGCGATTCGGGATGGCAGGTGTGTCGAAGAAACCTTTTAGATAGTAAGTGCGTGCAAAACCAGCAAGCACGATGAGTGGGGTTAATATTGCTGCCCAGATGTAGAGTCGACGTTCGTTTACTCGCGTGGGGGTAGATTGTCTAGTGACCACGTGTATCCTCCATTGCGCGCATTATGGCCCAGAAACACGAGTTTGTCGTTACGACCGTCGCCATGATGAGAGCGAAGATCCCGGTGCACCGTATCGTTCAGCGACAATCTCCGCGATGATCGCAAGCGCGACTTCTTCAGGACTAACGGCACCGATGTCCAGACCAATTGGGGCGTGGATGTTTGCGAGTTGCTCTTCTGAGGCGCCAGCTACTCTCAATCGATCAACCACGATGTTTGTGCGGCGTTTGCTACCAATCAAGCCGACGTAATCAGGCTGTGCAGTGACAACGGCTCGCATGCACTCTTCGTCTTGAGAATGACCCCGCGTCACCACCGCAACGGCAACACCTTTCCCGCTCCCCACGACATCGCGAACGGATTCGATCCAGCTTTGCGCAACAATCAATTCAATCGACGTCTCGGGGAATCTTTCCCGGGTGAGAAAATCAGCGCGGTCATCAATCAGTGAAGTTTGATAACCGAGGAAGCTGCCAAGTTTGGCCAGCGCCGCTCCAACATGGCCTGCTCCACACACAACCAAACGAGGCGCAGGGGCAATCCGCTCGAAGAGAAGCCGCACGTCCTTTGAGGTTGATCCAGGTGCGAACTCGTTGACGGAAACCGTTCTCGTTTCTTCACGTGTCTTTATGAAATGATTAATTTGGGCCGCGACTAACGAGTCTAATTCCACGTCTCCCAGGCTGCCTGAAGCGTTTTCTGCTTCGTCGATCAAGAGCTTGGCCCCTACATTGGCGGAGCCAGCGACGACGGTAACCAGGACTGCGACGGTCCCAGACTCGAGCAACTGGCAAATCATTTTCGACAGGTCTTGGGAAGGTGTTTGATCCCGAGTCTCATCCATGGACATAGGAATTGAAGGATTACTTCGAGGCGTAGGGCTTTGCTAAGCCGATCGCTGCTGCAGCGCGTCGCAATAGCCACAGTGGTCCAACTAGTAGGTAGATGGGATTCCTGAAAAACGCCGGTTGATTACCTTCGATAGCATGACCGACAAACTGAAGAATCCAACCGATAACGAAAAGAGCCAGCGCCCACCGCCAGCTGAACAAGAAGAGCGGTAACGAGATGACGATTAACGGAATGCCAATGCTGTGGGTGAGCCGATTCAATGGATGCTGGTGTTTCGACTTGTAGTTTGAAAGGAAGTCTTGTTGCATCACGGAATTCCCTCAACCAACGACTTCGATGAAGATGTCCATCGTTCCGCCGCAGACCATGCCTTCTTCACTTGCCTCGTCGGCAGTAAGTGAAAAGTGTTTGAGCTCTGACTTTCCTGTTTGCATTGCTTCGCGCGCATCAGCCCATACTTCAGCTTCGATGCAGCCGCCACCGACTGTTCCGGCAACTTTGCCATTCTGAAAAAACAACATCTTGGCGCCGCGTCGTTGCGGAGTGGATCCGCGTGTGTGAGCCACGGTTGCGACTACGACTCTTTCACCATGGTCGCCCGCCGCGCTTAGCATTTGATAGAGATCGCGCTGAGGGATGGTTGACATGATGCGAGTTTACTTTAGATGGATGGAGTGGGGAAATGGCACACGGAGTCACCACCCCGGGCTTTGCACAGAAAACGAAAGACCACTCTACGATAGTAGGTGGATACGTTCACGTCCCACCTACAAGGAAGAACCTCCAACGAACGTCTGAATCCCACCCACGGCAGTGGGTGGATAGTTAAGATCCTTTCTACAAGGAACAACTTCCAACGAACGTCTGAATCCCACCCACGGCAGTGGGTGGATGGTTCAGATCCTTTCTACAAAGAAGCTACGCACGAAACGCGGAAATCCCCCACACGGCAGTGTGGGGATGGTTCAGATCCTTTCTACAAAGAGGCGGCACACGAAACGCGAAAATCCCCCACACGGCAGTGTGGGGATCGTTCAGATCCTTTCTACAAAGAACCGCGATCGTTCGTCCTTTCTAAAACTACGACCAATTTGCCGCATCGCTAGCGCAGCCTTTGTAGAAAGGATCTGAAAAATCCCTACACTGCCGTGTAGGGGATTTCGGTGATCGCGCGCGCCCAGCTCTTTTGTAGAAAGGATCTGAAAAATCCCTACACTGCCGTGTAGGGGATTTCGGTGATCGCGCGCGCCCAGCTCTTTTGTAGAAAGGATCTGAAAAATCCCTACACTGCCGTGTAGGGGATTTCGGTGATCGCGCACCCAGCGCTTTGTAGAAAGGATCTGAACCATCCCTACACTGCCGTGTAGGGGATTTCGGTGATCGCGCGGGCAGCTCTTTTGTAGAAAGGATCTGAAAAATCCCTACACTGCCGTGTCGGGGATTTCGCGTTTTGTGCGCAGCTCCTTTGTAGAAAGAATCTGAACCATCCACCCACTCCCGTGGGTGGGATTTTGAACTTTTGTCGAAGGGCCCACCTGTCCATTAGATATTTTCGACCGTCAATGTTAAGACTTCTAAAATGCCCGTTGATATTGCGCCGCCCATAACTCCGAAGACCGCTCCCAGCGGTGGTCGAAGAATGTTTCGTGCTTTGTCGCATCGCAACTTTCGACTCTTCTGGATCGGAGCCTTCCTTTCAAACGTCGGAACGTGGATGCAGGCCGTGGCCCAGGGCTGGTTGGTTCTGCAATTAACAAACTCCGCCTTTTGGCTTGGACTCGATGCCTTCATGGCGACCGCGCCGGGATTTGTTTTGACATTGATTGGCGGCGTCTTTGCCGACCTGATTGATCGACGGCGATTGCTGATCTACACGCAGGTGGTCGCCGGTGTCGCTGCGCTTGTATTAGCTGTTCTAGTCGCAACGAATGTGGTCAATCGTTGGATGGTGCTGGGCTTCTCTTTTGTCACAGGGTGTTGCATGGCGCTGGCGAGTCCCTCGTATCTGGCGATGACATACGACCTTGTGGGCCGCGAAGATCTTGCCAACGCCATTGCGATGAACTCCACTCAGTTTCAGTTATCGAGAGTAGTTGGTCCGGCATTGGCAGGTGTGGGATTCAAACTCTTCGGGCTGGCGGGATGTTTCTTCGCGAACGGACTCTCGTTTGTTGCGGTAGTGGTCTCGCTATCAATGGTTCGTCCGGCGGTTACGCGTGAACCTGCCACACACAGAGTCAGCGATCGTCGTGCGATTATCCGGGACATCGTCGCCGGCTTTCAGTACGTAAAGCATCGCCCGCGTGTGTCGTCCCTGCTATTGCTGTCAGCGGTCAACAGCTTATTCGGCGCACCCTACTTCACGTTGGTCCCAGTTTATGCGCGTGACATTTTTCATCTCGGTGCGACTGGCCTGGCAGTCATGACGGGAACGGCAGGTGCGGGAGCGTTTTGCGGCGCCTTGCTGGTTGCTTATCTTGGTGACTTCAAACGAAAAGGCTGGCTTGTATTAATCGGCTCCTTCCTCTTTGGCATTTGTGTGACGAACTTCGCGCTCACAACACGATTCAAACTGTCGCTGGTATTTCTCTTCGGACTTGGGTTTGCGATTGTGGTGTCAGTTGCTACCACCAACACTTTGCTTCAGAAGCTTGTTACGGACGAGATGCGTGGGCGCGTGATGAGCATGTTCATTCTTTCATTCATGGGAACAATGCCGATTGGAAATATCCTGGCCGGGTGGGCATCTCACAGTTTCGGAACGGAACACACGTTAGCCGTCGGCGGACTCGTTGTAACTTTGGTCGCAGTGCTAGTGACGATCTTCAATGAGAGACTTCGGCAGTTGTATTAGGGCGGCAAATGCTAGAAGGAGCACAGACCAACATAAGAACGCCACTCGCCCAGTTTGGTGGGAAATAATGGAGGCTGGGGCAGCGTTATATTAGAACTTCTCGTGTTACAACACGAGAATGTCTGATCTAATTAATAGTTGGATTGCTTCTCCTTAAAGCCTAGACGTTTAGTAAATGGAAGAGACTCTTAAGATCGCTGATGTTAACTTTTCTACTGCCGATGCGGAGCTTCCAAGAATTTCATTTGATGGATCGTGTGATCTCTCCGTTGAGTTTGAAGATTGGAAAGAGAAAACTGTTCAACTTAAGTTTCGAGAGATCTTAGGCTTCGAATGGGATGAGTGTGATGTCCATAAAGGCGGAAGGGATGACGTCACTTACGAGATCATTAATTCTAAATGGCTGCGCGTTTTCAGCGAACACAACATCGCTACAGAGGATTATCATCATTACAAATTGTGTTTTAATGCATCTGGAAACCTTGATGTGTTGTTCAAAAGCCTGGAAGTTTCTGTTGCGGAATGAATGCCTGGGAGTAGCAACCCTGGCGCCAATCAATCAACACGCAATCCAACAAACGCTTGGAGCGGACTCGCCGGTTAGCGGCCTCTATTCGTAGTTGCGTGGGCGAGCCGCTCAAGCGCAGCGTTCGGCGCAGCTCGAGATCATGATTTCTAACGAAGATTTATTCAGGATCCAAAAAGCACAACGAGAAACCTGCGACCGATTCACCGCCAGGTTTGATCCCGCCGACTTAGGACTGAACATCGGGATTGCTGAAAATTTTTCGTCAGGTCTCTTCCCTCTGAATGGGTTGCGCCATCCAGCAACCGAGACCACTTCAGGATGGTATCTTTGGGCAGGTGATGAGCTGTCGGAAGCAAATGATTTCTTTAAACCAATCCATGGATACCATTTGCTTGAGTCGAATGCCGCTGTATTGAAATATCTTGCGCTTCCACCTGGCTGGCAGTTTCTAGTCGCCGGTGATTATGAAGATGCGTGGTTTGATGCGAAGCTGCTTGAAGTGTAGCTAGTTGAATCAACGAACTCGTCGCCACCGCTGCGCCGAACAAGCGCTTGGAGCGGACTCGCCATCAGCGGCCTCTATTCGTAGTAACTTGGGCGAGCCGCTCAAGCGCAACGTTAGACGACAATCCTGGTAAGTGGAGTCAGCAGATGGCCCGAATCATTATTAGTGATGTTAAAGTCGCACTATTCCTTGCTCTTATTTTACTCCTCCGATGTTCCAGTTCTGTCGCTCAATCTATAGTCCAGCAGCCACTGGACAGCCCTCGATTGCAATCCTTAAGAATAGAGCTTGGTACGAGAGGTATTGGCGTTCTTGAAACATTCTGGAGAGAGGTCGAAAGAACAGGCACTCCACTCGTTGAGGAAATCAAAGGCGATGACCAAAACCTGCTCGTCACCTTCGTCAGGCGCGCGAAAGAACAGAACAAGTACTTTGCCATCTTTCCCATGGCAAGAGCGAATCCTTTACGCCATTTGATGTCACAGCTACCGGGAACGGACTTGTACTATAAGAGTTATCAGATGAGGCGAGATGCGCGCTTTGAGTATCTCATTTCAAATAACGACTCTTTATCAGCTTTTGCCGTTGAAGATCCCAGCGGAAAAGGAGGGTGGATAGAATCCTTAAGACCCGACCCGCTAAATCCTCATCGGTTTGTAGAACCGAAGGACCCGGATTCACCGGGGAGTGCTGAAGAAATAAGCTCCATCGTGGAATTGCCCGGTGCGCCCAAGCAACCCTTTGTCAGTCTGCGTCCTAGCGCGGTAAAGGGAAAGGTTGATCTCATCCATTTCGCGAGCGCAACGCTGAAGAATGATCGTCGTATGTGGATTTACACTCCACCCGGATACGCTCAACGCGGAGAGAGTTACCAATTGCTGATCCTTTTCGACGGATGGCAATACTCACAGTTAATGGGGACGCCAACTATCTTAGACAACATGATCGCCGACGGCGTGATTTCCCCGCTAGTTGTCGTCATGCTCGATCAAGTAGATAGGTTCCAAGAATTAGCAATGAATCCTGCTTTTACTGATTTTGTGGCAAGCGAGTTGGTGCCCTGGCTTCAACAGAAGTACCACGTTACTAACAAACCGGAGCAGCGCATCATCGGTGGTCTCAGCCTAGGAGGACTCGCCGCAGCCTACACAGCCATGCGACACTCCGACGTCTTTGGAAACGTCCTTGCACAGTCTGGGTCATTCCAGTTCAGAGCAAATGATAAGGATGGCTTAATTCGGCAATTCGTCCTGGCCAGAAAAGTTCGTGTACACTTTTATCTTGAAGCCGGATTGCTGGAAACAGGTGACTCTCCTTCGCTATTGCATTCAAACAGGCATTTACGCGATGTGCTAGAGGCAAAGGGGTATGACGTAAAATACTCGGAGTTTAATGGTAGGCATGATCCTATTTGCTGGAGAGGATCACTATCGCAAGGTCTAATATCGCTTATGACTAACAAGTCGTCTAACAAGCGCTTGGAGCGGACTCGCCGGTGAGTAGCCTTTATTCGTAGTTGCTTGGGCGAGCCGCTGAAGCCAAGCGTTGGATGCTTACGAATTCGACCCGCGGTTGTGTTATGACGAAATTAAAGCATGAGCTTTGGAAAGACATAGGCGGCGATGAATACTCGGAATACACATTCTGTCTCGCCGGTCCTCGAGGCGAAGCATCTAGGAATGAGCTCAGCTCATGCGCCGAACTCATTTGGACAGTTGAAGCGGGCAACCATTTTGAAGCGATGACGAAGTACTATGAGTTTATGAACTGGGGCCACTATCAAACCGATCAGGAGTGGGATATGAGTCCTTATCCAGAAGAGTGGTCTAACTGAACGCTCCATCCAACAAGCGCTTGGAGCGGATTCGCCGGTGAGTAGCCTTTATTCGTAGTTGCGTGGGCAAGCCGCTCAAGCGCAGCGTTAGATTGCTTCCTCTATACTCTTAGTCCGATGTATTCAGCAAAAGTACTCACTGAAGTTCAATATGAACCAGAAACTTGGACTGGTCTAAAGATAGGCGTATTCAGATCCGAAGGAGATAGTGAGGAACAGGTCGGTGAGTATGAAAGAAATTACTCGAGCTTTTACAGGACGTTCTTTCCGTTTCAAAAAGAGGGAAAAGATCTTGCGCTGTATTCACCCGATTACACAGTGACCCGGATTATGGAGTTGCCATCGTGTAAAGACATTGGTGGTGAAGAGCCGAATGCAAATGGATTTTGTCCAGTTGATTTTTATGTCCCTGCCTTCGTTGTGCGGGAGTTTCGAAGACAGAGTGGCGAAGTCGTACGGTATACAGTCAATAAACCTCGAGAGCGAGAATTGAAAGACACTGAGGACTCCAAGGTCGCCATCCCTCTCCAATACTATCCGTTTGGGTTTGTCGCCGGTTGTATCTGGGGTGATGATGGCTCCTGGAAGATTCAATATCTTGATTTGTCCGAATCGGAGCGCGGCCGGATAAAACGAGACGATCGGTTTGGTTATATCGAAATGCCCGATGCCTTGGACCTTAGCGAGTCAATTGATATTTCGACTGCCCGAGAGGTCAATGAAGACGATTTGGCCGTGGTCATTGCTATAAGAAAGCGATTTGATTTACGAACCGGCAAAGGCGTTGACGTGGATGAGTTTAGTTAATGGCGCAATCTAACATGCGCTTGGAGCGGACTCGCATAACGGTTTCTTTGCAGTTGCGTGAGTGAGCCGCTCAAGCGCAGCGTTCGATTGCTTCTAATTAATTCAAATGGATGCGTATCAAAGGCTCCGGCCGTGGACAGATATTGAAGCGTGCGATTGTCCTTCGGTGAATGGATTGCTACTAGTCGATCTATTGACAGATAACCCGCTGCATTGTGACGTTTGTCGTAAGGAAGTTGATCCCGAGCGACTGCAGCTTACGGTCGAAGAAACTGAAACGGTTGCTAGTTGGTTCTCGAGCGCTGATGCACTTTACAGGCTGTGGCTTGATTCCGGTGAATATGAAGTGTATGCGAAAAGCTGCTTGCTTGACCCAAAAGGCCAAGTCAATCGAGATGGAATCGCAGTAGCCAGAATGCTTTCTTCCAGAATCCCAACTCGATTATGGTTTTTCTCGGATACTGACGATGGTGTTCCGAGAAACTGTCCCATTTGTTCGGAGCCGTTAGACTTGGAAGTCATATGGGGAACAGGAATGTGTAAGCTATGCCAAATACACGTGTAATCGATGGCGCAACAGAACAAACGCTTGGAGCGGACTCGCCGGTGAGTAGCCTTTATTCGTTTGTTGCGTGGGCGAGCTACCCAAGCGCAACGTTCAGCGCTGCCAGTATTATCAAAGGTCGAATGATTATGATTCGCATAACTGTAAGGTCGCTGCTGACATTGTCCCTTTCCTCTGTCCTATTTGTCATTGCTCACGCGGCTACTGACGTGGAATGGAAAACCCAGATCCAAATGAAGCTTCCCGCCAGCGCGAGCACGCTGTCGTATTCAGCTGATGGCTCACTCATAGCGGTTGGGCATGCTGATGGCCGCGTAACCATCTGGAACATAAAATCAGGCGAGCTGGTTCGCCTCTTGGATGCTCACAGTAAGGAAGTAAACTCCGTTCAATTCATCTTAGGCGATACCCGTCTTCTCACGATTGGTGATGACCAGCGCGCATTGCTATGGTCTACCTCAGACTGGAGTGTGTCTGGAACAATTGAAGGCGTCGCATTCTCTGGCGGTGCTTCCCCAGATGGTCACTGGCTAGCAGCACAAGATCCCAAACAAGCAATCTGGGTTTGGGATTTATCAACTCTGAAGGCTGCCAAGCAACTTACAGAACCGGGTAAGGGCGGCACCAAAAACATGACGTTTACAGCAGATGGTCGCTACGTGGCTACAGCGTACAACACTCCTTTGCTAATCAATGTAGAAACCAAACAGTCAGTGTCTTTCGTCGTCTCTGGAGATAAAAAAACGGAGGTGAAGATTCAGCAAGAAGGAAATAGAGCCACTATCTCGCTTGGATCGATGAAAGATGACGATGCGCCTACTCATCGGGTGATGCCAAGTCAGTCAGGACCATTGGTTGCTTTGGGTCGAGCGTGGTACGGACAACCAGCGTTTGTCGATGTTTGGGATCTGAGCTCAATGAAGCGGATTGGACGATTTAAGTCGAAGGATGGGGGTACTCTCACAAGCTTTTCCTTCGACAATTCGTTGCTGGCTGTTGACGGGTCTGAGAAGGTTACAATCTGGAGAATTGCGAGTGGCAAACAAGTCACTGCTGTAAAGTCCAATGGAACAATGGAGTTCTCTCCAAAAGTTATGGAGCTAGCCGCGACGGATGGTGCCAACCTAATTATCTATGTGCCAAAAGAATGAACGGGCTAATTTCCATCAAGGCCGCGCAGAACAAGCGCTTGGAGCGGACTCGCGTTGAGCAGGCCTCATTGTTAAGTAACATGGGCGAGCCGCTCAAGCGCAACATTAGCTGACCCTTTAATAATGCGAGTTCAATTCGAATACACGATAGACGATATGGTTGATGTTCAACTGCGAGTGTTGAAGCGCTCGCGCGCAGCTAGATCATGGCGATGGCGAGACCTTGGAATGACGTCTCTTCTGACAGGTGCGGTGCTGTTCGCTGTCATTCCAGAAGGTTTCGCGGGCCGAGCTATCATGGGTGCCATTGGACTGTTATTGGGTGCGTTGCTGTATCCAATCATGAATGAAAGGACAGTGAGACGGAGACTGCGCAAGTTCTGTGAAGAGAAAGCGGGCTCTTCGAAGACATTCTTATGCGAAGTAGAAATAAACGACTCGGGTGTTCACACACGGTCCAACGGAACGCAGATTATCTATTCTTGGGACAAGGTAACAGAGATCGAAGAAACCGCTGAGTCAGTTGATCTATATACAGAACTCGGCGGGCTCCTAGTTGTAAGGAAGCGCGCATTCACCTCGTCCGAGGAGCAACGTAAATTCGTTGAGCTCGCAAATCGGTACGTGAAGGTGGCGAATCCAGGATCTGGGGCCAAACAGGCCAGCTAACCAGCGCTTGAAGCGGGCTCGCCGGTCGCCGGTCTTTATTCGTAGTAGCGTGGGCGAGCCGCTTAAGCCGCAACGTTAGACGTTCCATGTGGAGTGTGAATGGGAATAGTTGAACAAACAATGTGGTCGTTTCTTAGTGGAGACACCAGTGCAGAGAGTTTTGAAAAGTTCGTCTATACAAATGAATCTATTGAGGGAGTGGTGGGTAAGCGCAAATATCTTGAACTGCTGAGTGCTGGGTATGGTGATGAGAAGGATATTATTGAATTAAAGCAAACGCTCAAAATCTGGCTTGAAGCAAATTGCGTTCGGACGTGCGATTGTATTACTTGGAGCCAAAAGCAAACGCTTCCTCTTGGTTTCGATACAGTGGACCTTATGAATGACTTCGAAGATCTTAAGAAGCGAAATCCCTGGCTTGAATTGGTTCGCTGCAGAATTTGTGGCCAGGCGTGGTATTTGGCGACTGATACGGTTGACGATGATTATCACTTGTTGCGTTTAACCGATGGGCAAGTAAATGAGATCATTTCACTGGATAAATGGCCCACTCTATTCGACGATTTTCAGAATGTTTGGCCCGACACGAATTACCCCGGCCAGGTCTAGCAAGCGCTTGGAGCGAACTCGCCATAACGGTTCCTTTATTCGTAGTTGCGTGGGCGAGCCGCTCAAGGGTAACGTCATACTCTTCACTAAATTCTCCAGTCTGCTTTTAAGTGAAACGAAGGACTCTCAAGAAGAAAATCCCGGCGGTGGCCCAATTACTCTTTGAGCCAGCCCGCAATTATCTACTGGCTAGTGCTAGAGTTCATCAGGACGTTCTTTATCGATATGAGCGAGAGATTGAGGTTCGTATAGTTGAATTGATGCGTCTCTACCTTGTCCTCGATCCGTTTTGGCCGCATCGCAGGCGTTGGTTGGACGGGCTGTCTGAGGACTTTTGCTGGGAAAGAAGAGATAGCGAGGTCCATGGCAGAGGCGAGATGTTCTGGGGGCATTGGCCAGAGGTCAGTCGAGAGATTACTGGTTTGTGCTTTACGACTAATATCAAGTTTTGTCGGCGGCATGGAGTGGAATACATTTTCAGGTACGAAAATGGTGATCAAGTGAGAAGCTGTTACAGTCAGCCGTGGTGTCCGCCGCGGGTATAACAAGCGCTTGGAACGAACTCGCCATAACGGTTCCTTTATTCGCAATTGCGTGGGCGAGCCGCTCAAGCGCATCAGCGTTCGGCGCTTTTTCAATTGGTGTGAACTCTGACTATGAAAAAAACCTTGGAACCTTCTTGCCAACTTCTGTTTTGTGCAGTTCTTCTTGTTAGTACCGACGTAAGTAGTGCCCAAACTGCACCGCAGCAAAGGTGGCTGGACGGAATACGTTGACTGGGAACAAAACCGCCAAGGCTCACTGGCACAACTTGACAGCAGCACAACCGAGAATGTTGCGAGAAGAAGTCTTTGCGGCGAAGAGCTTCGAAGCGCGTTCGCGCGGCGCTACAAAGTACTTAATGAATGCCTGTTGCAACCTGATGACTCAGAATCGTCTCACCTGCCTCCTCAAGTTTTTTCTCTGCTTAGTTGCTGCCTTTTCTTTTCAAAGTGGCGACAGTTTGTTGTTGGCCCAGGAGGCAGCAGAGCCATCGCCGCCACGGATAGATATTCTTACGATGAACGGCAGTAAACCGAGCCTGAGTCCAACAGGCGAGGGGATTTCGTATTATAAGATCGGCGATCTTTACGAACGCGGCACAACTCAAGTGAAGCCCATTGATGGGCGTTTCAACATTGAGCTACCAACCGGTTACACACTCCTCAGTAACTTTGCATTTGTCATTGAGTCAACGGCTGTCTTTACTGGACCCTGCGACATTGAATTCGTTGTGCCATCGGCTCTCACCAAGGAGTCGTTCGACAAGCTTCGTATTCTCTACGCCGAATACGACGAGGCGGACCCCACGAAACCGAAATGGGTTGACGTTACGCTCGTCGATTCAATGTCTGACTATCTGAAGCAGTTTATTGCGGTGAGTGATATCAGGTCTCGGCTGCCGAACTTTAAGGCCCGGACTATTCATGCATTTACCACTGAAGAGCCGAAGATAATAGTCGTCGCACTTCGAAATCCTTCCAAGACACGCGACATGTTCACGGCGAATCTGAGTATCAGCGGAACAGCGTCTTCACAAGTTACCGAAGGGCGTTTCTTCACGACAGCCTTGAAGGTAACTAATCAGGGACCTGATAGCGCAACCAACATCGTATTAAGGATTGACGAGACTATCGGCTTCATCTCCGCTACGCCAAGTCAGGGTGCTTGTCGAAGGTCCGCTCAGTCCGTTTATTGTAAATTTCCCAGTCTCGATCCGAATCAGGACATAGAGATAAAGATTGTTGAGAAGTGCCCATGGTTTGGCAGGGATAGTTCTACCAGCGTGGGCGCGACTCCTCGCATGATGCTGCAAAAACGAATTACGGTGCAGGCTACGGAAAGAGACTTTCTCGAGAATAACAATGAGATCGAGTTAAGCACTCAACTGTTCTTGGACTCCAATATGGAGCCGTTGGTAGAAGCTCTTGGTCCAGAGCAATTCGAAGTATTTCCTGGACCAGCCGCTAGCGTTCCGATGCGAGTTAAGGCTTCTGACCCGGATGGTCTAGTGAGTAAGGTTGAGTTCTTTGAAGAAGAGCAACTTATTGGCGCCGCCAGTTTGAAAGCTGAGAATGAATACGAACTACTTTACCGAAACGTACCCTTTGGCAGACATATAATCGCAGTGAAGGTGACCGACAACCTTGGCCGCGAGACGAGCCTCAGGATGCCGGATTTCTTTGTGAATGGTTTGGCGAACGTCGAAATTACTAACCCAAAGCCAGGCAGTAAGGTCAAAAGAGAGGACGGAGATATTCTGGTCACCATTCATGCTACTCATCCGTCATTACCTCTTAAACAGGTCTCGCTTAATGTGTGGGGAGCGGACGCCACTCCAATAGGTAACGATGACTATTTGGTCCGCCTGAAGTTCTGCGCGCGTAAGTGTCGGCTCCAGGCAAGTGCAATAGATCAGAATGGAGTGGAGACAAAATCTCAGTTCAGTGAGTTTGTTCTTACCGATTCGCCCGAGACCACGCTTAGTTGGTTTGATGGCGAATATATTCGGCAATTCGACTCACGGACAGAATTCAAAGTAAACGAATTGGTTCTAGTTGGAGAAGCCCAATACAAATCCGAGTCGTCTGAAGCAGGGCTTTCGAAAATGGAATACTTCGTAGATGGCAATCTCATTTGCACTAAGGGCGAGCAGAAAGGCGGGTTCTTCGATTCTTCTAAAGGCTGTATTTGGAAAATCCCGTCGTCTGGCCAGTATAAACTTCAAGCAGTTGCAACCAATGAAGATGGAATGGTTGGTCGTTCGAGAGTAGTTGATGTCACAATTCAAAAGCCGTGATTCACCTGCTTCGCTTTTTGAGTCTTTGGTTTCGCCGCAGCCTGCAAACAAGGCTCAACCAGCTCACTTTGCCTGATGCCACGCAACTGGGGAAGGAGCCAGTCGATCCTGACGTCCTGTCTTACGTAGTAGAATTAAATATTGGAGGCGAGTACCGAACTTACCATTACACCTATCCAGAGGCGAACGAACATAGGGAAGCGAAACAGATGATTGAAATTGGAGATATCATCGCTGAAGAATTTGGACTCGCACAATTCAGAACGCAGCGTTAATTCGAGATCGAAGCCGCTCAGCGCAGCGTTGGAGGCTTTTCGTTGTTAACGACAAACTCAAAACCATGACATTTCCAATAGTTACGACGGGCTAATCGTCTGGAGAGAATCAGACTAACGTAAGTACCGATGCGTTTGGCAAGGTGCTTTGGATCGGGATCTGTTGGATCTGGTGTGTCGGTGGCAATTATTTGCTCAATCCTTCGAGATTCTTGGATATTGTAAAGAAGGCGTTAGCGAACTCATGTGAAGTTTCCCCTGACGCCTCCAACAACCTATAAGCGCTTGGAGCGGACCCGCCGGTTAGTACCTTTATTCGTAGTAACGTGGGCGAGTCGCTCAAGCGCAGCGTTCGGTTGTTCGCATGCTTAAGAGTAGAGCGCCTATTGAAAGGCTTAGAGCTGATGCCAGGTTGTGTGTTTCGAGCTTCAGGCGATGTATTTGAACCAGATGAATTTCTGGCTCGGAGTGTACTTGTTACCTGCAATGTCTTTCGCAAAGGCGAGCCTCGCGGAAAAGCATCGATCTGGAATAGCTCCGGGTTCGTGGTAGAAGTCAGTGCGGCATCGGGGCAGGAGTTAGATAAGCAAATTCGTGATGCCGTTGAATTTCTCACTGTAAACCGCGAAGACATAGTGCGATTGAGTGGATGCACCGGTTTGTCAGACATGCGATTGGATTTCGGTATCAACCGAAGGAACGGATTCCTGCAGTGCAGTTTTCTGCCGCCCCAGTTGCTCGAATTGGCCGGGGCTTTGAAAGTCGGAGTAGAGATTTCTATTTACGGAGAAGATGAGGTTAAGTGAGTAGTCCCATCGCACCGCGCTTGGAGCGGACTCGTCGGTGAGTAGCCTTTATTAGTTGTTGCGTGGGCGAGTCGCTCGCGCAACTTTCGGCGTTTCACCTGAGTTTATGGAAAGCCTAGAGAAAATTAAGAATTCTAATCTGCTCATTGATGTCTTCGGCCGCTTTCCCTCTTTCCACGATGCTGAGGTTTTGCGCATCACGCTTGATCGTGGTGATAGGAGGGATTTTTATCCTAGCTTGGAAGCGTTAATTCATGTGTTTGAGGTAACGCGTGAAGTTGATGAGAGTGGACGCTATCAGTTGAAGAATCACGTTCTGGTTTTGTTTCGCTTTTCGAAGATCGTCAATCTGGAACTCAAGGATTTCTTCCTGCAGAACGTGCTGTGGGATTTGGAGATTATTAATCTTTCAGATCGCGAGCGCGACAAAGTAACGTTCAAGGTAGTCTTTCGTGCAAGCGTCGGCCTTTCGGCGAGTTTCCATTGTGATGCTGTAAGCATTGAGTCCGTTCAGCCTTATGTGCATGAGGAATCCTGATTCATGCGGACACGTCGAACAAGCGCTTAGAGCGGACTCGCCGGTGAGTAGCCTTTATCGGTAGTTGCGTGGCCGAGCCGCTCAAGCGCAACTTTCGATGCTTTCATTCATATGGAACAAATTGGTTTGGAACTGATTATTGCTAACCAATACAGCAGGTGGTCTGGGGATGATGAATTCGAGCGGAATGAAACACTGTTAAGATTTCCGCATAGCCTGCAAGTAGCAACATCATATTTGGAGATGGACTCTGCTAACGAATGGCTTATCAATGTAGTTGGGCCAAAAGGAATTAAGTGGGAAGTTTTGTTTTATTACAAAGAGAGCTATGACTTTGGCTATGCAGAATATTCTTTCAAGAAGAGAGCGCTTCAATAAGTTTTAAAGATCAACTGCCAGAAATTTTTGGAGTATTTCCCAATGGGCAAAGGTTAAGAACAAATTGTGAAGGCGAATATTTTGAAGCGAAACATTAAAAGGAAGATCCACCAACAGCTTCAAAGTTGCTGATTGCGTTGGCGCACCGAACAAGCGTTTGGAGCGGACTCGCCATGAGCGGGCTTCTTTCTTAAGTTCCATGGGCGAGCCGCTCAAGCACAACGTTCGGTTTCTACATTGACTTGATGCTAGAAAACTTACTCGAAATCACAAAGCTGGTCGAGTTTGAGGATTATGGTTCGCTTCAACTAACTGGCGTGAAATTCAACGAAGAAGGCCTTACGCTTTCTCTGCATATCACAGCTGATGAGTACACGGAAGCTCATCCGCGCTGGGAGGTCGTAGCTCGCAGTGCAAAGGAACATTCTCTTTCGCTCGGTTATCACGAAGAGATTCTATTGTCGGAAGATCATGCGCTTCTCTGGCCGCACGTAGCTGCTCGAACTTCAACCTCCTTCCATGGCAAGACTGACAACCCTTTTGCGGTCGTGGGAGCGCTCTGCGAAAGGCATAGAGAGCTCGCTGGTAACTGGATTCCATTTCACCGGTTCTTGAATTCTGATATTAACTTGATCGAACTGATAGCTGGCGGCTTTGGGATGCTCGCTGAGGGACCGGAACCTTTTATTCTGGCATACGAGGAAGTTATGCGGCAGCACGGTTTTTCTACGGCCCATCTTGATCCCTCCAAACCTGTATATTTAGGTGGGAATGAATTATTGGGAGCGAAGGCCCCAGTATCCGTCCTCCTCCTTGACGACTCCTACATTATCGCGGAACACTTTGACGCGATTGAAGTTTAGTCCCAGCCGGAAGCCGAACAAGAGCTTGGAGCGGACTCGCCGGTGAGTGACCTTTGTTCGTAGTTGCGGGGGCGAGTCGCTCAAACGCAGCCTTCGGCATCTCCCTGTTGTCGCTCAGATTGCGAGTCATCGATGGATTATCGCCCTACGTTAATTGAATCTAATGAAAGTCCATGGAGCGATCTCCTGGCTGTTTTGCTCCTTGTAATTTTTGTATTGCTCTTTCCGATCACTTGGCCAATGGGCCATATCCAACGTCTCTATGCCCTGAAAAGGAGGGGATTCTGGGCCAGACGCTTGGGTCGTGATCCTATCGAATATCAGGAGCTACATGATGGATCAATGCGACGGTTGCTCATCGCCGGCGAAATGATCATCGGTGGCCCTCACGTAGTATATGTGCCATCTATTACTGACTGGGATCAATCGGTACCGGAATGGGCGCGCGGACGGCGTGATGAGATCATCGAAAAAGTGAAACGCGATCTGGGCACAAGAAGTTATGAATATGTCTTGTCCTCAAACGATGCCGAACAAGCGCTTTGATCGGACTCGCCATCAGCGGGCTGGTTAAGTTGCGTCGGCGAGCCGCTCGAGCGTAATGTTCGCCGCTTCGCGAAGCCACATGCTTGAATATCAATGCTGCATTTGCAAGGGTCCGTTGTCGGAGAGAGTTCAATGCTGGATCCTTGCGCATTGATTCTGGTGAGTAATATCGATCAACCCAGCTCAGAGCAGCGTGAACAGCAATTCTTCTGTCATTTTTGAGTGCTTCCGGAAGACAGTGAACAATGACGGGATTATGTACATAAAGGAACTAGCGACAAATGGTGAAATCGAAGCAGACGAAGCGAATTGTTCAGAAGCGGAGTTGGACTAAGTAGACCCCGTCTTCGGCGCGAAAGGGGTTAAGGCGAAACTGTATTAAATCCACATCGCGACGAACAAACGCTTGGAAGGGACTCGCCGGTAATTAGCCCGTATCCGTAGTTGCGTGGGCGAGCCGCTCAAGCGCAACGTTTGGGCGTCTTCTTTTTGGAGGTGAAAGACGAACTCTGATGGGGCGTAAGATTCTGAAACCGTTAGTGGCTATCTTAGCCTTGCTGGTAGCATTCACCGCAGGTGTAGGCTTGTGGTATGCCTCTCCAGTTCTCTTTCGCACATATCGTTACGGCGCAATTTCTGAACAGCCAATTGCGCTCTTCAACCCGCTACGGGATCGCATCCCAGAACGGGTTGGTGATGTTGTCTTATCGCAAATGAGGTCGGGTGAAAATAAGCAAGTCTTAGAATCCTTCGTGAGGGATGCTGAACGGCGTAAGCATGTTTATATGCGGGAAGCGGAATATCCAATTGAATCCTGGGTCCTTGGAGACCGTCAGGACGATGCTGAGGGCGTAACATTGCTCTATTGGGCTAAGCGTAAAAACTACGACTACCCTCTCGGGGCACGTATCAGCATCAGAGTGAATAGAAATAATGGTGAATGGCGAGCGTTGTCATACAATCCCATATATTGAATCGCCTCCGGTGACGCGCCGCCGAACAAGCGCTTGGAGCAGACTCGCCATAAGCGAACTTCTTTGTTAGGTTGCGTGGGCGAGCCGCTCAAGCGCAAGCGTTCGGCGCTACCATTTCACATGCCTGAAGATCTAAATACAAACATCTCATTTGGCCCATGCTGTTTCTGCGGTGGCCAGATTTCCGGAACAGGAATCGATCCCTGTCGCTTAACTATTGAAACACAGCAAGGGAAATGGCAGGTTTGGTTTTGTCATTGTAAGTGTTTCAAGGAAAATCTGTTTGGCGACTCTATGTTGGAGCCCGCCCATTTCTGAGTATAGAAGTTCAGTTGTTCTCAGCGGCGCGCCGAACAAGCGCTTGAGCAGACTCGCCGGTGAGCGACCTTTATTCGAAGTAGCCTGGGCGAGCCGCTCAAGCACAGCGTTCGGCGGCGCGGAGCCACGCAGCTGAAAAACGCAAGAGCTTTTCTACGTATCGGGGATACTCAAAATCAATGAACACTGCCATCAGCGTTCAGCTTGAGATAGATACGCAAGAGATCAACGCCTGCGCATTCTCCCCCGACGGAACGCGTTTGCTCACTGGGTCGCACGGCAACCCGATGCAACTCTGGGACGTACACACCGGCCGTTGCCTGCGCACATTCGACGGACACACTGGCATGGTCTACGCGCTCAAGTGGAGCCCCGATCAAAAGCAATGTCTCTCGGGTGCTTTCGACGGAACGATACAGCTTTGGAGTGTAGACTCGGGTCACAGCCTGCAGGTGTTCGAAGGCAATAAAGGTTACGTCAGAGCAGTGGATGCGAGTTCAGATTGGAAATGGATGCTCTCCGGATCAGGAGACGGGACCGTGAGGCTTTGGGAACTGGAATCCGGACGCTGCATTCTCATATTGAAGGGGCACACCGATGGCGTCTATGACGTCGCGTTCAGCCCCGATCGCAGTTACGCGCTCTCCACCTCACGCGACACAACGGTGAGGCTCTGGGACCTTGGCAAGAAAGAGTGCCTTAAGGTGTTCGAAGGCCACACGTACCATGTGCAGAATGTTGCCTGGAGTGATGATCAGCGCCGAGCGTTGTCCTGTTCTATGGACGTTCGGCTTTGGAACGTCAACACGGGTCGATGTGTCCGCGTTCTAGAAGGACACTCGCAGGTGATCCGAAGTATCTCCTGGAGCGCGGATCAGAATTACGCGTTGTCCGGCTCGCACGATGGCACCGTTCGAATGTGGGAGTTGGACAGTGGCCGTTGCACAAAAGTATTCGACGGTCACAAAGTTGGCGTGGTGTGTGCCAGTTGGGGTGCCGATCAGCGCTCAGTGCTTTCGAGCGACTGGAGTGGCAGCATTCGCAAATGGGATCTTAGATGATGGCCGGACAATTCTGATTGCTGAATACGTCAGACTCCGCCGAACAAACTCGTTGGACCAGAGCAGGAGCGTTTTTTGTAACGCCTGTCGCAACGCTATTTGAACAGTTGCATACGTGTCGCAGCGCATGTATCTCCAGCTGCACTCATTGCCCCCATACGCACGCGTACCGAACAGGCGTTTAGAGCGGACTCGCCCATGAGCGGGGCTTCTTTGTTAAGTTGCGTGAGCGAGCTGCGCAAGCGGAGCGTGGACTGCTTTCTCATCTGAGCGCAGGTTAAAGCGAATGGATTTACAAAGCTTGGCACACTTCAAAGTTAGATTGGCCCAAACCATTTATTGGTGTGAGCGGCAGGTTGATTCATCTCTCCCAGGTTCTCTTCTTCGAACGACCGAATTGCGTCCAAGGATACTCGAGGAGAGTCGCCTTTCGGCGGTGGAATCTGTTAGTCACGCAAGAGAATTGCATGGGGGGTTAGAGATCAGAGATGCTTCCATTCCTGACAATCTTAATGGCGGTCGATTGCTCGTTCATTTTCCGGATTTTGATTTGGCATGTGGTGCGGCCGAACTGGAAACTGATGGTTTCTTTGACGTGAACAATGTGCCGCCTTGGGATACGTGGGTCGCCTACATCCAAGATTCGCGCAGCTTACAATCGACGGATAACGAATACTTGGTTGCTTGGATTCCACGCGAGTTCGTTGCATTAGCAGATACGGGAGTAAATGTTAATCCCGAGCAATGCATTCAGTGGCTTAGGGATACATCGCTTGAGTTAGTCGCTGTTTTGCGTGGCGAGAAGATCATCGCATGATTCAAAGGCTCACTTGATTTTGACGGCGCTGTCCGACAAGCGCTTGGAGTGGACTCGCCATGAGCGGGTTTTTCAATTAAGTTGCGTGGGCGAACCGCGCAAGCGCATCGTTAGACGTAAGACATCATGGCGCCGACAGACGACTGGCATAGCTTCATCGCTGCGGAATCTCATTTGTCGCCGGACGCTGCCCGACAACTGCGCGACATTGGCTTTATAGTCATGCCTGGACCTGCGATTAAAGGCGGTTGCGAAAAACTATCCGATGCCTACGATCACGCGGTAGCGACGGCCGATCCCGCCGATGTGCACATCGGGAGGACCAGCTCTTCGACACGTATTAATGATTTCGTCAATCGAGGCTCGGAGTTTGATGAGATCTACATTTACCAGCCGCTGTTGGCTGCTTGTTGTCAGATCATCGGCGCACCTTTCAAACTCAGCGGCATGCGCGCAAGGACGCTCAATCCTGGCGCACCCGCTGAAGGGCTTCATGCCGACGTCAAGCATCGAGCCAACGGGTGGCCGTTGGTTGGCTGCATCCTGATGGTTGATGCCTTCGACGCCGAGAACGGCGCTACGCGATTTGTGCCGGGGTCTCATTTGCAGTCGCGAGAACCTGGTGAGGTCATGAACAATCCACAAGACGCCCACGACAAGCAAGTCCTGGCGTGTGGTCCAGCAGGATCAATCATCATCTTCAACGCGTCGGCATGGCATGGTAACGGTGCAAACCAGTCGGGCAGGCCACGGCGTTCGATACAAGCTCATTTTGTCCCACGAGAAGCTCAAGCATCGCCGGCCGACCATTCCGGCCGAATGCGTTTGGAAACTTTGCAGCGTCTCGGTGATCTGGCGAAGTATGTATTGAATGTTGGAGAGGTCTAACAAATCGTTGGACGCGAGCCCGATAGCTTGTTTCTCAAGATACTTTTGTAAAATCAAAGTTGGAGTTACTGCGCGGCCGCGTCAACTACACCGTTAGACATCTTCGAGTTCACTCCAACTCATATGTTTGTTTGAATTCTGGAGTGGAGTCAGACGATAAGTTTCAGGATCTCAGTGTTGTTGATGATCAAGCGACTTGTAATAGTTCTCCCGATATTTGCCGCGGTCATTTGCCTTGCGTGTATGCACTCGAAAGAGAGTCCCTTTTTCCAGAGTTTTTCGGTTCGCGACTTAATCGCAAAGAACAGGTCTGACTATGGCTTGGATTGTAGTGCGGGTGGCGGCGGTGGCGGTTCCAGTCGGTCCGGTTTCCAGAGCATGGGGTCGGGCTCAGGAGAGTTTCATTCCCACAAAAGTGATAGCTGCTACTGTAAACTCAAACCCGACACGGTGGAATCCTTTGGCGAAGCGGCGCTGCTTGAGGGATTAGCAGCAGAGGTAGAAAGAGCAATCGTTGAGAGCGGCTTCAAGATTATTGGGAGCGGGAAAAAGGAATCGAACAGTTTCTATTTTGAGTATGCTTTGGAGGATAGAAAGGGTCGGGTGGAGATTGCGGGGAAAAGGTTGCTGTCGGATCACTACAGCCTGGACGCTAGTTTGGAGGAAAGCGGGAAGATGAAGTCGTGGTAGTTTCCGATCGCGCAACACAACAAGCGCTGGGAGCGGACCCGCCGGTGAGTAGCCTTTATTCGTAGTTGCGCGGTCGGGTCGCTCAAGCGCCGGCGTTCGGCTCTCTGTTGGATTGGCGAGAGTGGAGAAGGTCTATCCGTTTCGGCGTTTGTCAAACTTCATTCTAGATCTGTCGTGAAATTTGGTTTGATTCTGAATCACTACACAACTGGAGGAGTAGCTGACGTGAGAAAAATGTCGAATCTCTGGACGAAGCGAGCTTTCGCGGGGTTAACCTATTCTCGTCTGATGGTCGCCGGGCTGGCGTTGGTCGCTGTGCTTGCATCACCGGCGCATGCACAAAACGATCGGATGACACCCATCGACACACCGTCGCAGCCCAATGCGGTCGAACTCGGAACCGGTCCGCTGCCCGATGCGAAGAACCCGGAGTCCTGGCATCGTCAGTACGGCAGTCAGTTTGCTCGCAATGTAACGGTGGCGACGCTGACACCGTTTTTACCTGATCCCGCCAAGGCAAGCGGCGCCGCCGTTGTCGTCGCGCCCGGCGGCGGCTTCCGCACCTTGTCCATGGAAAATGAAGGCTGGAACGTCGCCCGCTCCCTGGCGGCAAAGGGTGTTGCCGCGTTCGTCCTCAAGTATCGTCTGAACCAGACACCGGCCGACATGCCGGGGTTCGAGCAGGCGATGCGGGAAATGTTTTCGGGGACAGCGCGACCACCGCGTCCCGATCCTGAGAAGGCAATGGCTGGTCTTGCTCCGCAGATCGCAGACGCTCGCGCAGCGTTTGCACTTATCCGGAAGCGTTCTGCCGAGTGGCACATCGATCCGAACCGAATCGGCATGGTTGGTTTTTCCGCCGGCGCGATGCTGACAATGGCGACCGCGCTTGCGGGCGAAGATGCTAAGCCAGCTTTCATCGGTAACATCTACGGTCCTCTCGCACCGTTCACCGTACCGGCCGATGCGCCGCCACTGTTTATCGCCCTGGCTGCCGACGACCCTTTCTTCGCAAACGCCGGTTTCGGGCTCATCGATAGCTGGAAGGTGGCGAAGCGGCCCGTCGAATTCCATCTTTATGAACAGGGTGGCCACGGCTTCGGGATGTACCCGAAGGAAACTACGAGCACAGGTTGGTTCGATGCCTTTGTGCGCTGGCTCGGGATGCACGGCATGCTGAAGGTGACAGGACCAGGAAGCAGCGGCAAGTGATGGTAGACATTCGGACCGTGGCAATTCAGTTCTTAAGCTGAGCTCACTAAACAACAGTAGATTTGGACGGTGTCCGAGTCGCGTAAGTAACACCGCCTCGAATCCTGCGCTTGGAGCGGACTCGCCATGAGTGGTCTTTTTTGTTGAGTAACTTGGGAGAGCCGCAGCGCAACGTTCTGCGCTACCTCATGATTCAACGGACAAAACTCTTGAGCCTTTACTTGCTTGTGGCTGCTTTGCTGCAAATCTGTAGCTATGTGGCACTCACTTTGGCACCCGAAAAGCTTGGAATCATCTTCTATTTTGATCCTCGTATCGGCTTGTTCTTCATTGAGTCAGGGATTCGGGGAGCAGAGTTAAAGGTGCCAGGCATCTTGCAATGGTTATCTGCGAGTTGGCTTCTTGTGATCTCGTTTTTCCTGCTGAGTGGTCGACCGATTCTCAAAACCTATCTTGTCTTGGAAGTTGTCGCCTCACTTCCAAATCTGTTTTTCTTTCTCGTGATCGTGCGGGCGAACCTGAGTCCAACGCACGGCTTCTCGATTGGTGAGTTGTTCACACCTCTGCTGGTTACGATTCTGTTTACGATCCTTCCGGTAATACTCGGGTTTCGTTTGTGGCGAAGATATGCGCTGAAGAACAACCTAGTTCCAGCGCGCGCCGAACAAGGGCTTGGAGCGGACTGGTGAGTGGCCTTTAGCGGTAGTTGCGTCGGCGAGCCGCTCATGCGCAACGTTCGGCGGAACTGATCGCTTTTCGAAGTGTCTAACGGAAGATGAGAATCACGATCCTTGCTTTGCTAACCTGTCTACTTCTAGGCAGCGCTGCTTCATCGCAATCGTCCAGTTTTGACAATCATCGCAAAGAGCTCGACTCAGTTCTGCTCACCCCGACGGATTGGGAGAGCTTGAAGAGAATTGAAATGCTTCAAGATGATTGTGACTTCGAGAAGAAATCTGAGTCGTGCGGGAGTGCCTTTCCAAAACCAAAAACCAACTACGAAACTCGCGGTATTATTGTCGCGGACTATTGTAATAAGAGGGCTAAAGTGTTAGCTGCATATAAGCCGTGTTACCCCGCGCTCGCTCGAAAAGGGAAAATCTCAGGGGTTGTTGAGGTACTCGTCGTTGTTGATGAAGCTGGTTTCGTAACTTGGGCACAGGCGTATGAGGGTCATCCATTGTTGCAGGCCGCCGCTGTAAAGGCCGCGTGTAAATGGCGGTTTGAGCCAGGGTCTTGTAACGGTGGCCCTGAAAAGGTGAATCGAATGATCTCCTTAGGTTTTCAGGGTTCCTCAAAGTACCCAGAATCGATGGTGGGTCTGCTCAAAAAGGTCAGCGGCTTGCGAGTGAAGTTAACGGGTCAGCCTTAGACCGAGTTAATATTCGTAAGCCCGCTGTCGAACAAGCGCTTGGATCGCCGTGAGCGGCCCTCTTTGTTAACTAACTTGGGCGAGCTCAAGGCGTAGCGTTCGATTGCTTTTCCTTTATTTCGAGCGGACAAATGGTGAGGCACCAGATAAATGCAAGATTGGTCGGAGCGTCGCTTGTTTGTGGTGCGCTACTCACATTCTTGCTTACTGTAATCGCCTTCATGGGAAATTCTCGAGTCTGGGTTTGCACTTTTGCGTAGCAAGCTTGCCTACTGCAAACAGTCATCCACACGCCAGATAATCCAATACGGGAGGCTTCCTGATTGATCTGTTTGCATTTGTCGTAGGAGTCCTTCTCGGAGTTTTGATTTACGGGGCCTTGTCCTATTGGTTGCTACTTGATTTCCAGAGACCTTTGATTGACAAGCAGAAGTGAGTCGTTAGTCCGCCCATATCGAACGCGCAATCCAACAAGCGCTGGGAGCGGACTTGCCGTTGAGCGACCTTTATTCGTAGTTGCGTGGGCGAGCCCTCAAGCGCGGCGTTCGATGCTTCCTCTTGGTATAAAGATGCGCCTTGTGAATCAAAGCAAACTTACGAAGAAAAAGATCACGGATCTCGAAACAGAGATTCCTGAGCAGGAAAACCTAAAGGACGTGATGACGTGGGCGCTGTCAAATCCAGGAGAATTTGTTCCTCAAGTGGTGGCCGACGTTATTGTCCAAGATGAGTTCACCCACGATGTACTTATTCCTTGGCGTGAAGGGTTGGTGCTCGTTTATGACACCACCTGAATGGGTGGCATTACGGCAGTTGCCGTTTGGGACCATGTGCCGAGTGCCGGAGAGTTGCTAGACGCACGTTTACAATCAGGATGGACTCCAAGGCCTTCAATGTTGCGAGAAGGAGATCGAGTAGTGGGTCACGCGTCCTGCGTTGTCACGAAATGAAATCGGCAGGGCACATTCAATCGACGGCGCATCGAACAACGGCTTCGAGCGGACTCGCCGATGAGCGCTTTATTTGTAGTTGCTTGGGCGAGACGCTCAAGCGTTAGCCGCTTAGAAGGAGACTCGAAGTGCGCACCAATTTCGTTCTGATTGATTCAGAGAACGTTAAGCCTGAGTACATCGAAAAGCTCAAGCATGAGCATTTTCGGGTCGTCGTATTTGTCGGCGCGAATCTCAAGCGGCTCGACTTCTCGATAGTCAATGCAGTGCAGTCGCTTGGTTCCAATGGTAGCTATGTCCAAATCAGTAGTCATGGTCCTGACGCCCTGGACTTCCACATAGCCTATTACATAGGGAAGTTATCCGCAGCCCATCCGGACGCATCTTTTCACATCATCTCGAAAGATAAGGGCTTCGATCCTCTAACAAAGCATCTTCAGGATCAGAAGATATCTTGTTCCCGCTCGGCATCGGTACTGGAGATTCCGATGCTTAGGGCCACGGCTAAGCTACTTCCTCCGAGCCAGCGGGCCGCAGATTTCTACAAGAAGCGCATTGCACCTACCAAGGCTCGACCTGCCACGATTAAGTCCTTGCAGAGTGCAATCCTTTCCCACTTCCACAAAGAACTCTCGGGGCAAGATGTCGCTGAGGTGCAAGAGGCGCTTACCGCAGCCGGCTATGTTGTGGTTAATGGAAAGAAGGTCGTGTATCCGGACCGCGGCTAAGCGCTTGGAGCGGACTAGCCCCTGAGCAGGCTTCTTTGCTAATCAAAGTTAATTAGGAGGTTGTGAGTTGCTTCTACTGACAAAATTGCGTGCGATTTTACTTTCAATCCTGCTGTGCTCTTTAGTCTTGGCCCAAACCTCTTCGGATGCTGAAGTTCATTTCAACCGTGGGGAAGCATATCTTCGGTCAAATCAATACCGTGAAGCGATTAAAGAGTTCCAGCAGGCAGTTAAAATTAATCCGAAGTGGCCTGAGGCTTACTTCAAGGTGGGCATGGCCTACTCCGCAATTCAGCTTACCAATTGGGATACGGAAAACCGCGACGGGGCTCTCACGGCATTTGAGAAAGCGGTTAGGCTCCGACCCGAATGGCCCGAAGCGCTGACAGAGTTAGGAAGGACATACATGAGCTTCGGCCAATTTGAGAAGGCAATAGAATCTTTGAAAAAAGCCATTGCCCTAAATGGGGAGCTGGAGCAGGCTCATGAAAACCTCGCAATAGCCTATCTCTACACGGGCCACTACACAGAAGCCGTGGACAGGCTGCAAGGAGCAATTCGCATTAAGCCCGAGCTCCCGCGTCCGCATAAGCTATTGGGACTTGCATATCTAGTGCTGGACGAACGAGAAAAGGCGGTCGCGCAATATCAGATACTTCAACCACTGGATCCAGAGATGGCTACGTACCTCCAAAGAGCCATTCAAAGCGGGACTAAACCTTCATTCGGCGTAACGACGGGCAAGCTCCTCAGCGTTCCCAAACCTGAATATCCCGCCGCAGCGAAGTTCCATAGAATCTCTGGTAGCGTGACCGTCGAAGTAGAGATAGACGAGCAGGGTAAAGTCACTTCCGCACGAGCGTTAGATGGTCCAAACGAGTTACATGAAGCTTCCGTAGCTGCGGCAATGAAAGCGCGGTTTAGCCCTACGAAGTTGTCAGGTCAGAGTGTCAATACGAAGGGTGTGATTACCTTCAACTTTGGACGATAACAAAGCCGCGCAACCGAATAAGCTGGAGCGGACTCGCCAAGCAGGTTTCTTTGTTGAGTAACTTGAGCGAGCAGCTCAAACGCAACTTTGGGCTTCTACTTTGTAATGAACGCACCGAACTGGAATGACGTGGAGATTAAGCTTTATGAGGAAAGCCTTGCTGCCATCAACAACTTCTCCGCTGAGCACCCGGACGAAGAGGTATGCTACTTCGCCTTCGATTCCGAGCCATACTATGGATATGTGCTTATCTGTTTTGATACGTCGGACAATTCCATCTCGGAGGCCAAGCTGTCAGCGCAACGGTCGCTCAGAAGGGTGACTGAGTTCATCCAGACGGATTGTGATTGGCAAATGGCAAAGAGCACGATGAACTCTGCCAATGAGCTGCCCTTCACGAACAACACGGGTGATTTCAAGTATCAGGGTTACTCGGAGGTCAACTTCGAGGGCTGGCAAGAGTTCGCAGGTAGCGAAGATTACCCGGCGGGCGATTTCGAGGGAGCCGATGATTATCTCGAAGGGAACATGGCGATTATTTTCTGGAAGGTGATCGACAGGCTAATCAAGGAAGGTCGGTTCTCCTTCCCGCGGATGGCGTCGCCGTTTTTTGCAGGCTATGGATTTCATGATGAGGACCAAGTTCTGCTCAGAATGTTGAACTGGTAGGCCGAAGCCTAGCAACGGCACGGAGCAGACACGCCTTCCAGTAATCTTCTTATCCTCGCGGCTTGTTTGCGCGCCGCTGATGCCGGGCGTTGGACCACTTAATTAACCTCGATGAGAGTCTTTAGCCATTCCGAAGCAGGTGGGCGTCTGACTAACGAGGACGCTCCCTGGTCAGTGACTCTTATTCGTAGCCGCGTGGGCGAGTTGCTAAAGCGCAAGGTTGGATTGCTAAGATCATAATTCTAATGAAATGCTGACGAGAAACGAGTTGTTTGAGTTACTCGAAATTGCAAAGCGTGCGGCCCTTCGCGCCGCAGCTGTTCATCGGCGTGCGATGGATGCAGGCAGGTTCGAGGTTGATACGAAGAGTTCGACCAACGATCTTGTGACGGAGATTGACCGCGCGGCTGAGCGCGAGCTTGTGGAGACCATTCGTTCAGCACGTGGTGATGATCAGATCATCGGTGAGGAAGGAACAAACGTTAGTGGCAGTTCTGGTGTCAGATGGATTCTTGATCCCCTGGATGGAACAACAAACTTTGTCCACCGATATCCATCACACTCAGTGGCGGTCGGAGTCGAGGTTGGTGAACGTCGCATGATCGGTGTTGTACACGACACTTTCAGTAATCGAGTGTATGCGGGAGTGGTCGGTGAGGGAGCGACATGTGATGAGAAGCCGATCACAGTGCGCAACGAATCCAAGCTCAACCAGGCTCTCATCGGGACAGGTTTTCTGCCAAACGAAAATATACGTCGCGAACAAGCAGACTTGCTGCGTCAAATATTGCCGCGTGTCAGGGATATTCGTCGTAGCGGTTGTCCATCGCTAGACATCTGTAGTGTCGCTTCGGGAGCTCTTGACGGCTTTTACGAATGCGGGCTGGGTCCCTGGGATATCATGGCCGGTGCTGCGATTGCGGAAGCAGCGGGTGCAACGATTCAACTGCTTATTTCCAGATCCTTGCCGAATCCGTTTTTGGTAGTGGCAAACGCCGAACTAACATCTGAGCTGGTTTCTGTGCTGGTAAAGACTGGTGTAGTGGAGCCTCCGTTGAAGCACGCGATCTAACACGCGCCAGTCCCTACAGATGTCCCTGGTGTTTCAAGTTTCCGTCGAACGCTGGTCCAGGGCAGACGAGCCGTCAGAGAGCTTCGATTGGCAGTTCATCACGCTGGACGTGCATCGCAACTCGTGAACACCGTGCTAACGCGCGATTGGAACTGACTCGCCAGCTTTTTCTAGATTGCTTCAGGAGTAATCGTATGGACCTTCCCACTTTCAAGTATCACCCGGATCCGGTGCGAAACCGCGTAATCGTACCAAGTAGTGAGACGTGTCCATCGTGTCATCTCAAGCGAGGATGTGAATACCAGGGGCCTTTTTATGGCCTTCTCGACGTCGAAAATATTTGCCCCTGGTGTATTAAAGATGGCAAAGCGGCAGCTCAATTCGACCTTCGGTTTATCGATGAGCACTCGTTGACGGAGATTCCGGATGACGAGAAGCTAGAAGAATTGTTATACCGGACGCCCAGCTACTTTAGTGCACAAGGAGAAGAGTGGCCGACGCACTGTGGTGATTTTTGTGCCGTGGTCGGGAGGGCGGAGTGGGAACGCATCGTAGCACTTGGAGAAGAGCTGAGGCCTGACCTCGAGAATATGCAAGCTAAGTTGGAAGTCCCGGATCAGGAATTTCATTTTGACCTGCGAAGAGAGAACAGCCCCCTTTGGGTATACCTGTTTAAGTGCGTGACGTGCGGGAAGCATCGAATAGTCGGGGATTATGAGTAATCCGCTGAACGAGTTATTCAAGTTGGAGGTGCAGTGAACGACGAAACATGAGAACACCTTTGCTCTCTATCGTCTTGATCTTGATTGCAGTTCCCGCCGTTCATGCGCAGGGTTGGCGTGGAATAGTGCCACTACATACATCTCGGACCATCGTTGAGCAGTTGATTGGTAAGGCAAAGGTCGATGGAACAGTTCCGACGTACGAATTTGACAATGAAACCGTCAAAATATTCTATTCGGAATATCCGTGCGGCAATCAGCTGAATGTCGAACAATGGAACCTCCCCCCTGACATCGTTCTCAGCATTCTCATTACTCCTAAACGGGCGATGCAGTTTGCTGAGTTGAACGTCGATCTCTCGAAATTCTCTAGAAAGCGCGTAAGCTGGGATGCGCCGGAAGGCTATTTTGATTTTCTTGTTGATTACAACAATGGCTTGATGCTGTATTTGAATTTAGCGGGAAATCTCATCCAATCATATCGTTATGTCGCTCGGAAAAGTGATGCCTACTTGCACTGCCCAGGTTACTCGGAAGACGAAAAGTCAAAAGTTTGCTTTAACTTCGCTTTCATTATCGATTGTTCATCCGAAGAAATAAGACCGGGAATTCCAGTGGAGTGCTGGTATCAGGGTGACAGTGTTAAAAACGTTCCCATGAAGTTGAATTGGACAGTTTCAGCTGGTGCTACTGTGCTCACCCAAGATGACAAAGCCGTTAAGTTCATGCTTACAGATTTAACTCAATCGCGCATTGAGGTCACTGTTAAGGTCGTGTCACCAAGCGTATGCGGTTTAGATACCGCATCGACCAGGATTCCGGTCGTTAAAGCCAAGGTTAACAGCCAAAAACCACGCTGATCAGAGTTCCGCAATCCTAACAATGGCATCCAGAGCGCAGCTACCAAGCCGTTGATGCCATTCGTTCAGTGCAAAAACAAATGAGACACAACGCATGAGCGAGATGTTTGAAGGAATCGTTTTCCAGTCAACTGAACAGACTGCCAAAGAAGCGTTTGCCAGCTTGCCGTCAACACTTGCTCTAAGACTTGTTCCCTTGGGAGCTAACATTCATGGCATCTACCGATCTGCTTCGCGCCACGATGTCTTCCAAACAGAACTGCTATGCCAATATGCACGGTCGCTGTCCGAGCACACGGAAGCTGCTCTTGCAATCTTTTATGACGACCGCTGCGCTCTAAGAACCTCAGTGTTGTTCCGACCCCCAGCTGAACATTTCCAATATGGTGAAAATGATGAGTGGTGGGTTGAGCTGGACCACGAAGGCAATCCCGAACTAGATGGCAAGAAGTATCGGGTTTCCGAATTTGTTCCCGAAGCAGAGTATGAAACGGTATTCACCGCCATTGATGCTGGGATAGAAGCTATGGGCATAAAGCACGCAGTATCCCTCGACCTACTCAAGAACGCCTTCTGTTATGAAACAATTCCGGCACTTATGGAGAAATGACTCACTACGTGCCAGCGATCGAGTTACTCAAGCTGAAGGTGGTCGGTTGAGATTGTTGACGCGGCGCTAGCAGTCGAAGGGAATCCAGAGCAGCATTCGGCAGAGGAGACATCGGACCATGAAACTCTTTCGAACTTCCAAGAAGAAACCGAATGTCTCGCAGCGGGTTGTCGCGGATCGCTCCGGCTACGAGATTTCTGAGCTCGAGAAATTTTTCGGCCACTCGCTTTCCTGTTCCCTCTATTTCTACGAGCAGAAGCGTATTCTCGCCGCTCCTATGACCGGAACACCCGGTAACATTTACGCCGAGTTGCGTGAGCCAATTGTCCTTGACGAGCCTGCGGCGGACGAGGACGTCGGTTTCGCCGCACTCCAGGCGATGCTGCTTTTTGATTCCTCGCCCGTCGTGATACCCGCCAAGTCCAAGGCCACTGATTGGCAGACGTTCAAAGCTTCGGGTGCGAAATCCCTAAGGGCATTCGAACAAGCTAGTTGCCATGTGCGACTCAAAACAGTCGATGGGGGAGGAATCGAAATTGAGAGCTCCTGGCTGCACCTTCACGACTCATCAATCTGTGTTCGGGGATGGGCTCCCATTAGCGTTCGCCACTCAGAGCTTGGGTACCTTCTTCGCAGTCTAGTCCAGGGAGCTCGTCTATTGCGCGACGCGGGTGTCTTTGTCGCTAAGTGAGGCAGCGCACTCGCCGGTGAGCGGCTTCTATTCAGTCGGCGCATAATTGCGACTGTCACTTGGCTGCATCGATCGTCCGTAAACCATTGTGGGAACCTCCTGCCGTTCACAGCGTGAACATCACTCTCTTCGGTTTGGTTTTTAGCTAGCCCAGCCTATTGCCTAAAAGTACTCTGCGCTGTAAAGTAAGGACCACCATTAGCAGTTTGTTTTGAGGTTTTGACCCAAGAGTCCGAATCATAAGGAGACAAAGATGGTAGAGGTGACGCACAACCGAATAAGCAAAGGCTGGCACAAATTCGCGCTCCTTGCGGGAGTTATCTTGCCCGCTATTTCCATCGCGGTTGAAGCGACAACCCATATCTGCGCCGAGCAGTTTTTCGATCCTATTCCCACTCTATGGCACCTTCTGGTGGTCATCTTTGTGCCACTCGCAAATCTGCAGGTCTGGCTGGCGGTGGCGAAGGGCCGAACCGAACGTAGCGCCCTACTCGGCATAACCAACGCTATCGCCATCGGTATCTCGATCTTCTACACAATTGTCTATGTCCCTCTTCTTCCGCTGGCATTATTAGCGATGGTGATTGCCGGTCTCGGTCTCTTACCCCTCGCGCCAGTTTTCGCGCTTATTTCCGGCCTCATTCTGCGTAGACAACTGCGAGGAGTAGTGACGGAACAAAGCTTCGCTCTAAAAACTCGCGGCCTTCTAACAGGATTCGCGCTTGCCCTCATCGTGATCACGCTGATCGAGCTTCCCGTGTCGTTGACACGTGTCGGGTTGCAGATGGCCACCTCCGAATCTCCTGCGCAGAGGGCGAAAGGACTACGCTGGTTACGTACCTTCGGAGACAAAGGCTATCTACTGCGATCCTGCTATGGCCGGACCGGGCGAGCTACAGATCTGTTTGGTTATCTTTTTTCACTACGCAATCCGGTAACACCTGACGAGGCGCGCAAGATCTATTACCGACTAACGGGCGAGACTTTCAACACTTCGGTACCTCCAATGAGATCTGGTGGCCGATGGGTTGCACAAGATTACATCGACTTTGATCCAGACCAGGGCGGAACAGTCATCGCCGGCAAAGTGAAAGGTCTGTCACTATCCGCCTCGCGCATCGATGGCTCAACGGACGCTGACGCGGGACTCAGTTATCTCGAATGGACACTCAATTTCAAAAACGATTCCGCAATTCAGCAGGAAGCTCGCTCCGAGGTTCAGCTTCCTCCGGGCGGCTTTGTGTCGCGTCTGACACTGTGGGTCAATGGTGAGGAGCGTGAGGCAGCTTTTGCCGGCAGAGCTCAGACGCGGCAGGCTTACCAACAAGTGGTCTCTAAGCGACGCGATCCCGTGCTCGTCACAACCGCTGGACGCGATCGCGTTCTCGTGCAGTGTTTTCCAGTTGCTCCTCAAGGAGGCGAAATGAAGGTGCGCATCGGCATTACCGCACCACTTGTTCTCGAGGCTGAAGGGCATGAGCGACTGCTGCTTCCTCACTTCAGCGATCGTAACTTTCGCATCCCCGACGATCTCACACACGCCGTTTGGATAGAGTCGAAGACCCAGTTGCAGACGGACAGTAAGAGTTTGGCGACTCAACAACCGGCGGCGGACCTTCACGCCGTACGCGGGGCTCTGCCAGACCGTGAGCTTTTGAACCCGGCATCTACAGTTCGAATGTTCAGAAGCGAAGGCGTCACAACGTCCTGGACGCGTAACACGACTAAGGGAGGGGGAGAGATCGTCCAGCAATTCATTCGAGAGAAGCAAAGCCTGTGCGACCGCGAGTGGTTTCTTTCCAGCACAGTGGGATCCGAAGCTTGGAATTCACGTGACTTGAAGTCGCGGCC